>JAABUT010000689.1_pt1 | contig 48463 bp, 49 predicted proteins | sample 5559281 | NCBI WGS metagenome assembly JAABUT01 (sample SAMN10711880, study PRJNA513359) | rock metagenome | isolation source: Antarctica rocks | place: Antarctica: Victoria Land, Ricker Hills nord | collected 2016-01-04
CAAAATAATCTAAACAAAAAAAAAAAAAAAAAACAAAAAACCCCCCCAAAAAAAAAAAAAAAAAACCCACAAAACACAAAAACACCCCCCCCCCCCCCCCCCCTCCCCTCCCCTCGCGTATTCCCCCCCCCTAATCTAACACTGTAACTTCTCATAATACCGACTTCCCCCTCCCTACTAATTTCCCCGTCTCAAACGCACTCATACCCGCACACACACACAAAAACCCCAAACCCAAATCCATATCCCACAAAACCCCCAACTCACAGACCTTGATTTTCTTATCTCGCTCGCAGGCGCATGATAGGGTTTGTCAGAATACACTTTTTCTACATTTCAATGCGTGCGGGATATTCACCGAGGTATGCTCGGAGCTTTGGCTACTGGGTTGATGGTACGGTAGCTTCGGGGGTTAGGTTTTACGGTTAAGAACGCTGCAGTGACCGATACTCTCAATGTAACTGTTGATAATGTCCATTGATTCCCCGATACCCCTAGCCCTCCCAATACCTCTCCCGTACTTCCCTCCATGCCACCCCACCACCATCTATACTTCCACCACTCACACGTCGCACATTCACACGTCCCACACTCACAACCCCTCCGGCTCTGGCGTCTCATCCAACCTTCCCCTCGCCTCCCACCTCCCCCGCCGCCCCTCCCTCCTCTCCCTCCTCTCGGCCTCTTCCGCCTCAGTCACATTCTCCTGCTCCTCCCTTCCTCGTCTCGTCGGCGTGGCTGAACCCTGCCATCCATCGACAGTCCTTGTTCGGTTGCGGCCCAGGCCAGCAGGAGCCGTAAAGTACGGGTACCGGCCAAAGGGGTTCTGGATGCTCATAGCCGGCAGGCCATTGCGCGGGAGGCCGACGGGAGTTTGTGGTTGGGTGGCCGGGGGGAGGGCGTCATTGTAGATGGTGATGGTTGGGGTGTGGGGTGGGGTGGTAGAGGCGGGAGAGGCGGTGTGGGGAGGGGAGGATGGGGGATGAGGGGTATATGAAGAGGATGAAGGGAGGGCGAGGTTGAAAGAGACGATGCGGGGGGTTGCAGAGAAAGGTGGCGGAAGGCGAGGGGAGAAGGGGTTTGAGGTGGAGGGAGGAAAAGGGAGAGGGCGGCCGGCGGTGTTGCCGAACGGGGTGGCAAGGGGGCTCAGGTGGCGGGTGAATTGCGGGGATGGAACTGGTTGGTGAGTGGATGAGGGTGCGATGGAGTGGTTGTAATAGGTTGGGGGTGAGGACCCTGGATCTTCGAGCACCTCTGGGGGCGAAGACGGTGGGTAATCAGCCACGCTGCCATCAAGAAAATGGTGTTTCGATGATTGATAATCGGACCCCACCATGGAGTTTTCTGATTCGACGTATGAGTAAGTTTCGGTGCGAGGCTTGTACTTCCTACGACGCCGTGGAGGCTGACTGAGGAAACCCGATATTTCCGCGGTGCTCATCTCGCTAGAATTTGTCGGCGATCTAGGACGTTTGTCTGGCGAGCTTGAGATTTCGGTTCGCGAGATCCAGAGAGGTGAGCGAGGCAGAGCACCTGAGCGACGCCGAAAGAGCTCGACTGATCGTGGCTGAGGTAGTTGCGGCGGTGTTGACTCATTGGCTGGCTCGTCCATTGAAGACAGTGAGCCATCTGAGTCGGTCTCGAGGAGTGTCCCAGCCTCCGAATTAGAAGGTTCGGCCCGTGGGTGATAATCGTGACGAGTTTGGTAATCTGAGTCAGTCGGGTTTTCTGCAGTAGAAGATCTTGTCCAATGTCCACTGGGGGCTGACACCGGATCAAAAGATCCGTCCAAATCAATCTGACCGGAGAAGCGAGCCTGAACTGTCAATACAGGGTCTTCACCCGGAGTTTCTTGAGACTTGCGGTGGAAGGAGAATATCGACCGACGACGTCTGCGAGAGCTATGTGGTGTTTTCTGTTCAGAGGGGTTCTTGAAATTGGGGTTCTCCTTGCTGTAATTTTGGGAAGCTAGAGTAGATTCATCATCAGCAGAAACCTGCACCTCCTCATCAGACTCCTCAATAGACGCCGCCACAGCCGAATGATCCTCCGATCTATCAAGGTCCTGTGAATGGCTAGACAACCCCTGTACGGAACCTTTTGAGGAATTGTGGTATTTTAGGAAGTTTTGGGAGGGCTCAACAATCATAGGATGCCTGGCCAGGTCCTGGGAATAGATTCGCGGAATAGTACCAGCGTCAGCGAGAATTCCATCCCAGAAACTCCTCGGACTTTGTAGCACCGGATCACCCGAGATTATTGAGTCCAATGGACTATTGCTGGCTACGTTTTGTTTGGTTAAAGGATGGCGTAGGAAGCGATCAGGTAAGGCAAATCGTGGACTCTCCTCGGTTCGTTGAGGACTGGTAGATGAAGTGGTCACCTCGATTGATTGGCCTTTTGCACGACGGGTTTGACGGTCATCGTGGCGTTCTGTATGCCAGCTGAGATCTCTTGAATTCAGGCCAATCGTCGTCGAGGATAAGCGCAGCATACTGATGGAGCGTGCTTGACATGGCAAGTAGATAAAGGGATTCGAACCTCGAATAATAAAAAGCTCGAAGTCCCGGTAAAGAAAGAACAAAGCACGCGAGAAGACATTTCAGTGGTAGGCAGAAGGTGCAATGGAGGAGATCAGGTTTGAAATTGCACCGCAACATAGCATCGAATATGAGCTTTCGAACATCAAGCTCCTGGTATAGAAGTAGGATTTTGGATACGACAACGATATGAGATTGCCTACTAGGCTGTAGTAGAAACCTTAGATCGATCCAATTGGTTTTTGATATGCACAGAAACTCCAAGTCATTAAGCATAATCAAGCATGACAGCAAAGTGGCCTTCCATAATCTGTGCCCAGATGTACATCTGCTCTGACCTATGATACCAGTCGGTCCATTTGGAGCACCGGCGTCGTGTATTGCGTCGTGTACACCACTCATTTCATGTCTGACATTGGTCCTGCTGAAACCGGCTGTTCTGAGACCCTGCGCTCGTACATATACGAGACGGCATCGCATGGCCCACTGTACTGCCGCCGTTCGGTCTTCGCTTTCAAGTACCTTAGTCTGTAACTGTTGCTCCTTTCTATTGAAACGTTGTGACCACCACCGATATCCGTAACTGACAAAGTCGAACACCTAGAGAGTAGATATGATGCTTTGATAAACACGTGAGGGGACAAGGAACAGGAATACCTTAAGAATAAGAATAGATCACGGAGATCGACCGCCGACTGCCGACTCACGCTATTCCCACACTGGAACGCTAGCTGTCGATCACACCGTCTTAAGCGAATGACCAATCTTCGACCCTGAAGGTACCTACCTACCTCTAGGCTTAGGGAGGTACTTATCATACTTACCTAGGACCCTAGGTACCTGCTCATCAACTGGCTACCTGGTAATTTTCATCAGCATCCTGGCGTAGCTACTTGCATAATCTACGTCAGCCTGTCCTTCGACACAGGTACCTCTCACCTACAGACTCAAGGACAACAGTGGCCACGGAGGCCCTTCTTTTTTCCCAATGGACGGTGACTTGAGTCTGTCGAAATCGCTCGGGGGTTTGCGAATAGCCAATCCTGACCATGTATCCCTCAATTCGATCAAGGACGACCCGATGAACCGTGTATCCTCAGTGTCGCCGGTCTCCAGCCCACGTCAGGCTGCAAGCAATGGAGATGCCAGCCCAAAATCACAAACATCACAAACATCACCCTCGTTACCTGCTAATGGTTTCTTTCGATCGCCATCTCCGTTGGACTTCAATCCAAGAACCTTCTCTACCGATCCGACCTTCGCATCAACTCTGCCGAATTCTGCAGACAAACAGCCTAGTCCTGCAAAAGAGCGATCCTCGTACGCTCAACGCCATGCCAACCGTGTCTCCATACCTCTTACGTACCAAGACCAGCAGCAAGCTCAATTTCCCCAGTACCCTACAATGATGCCCTTGAGCCAGCGAAACCCAAGCTCTGCCTCCCGCCCAGTATCCGCAATGTATACCCAGTCACCCGGGACCGGTGACATGTCGATAAAAGATGGTTCATACCGTGTGCGTAACCAATCCTCGCGATCATCAATACTAGGAATGCCTCAGCGAAGTAGCTCACGAGGAGCCTTGACTGCCATGCAAGCGGGCGTCCCAAATAATGAAGGAAACCATACAGACCGATCGTATAGACCAAATCAGCAAGCACATAACAGTAATGGACCATTGCCTCCACGCAGGAGCTCACGGGCTGTGGGAGGACTAGTCAGTATCGCTGGTGACCCCATAGTAACACCCATTTCCGGGTTACCGAATGGCTCAGGAGGCGGCCAAGCTGCAAGCAGCGAGGATTGGCAGGAAAGGGGCGCCGCCGTCGGACAGCGGCAGGAATTGGATGCGAATGGCAAGCTTGTGACCCGGCATGTGAAGAAAGGTGTAAAAGACTTCCAATTTGGACGGACGCTCGGAGAAGGGTCATACTCTACCGTCATGGCAGCTACGGATAGGCAGACGGGTAAGGAGTATGCCATAAAGGTACTTGACAAGAAACACATCATCAAGGAGAAGAAAGTGAAGTATGTGAGCATCGAGAAAGAAACACTCAACAGGCTGACCGATCATCCTGGTGTGGTGCGACTCTACTACACCTTTCAAGACATAGACTCACTTTATTTTGTGCTTGATCTTGCCACTGGTGGGGAGCTTTTGGGTGTGCTGAAGCGGATGACGACTTTCGACGAAGAGTGCACTAGGTTCTATGGCGCCCAAATTTTGGATACAATCGACTTCATGCATGCTCGAGAAGTCATACATCGGGACTTGAAGCCGGAAAATGTTTTGTTAGATGATCAAATGCATGTAAAGATCACTGATTTCGGAACAGCTAAGATGTTAGACATGCCAAATCGTACAGGAGCGAGCTCGAACGGTTTAGGCAGCCCCGATCTAGGAAGCCCGGCGGATGGCGAAAATCAACGGGCAAATTCTTTTGTGGGAACTGCAGAATATGTCAGCCCGGAGTTGCTTACAGACAAGAACGTTTGCAAAGCAAGTGATTTGTGGGCTTTTGGCTGCATAATATACCAACTCCTGGCTGGGCGTCCTCCGTTTAAGGCTGGCAACGAGTATCTGACTTTCCAAAAAATCGTAGCATTAGACTACGAGTTTCCGATAGGCTTTCCTGGGGTAGCAAAGGATTTAGTCGAACGGCTGCTCGTGCTAGAACCTTCAAGACGTCTCTCAATCGAGCATGTCAAGAATCATGAATTCTTTGATGGCATCGTTTGGGGCCGTGGACTTTGGAGGCAGAAGGCACCAAGGCTCAAGAGTTTTGTACCATCAGCTCCAGTTCCAAGTACCAACATCATTGGTAGCGGAAATAGCTACCCATCGAATGTTCCGCGGTCACATAGCACCTCAGCTACGCATTTCGAGAGTGGTAGTGGCGGCAACAGTAGTAATAACGCCGCAAAGCCTAGTCCGAGAATCATTACTGAGCTTCCACCTCCAACCCAGCTAGATATTGAATGGTCACCAGTCTTGACCAGAACCAATGAGCGTATATTGAAGCTTGGGAATCTTTGTGTACTGTCTTCACCTGCACCGCATAGCCCGTCTAGTCGGAACAGTACGCAAAACGGTGATGACGCCCCCAAGAAGTTTTCGAGATTCTTCGGTGGCAGCGCAGCGAAGAAGCGTCAACGCCTGGTCATGGTCACGTCTAGTGCTCGTATCATTATAGTCGCAGCTGGTGGCGAGGAGAAGAAAACCAAAATCGAGATATCATTGCTTGCTGCAGGTTGTGCATGGAGGAAAATGCAAGACGCGAAGGGTTTGACATATTGGTGTGTCGATACGGTAAGTTATGTTTTTCCAATACGTACTGCAAGCGTCATGGTGACTAAAATCTCATGTAGCGGGAGAAGCACTTCACGTTCGAGGACCCAAAGTCTGCATCATCAGACGGCTCCGCTACTTCTGCGGCAGCACAAGAATGGATCGACGCAATCGAGAGTGCTAGAGAAATGGCTCTTTCACAGAGTGCTTCGAATTCATATTCTAGCGACGAAGCGTACAGAGGACTGCAAACAGGCTCCTCGCAGAACACAAGTGGCTTATGTCTCGACAACGATAGTAGTCCGGACCTGTCCGGCCACAACATGTTGCAAAAGCACCTAGCAAATAGTGACAGGGATTCTTTTATTGGCCGGAAACGATTCAGCAAGCGGCAATCGAAGAATGGCTTGGCGGCTGTCTTCTGAAGTTCGGATAATATGGCCATAACCTCTCCTTGGTATTCTTCGTCATGGTCACCTTGCCAATTAAGTGCCTACCATGTCCGCAGGCTTCAGTACTACCATCACCAGTAATTCTAATTAGCAAATATGCTACCTTCACGACCCATTTACGCAGCGTTGTTCATCGCATTTCGCCGGGAGTTGGAGATATCAGACAGAGGAATGTCAACAGTATGTATTCACAAATGGGATGGGTTAGAATCCTCATTTGGCAATGCACAAAAGCAACTCTCACTGCGGTTGTCCTCTTTGGGGAATAATCATCTGAGCAGGATATTGTGTCACCTGTCTTCATAGACATATTCTGCGACTTCGATTAAACTGTTACTCTTGTAGAACTTACAAATAAACATTCTACACGCTGTCAAGTGATCTCAGAACCCTTCGTAATATTCTACCCTGATCGATAGTCACTCCAACATTGAAATGGAAACTCCATCACGATCCACTACGAAACGTAGGTCCAAACCCTTGTTGTAAAAAAAACCATGTCTGAGGGAGCTCTTGGGAAATGCTACTACTATGTATAAGTAATCGTCGCGTTTGCCGCGATGCGGATGCCGATAGAATCGTACCGGATGCGCTGAATTATTGTGCCGCCGGAGGTCCCCTTTTCATCGAAGAAATGGCTACTGAACCGCGCCTACTCGTAAGTCAGTGGTGCAGGAATACAAGAGCGGCAATCGAGAACGTAGACTTTTTTAAATTCTTTTATACGTCGTTCACGTCAGTCTTGTGGCACTTGGATATCAGCTCGTAGCGCTGAATACTCTCTCTATTTGTGTGAATGGGACTTGAAGTGCGATCTAAAAGGGTATCCTCGCTAAAACCATCGAAACCCCCCGCAGGTCAAAAAAGAACACCGAAAGAATGATACTCTTTCAGATGTGGGCGGGTGGGTATGAAGACCGAGATTTTGGTCGTAGTGATGAGTAGGTGGAATGGGTGGGGGAATCACCTAAATAAGTGCCGTCGATCTTCCCAGGTGACCTGGATTTCCCACCCTCGCCACACGCACTAGCCCCAAGTCATGATGGTGTGTTTATCACCAGGAACATTGGTCGATGATGTTCTTCCAAGGAGTGCTGGTTGCACTCCCATAGTCCCAACTCGCTTGAAAATTCAAGTCAGTTATCTTCATATGTACTGTGTGATCGTAGAGTGTCCTAACTCACGATCGATATCACTGGCTGGTCTAATGTCTTCGAGGCGAGGTAGCCTCCACCAATCATTACTCCTGCATATGCATTAGAACAAAATCGAGATACAAGACCAGAAGGCTGGTGATTCTACCTATACTCATCGCCTAGCAAATCTCTTTCTTCAGGGCATTTTCCGTTAAAGATGGTCTTACGATCAGTGTTTCTTTCGGGGAAAGATGCGTGAGAGAAAAATCCGACGTAGACCTTGTACCGGTCAGCGAGTCATTCCTCGGCTCGAGCCTCAAGTGAATTTACCTTGGGATGCCTTTTGTTCTGGCCTGTGCTCTCATCTGAAACATCAGTGGTGCCTGGAACATCCCTGAGAAGCCGTCAATGGTCTAGTAACATCATGATGAAGGAATGTATCTTACACGTCGACAGTGTTCAGTTGATCCCACCTGTACCAATCATGCATACAGTGCTTGTTGTAGACCGCGCCCTGTCTTAATCTCAGCCCAGATCGTCGGCTTCGTCAAGATGGGTTAGAATATTACCGCGCGATGCCACCAGTCTCCTTCCGGATCTTTCTGCCAGATCACGGAGATGCCTTCCCAGTCATGTTTGTGACCCAGATACGTTAATATACCATCGTGTCTAATGATTCATCAGTCACTAAGAAATGTTAGGTATCAAGGTCGGGGCCTTACACATAGTAGTTGTAGTATTGAATTCGCCATTCACCTTTTTCACCACACCAACTAGCGCTCACATAAGTCGGGAACGAATTTCCGAGAGTATATGCACCGTTCAATGGACCGGGGTCATTGCAATTGGTTCCCGGATTGGCATTGATGGGAACATCAGTACCCGGATTCTGTCCGCCAGAGCCGAGTTCAACGCCACTCTCCGGGTAGCAAGGTTGCTTTGCACGGTCAGCTAATTGCCATGTCTATTTAGGGCAAAACGACAATGACGAACAAATTCACTCTGGGTTGTTGAGAAGACGAAAACCGGCATTGCGTCAACGGCTGGCCCATAACCAGTCTGCTCGAGAAATTGGAACTGGCTTCCATGGAAAGAGCCTGGACCACTGGTTGCAGGACGTTCAGGGATTGGTGGTGGATCTTCTCTGGTGCGAAGGCGGTAGTTTGTCGTCAAAGCTTGAGACGAACTTGTGAATATGGCGACCAAAAGAAAGAGGAGAAGCTCCATCCCCGAAGGCTTGCTTTGAGGCGTTTCTGTCTAATTCAATGAAGATCAAAGATGTAAACAAGCAGAAGGGTGTCGCTGTCTTTCACTTGAGACGCCATGCTCCATGGATGAGGGGCTATTATATGTTGTTTGGAAAAAGGATAAACAGATCGAAGATAGTAGATTGCGGGAAAATGAGTAGGGCCTCAGGATTGGGGGAGGAGGGTTTCACGTAGACATCTAGGCCTTGTTGTACGCTCCTCCAACTCCTTGCCTGTTTGACCAGACTTTGCCTCATGAAGCCGACGAATTGCAAATATCAGCAACTTTAGCCAAGAGATTTTTCACAGCCTGAAACGAGTTGCGGCGGCCAAACATGACCAAAATAAGAACATGGTAAGATACTTTGGGTAGGGAGGAACACCAGGATCAGTTTCATCCATTTTTTGGGGGGGTTTAGATGAGGAGAATTGCGCAGGATGCGCTGAGCGTAGGCTCTTGGGCTAAGACAATGAGGATTGCACAGTACAATGACAAAAAAAACCGAAGCGTGAGAGACTGATGAGAGCAGAGAAATTGTGAAATGATCATTTACACCTCGGTGTGGTAAAGGAAGGGATGCCAACGAACGATACGTTGGAAGTTTCGGTTGTGGCTTTGCCTTTGACGCCTTGCCTTTGCCGCCAAGAGGCTCGAAGCGCCCACATACTATAATATCTTACATGAATCCCTGCGGCAATACAACGCACTGCATGTTACAGACCTAAAACAAAAAATCTATTGGCCATCCTCAGTCGATAGCTAGTGGTGGCTGCATCACAGCTTCGTCGAATGTTTCATCCTACCGTACACATTCACACACAACACAGCCCCATCATGCCTACCCCAATCTCTGTAACATCACGAAGAATGATAAATACTCGACACAGCTTCGTCATCTGTCGTCTCTATTCTACCAGATATTTTCCCGGCGTCTGAATCGGGTGCCCTTTTTCACCCTTTCGAAACCCCTCATCATGGCTACGACATTCGCTCAACGTTGGCCAGGTCTTCTCCGCTTCGCTCCTCTCACCAGCATCGCCATCCTCGTTTTCTCAATCATTGCTTTTGGGCTTGCTACATCCTACGCCCACGATGCCGCCGAGACTCCAATGTTCCCACAGTCAATGGTCTACATGAGAGTGCGTCCATCCAACGCGTGAGTGGCTACATTGCTGAGTCCCCGTCTCCCTCTCATCCCTCGGTTAGGCCTTGAAAGCTGATCAAGGTCGGATTTATTTATCTAGGAAAATCATCTTCTACTCGGCAACCATGCCGTTCCTCAGCATCATCCACTCTATCGCGGACCTCGGGCTCTCACAAACTAAACGGCTCTCCCCAGTCTATGTGGTGACTGCCTCGTCGATATTCTTCGTCGGCTGGCTGACGCAGTGGACAATCTGGATGGACTGCGAAGTTACCGGCATCGGCTTCGATAATGACAGCTCCGCTTGTTTCCAGCGCGATCTTGATCACATCGAACCAGGTCTTATCCCGACCAAAAGCTCTGAAGCGGTCGTGAATGCCAGAGCCGGAGTCGGATTCCTTGTCCTCTTTCTCTACGGTTCCTACATGGTCTGCGCCGCCCTTGCGCTTCACAAGAACCGGCAATTTAGGAAGTTGAGTTCTATGCCTGGGAAACCAATCGCATTGGAGTAAGGCGGTTGCTTTTGGAGTCTTAGACGGTTGAATGGGACTTGGAGCCCTGCCGACTTCAATTCGAGCCCTCTGTGTCGCTGTTCAATCCTCCAGTGGCTCAACAACCAAGTTGCTGAGGACGAGCAGTTCATGTTTTAATGATAGCAGCGGTAGATTTCCAACACGTGCCGAACAAGGCAAGTCGACCGTAGGAGAGAGATTCGTGTGAAGGTGCGGTAATTGGACAGAAGGATAGACGTGGTTATTTTGCTATTCTCTTGTTTTTGCACTATGCCATAGGCTGGCAAGTAGGGCGTTCGTCTTCGCGCTACCACTAAGTTTTTGTATAACTTCAAGATGCTCCTCCCAGCAGCTCCGTACCCTACCAACATACTCTTTACAGAGCTCACATCCATACTTAGTCCTCTTCGTATTAAGCCTCCGCTCCTTCCTCGCTCGATCTGGCCTCTGAATATTGTATGAGAGTTCTTCTAAACCTTTTCGCTTCATTGCTGATCCAGAACGTCTGCCCGCTGTCTTGCATACAATGCAACTTGCTGATTTCTATAAGTGAAAAATATGCCGATGGCTCGCTAACTGTTTTAAAAATGACGTAATGTATAAGAGATTTTAAAGTTAATCAACCTGACTGTACCTGACAAGTATATTCTAAATAATTGAATAACTCAATAACTAATTTAGTACGAAATTTCTTGTCAAGTCAAAGTCGAAGACGATATTGATGATGGCTTGCCTTGCTGCCAAAGAGATAGGAGTGGATGACAGGCTGCCGCCGAGATTATCCAGCGGTTCAAGCGGGATAGCCATGCTTACGCTTTTTTTCCCGACAGCGCGGCTGATGTTCTTTTCGAGACGGCGGCATCGCTACATGGGCACGAAGCCTCGAGAACAACGCCATGTACGCCCGACCAGGCAACGAGGCTGTGCAACGCTACAACGCTGGCTTGTCATCCGCTGTTCACCACCCATTAGACGCTGAGGCTGAATTTTTTAGAAATCAATTGGCTCACCGGTTGCAAAGGTCGTACTTACAGTATGCTTTGCTTTTGTGGTTCGAACGACCCTCGCGCTCGCCGACCCTTGCTGCATTTCACACACTCGATTGGCTACAGGGTTGATCGGGCAAGGCACAGCCTCCCTCTCTGTACTACAGTCTAATTTTTGTACTGCTGCTCTACCTTTTAGGGAACAGCCCATCCTCATTGTTGTGTCACATTGGTTTTGATCACTTCACGCTCTTCGAGGCATGTCGATGAGTCAAGTGATCCTCTTAAGATGACTCCAGTACCATCCATACTCCGATCGACTTCCCACTTATTTGAATCTCAGCAACCAATCTGGCCAGCTCCCGAAGACTCTGTCGGGTCGAAGTGCCAGTACGTTGGTAGCCTTGTAGCGTGGGAAGTCGTGAGCCCAGCGCTGGAAGTAATGGAAAAATTTGCCGTGGAGATCGGAGCACTACTGGAGAAGCACAAGGACAGCCTGGAACATTCCGAGGAAAAACCGAGGACTATCTCCTACAACATGTGGATGGTAGGATCATGACCTATGTGTGCAGAGCCAACCCTTGTATTTAGCTCCAAGAGCAGAAGGAAACGCCGTCATGCCAAAGCACTCCTCAAGGATAGTAAGCTCCTTGACGCATATCCTGGTGTGAGGGTCAAGACGCAGGAGAAGATGCCTGCGGTTTACAACGCAGCAGTACATGACGCAGAAGAGCTTCCTGACACCTTTTCCGAAAATGACATTTACTTAGTCAACTCTTCTGGCGGTGCTGGCGGTTCGCTTATTGCTCTAGGGGCCTCCAAATCAGCTACAATGGGAATTGTAATCGAGATTAACGGGGCCTATTACGGCACCTCTCCGCAACAGTCTCGTTTCGACTGCTTTGTAGAGCCGGGAATCCTGCTGCCGAAGGTCAAGTTTGCAATTTTGATGAGGGCAGCGATTACGGTGAAGATGAGCTTGTCGATGTCACAAGTCAAGGTGAGTTGCAAATCATCTTAGACTTTTCACGAAAGGGCTGGCTAATATGGTGCGTCATGAACAGGAAGCATTTCTCCCAGATCTGGATCAGAAACGGATACAGGTACCTCCACATTCTCAGACAGTCAGAGCATATGCGATTCGACGCCTTCTCCAATAATTGTACCACACCCGCCACCAAGCTTATTCGTAGAGCATGAGCCGAACCCACGGTATGAAAATCGGGTATTTGGTCCAAGGCTTTCTGATTTAGCTCCTGATTGCGTTTCAAATGACTTGGATGACGAAATGTATCCACGTAGTGACCCCAAGTATCATGTGCCTAACAGTATACTACTGCCCGCAACCGAGGGGAGCTGCTCACGAAAAATAGTTCTCAAGAGCATTGCGCGGGCGGCGGCCGAGACCACTATTTGGGCTGCCACAGGGACCACAGGCTGTGCTAAAGGCACGCTCATGAAGAAATCCTTACTTTATTTGAATGATATGTTCCCGGAGCTACCAAGAAATGTGGCCGGTAAAGCTAGAAAGGGGCACAAGTGAGTGCAGCCTTCCTCACTCAATTCGCGGTAAGCTAACCATCAGGACTGCAGTACCTGGAGATTGTGGTGCTTGTGTAGTTGACGAGGTTAGGAATCTCTATGGCCACATAGTGACCGGCGACTCGGTTTCAGGCCTAGCATACATTATCCTAGCGTACAAAATACTAGATGACATCGAACAACGCCAAGGTGCAAGACCCAAGCTGCCAACCACAGAGGAAGCCGACGAGAAGGAACTGCGAATGAGAAAGCGGAAAATCAGGAGGCCGCAGATGAAGCTGCTGAATATACCGTCGCAGCCGCCGCACCGGGTTCATCCTCACTATTAGAATAGCGAAACAACTCTATTATATTCATTGACGCAGATGGCAGAAAATTCGGCTTTCCTTTTCATCTGTGCAATACATGGCCGGGCATGGAGGATCTGATCCGGAAGGCATGCCTCCATGTTGAGGTCAATGGCTCACATGTCGCCGAAGGGTATTACGATCTGTTTGGCCCAAATGGCGAGCTTATTCCACCTCAGATCTGGGCGACGATGATCGAGCCAGGTTGTGTCATAAAAATGTACGTGCGGCCTATGACGGAGCCTTCGGAGGTGAAGAAGGATATGCCCACCAAGGGCGGCCTGGATGTCGTTGTGGTTTTCGATCCGAACAATGGCGGTGTCCAAGGTGTGTCCCCTCACCTCCTGCTTCTATCGCCCCTTGTGCCGCAGTTACTAATTCTATGGCAGAACAATTAGCAACCAACGGTCCTCCAATCGAGCCTAATCAACGTTTCAGAAATCCGTCATTACGTCCAGTGAAATTGAACTTTGGGGAGACTACATCATCCACAGATATTGAAGGCAACAGCTTCTTGCTTGAATATGTGCCTAGTCCTGCTACCAGGGCGGAGTTTATGATGGAAGAGCATTTCCAGAGACGCAAACCACCACCTTACGAAGTAACAATAAGCTACGGTCCCTGGAGTCCCCTCGCTGTCGGCTCTGAACAAGGCACTCTGCCATTACCAGCAGCCGACTCCTGTCATGCCCCCAGACCCTACGACGCCCCGATATTTTATGATGACCCGAAAAGCTCTGTTGATCTGGCTGATGTTTTCTGAACAAGCCCCTCGCTTACAGCATCACACAGTCACCTTTCTCAACGGGAGCAACATCGGCTACTGCGACATCGTGCAGTGAGCATTAGAACCTCCAGCTCTTCCCAACCTTCTTCTTCACGTACGTCGCAGAACACCAACGCGACTTCCCTCGAAAGTGACGACTTGAGTCGGCAGAGCAGTCGCGCATGCAACTCTATCCTCGAAGACTTCCCTACAATGGACGCTGATGTTCCAGGAAGCCCGCTCATTGGTCATAGTACGAAAATGCGCCTTCCAGTGGATTATACCCAGCCACCAAATCCTTCACTCGATGGTTTTCTTAATTTGGCTCCTCTTGTCGAGGGCGGTGTCCAAGACAGTTTGATGAAGCGATTAAGCTCGACAGAGACCAATGAATCGACTAAGCGCTCTAAAGTGATACGCATAAGATCAGCAGATGGGCCGTTGAATAAGTCTATGCCAATATAGATATTCACTTATGCCCGTCGAAAGCGCGGCAGGGTCGAATGTACTCAATGTAACGACCATCCAGAAGGCTTTCGCGGCGAGCATGAGCTACTTCGACATGTCGAACGTGCTCACAATACTCGAAAAACTTGCTGGGTTTGCGTAGACATTTCCCTAAACAAGAAGTTCTTGGCGCCGTGCAAAGCTTGTCGTTCTCACAAGAAATACAATGCATACTACAACGCTGCCGCTCATCTGCGGCGAGTGTAATTTAATGCAATGCCAAAAGCCCGAAATGCAAAGCTTCCGCCAGAAAGTGAAGGAGGCGGTAAAGGCGGAGGCGATACTTCTGACCTTGAAGATGTGGATGACCGAGGTTCCCCTACGCTCCACTTGGATAATGAGGCAGGTGATGATCGGATGAGTGAGGCACCTCCCCCATTGGCCCTGGGACATGAGGCAGCCCCGGATAATCCCATGGGGCTTTTGCAGGATGTTCATCGCACATCATCTACATTGCAGTTACCAGGGTCTGCAGGGTCATTCTTTCATGAACCCCCGTCCCAAGGCGACACGACTTTACAATCAAGTACAGCAACTCCATCCCTACTAGGGCGAAGCTCATTTACACAATCGATGACAATATTCTCGGCACCTTTCCGTGGGAAAACCCATCGGACATCAAAGGTTCCCATTCACTTCATTGGGATTACGATGCCTTTGATAAAGATAGTTTCGCAATCATGTATGCCAAGCCATACTAGCCAGTGGGATCCGAGCGTCCTGACATCTATGTACTACCCCCGACACCGTTTCAAACCAAACTTACGATACGGCCAGGTCAAGTCTCGGAATGTCTCCCTTGACAGAAATGTCTTCTACGAACGATCTATCGTACCTCGAAGATTCACAGTCGCGTCCGAAGCATTGCAACGCTATTGCAGAACAGAGTGTTCCATATGCGTCAGGCCATACTGCCCCGTGGGACCCATATGCCGTGTCATTTTGATTATTGACACGCAAGAGGGCCCACTGTCAACATCTCTTGATACTTTCGGTGAATTTTGTCAACGATGCCGCTCCATAAACGGCCGTGTTTGATTATGCAGGAGAGCGGGTGGTTTTGGAAAATTGACCCTATCTGCTTCAATGTTTAGAAGTTTACTGACCTTTCCTATTTGCGCAGCGATTTGATTCTTAAAGTAAGCGGGAGTTCTGGCGAGTTACCCGTCAATATCACGGTCTTGAAGTATTGTTATCTGCACAGCGATTTGGCTTAGTGAGGAGGCGGGAGGTTTGGAAAGTCGTCACCTGTCTATCTTGCTATCTTTGGAATTCATGGACGGCCGCGATTTTGGTCTATTGTGACCATGGGCGTTTAGCAGAGATACCCCCTATAGCGGCATTGCTTTGACTTCAAATGCGTATCATATCTCACTCTTCTAAAGCCTAACTTCTGTTCCTCCAACGCGCCATCTCGTCCCCTTTACACTAGCAAAGCCAACAATCTTCAAAAACCCATTCACTCCTTTTTGCGATTACTTTGGTCAACTGCCTCTGCCCATACAATCCCGCCCTCGTCCTCCGAACCTCCCTCCTCTCGATTCCATCCCGTGACCAAAAACCACCGTGAGGGCAAATCCGATCCCTTTTTAGCAGTTTGCGTTGGCTGTACCGCTGCACTAGATGAGCATCTTGTCGGGGATATCTGTATAATACTTTACAATGAGAAAAGTTAACAAGCTTGAGTAGATTCAGTCATTGGGTGAATGAGTTTGATGAACACTATAGCGCAACGACTAACCAAGATATCACAAATCTTGACTTTACATTCGACTGAGATAAGTAACGATCATCGAAATTTTACTTTTATGATCATCCAAAGTACGGAAGACTATTTTTAAACTCGAATAGAGATTATCTCCCAGCTACGTCACACGGCCATTGCTGCTCTATTTCTGGACGCTCTGTCTGCTGTTATAACAATGAATCCGTCTTCATTTAAAATTCCTGGCTCTTGTACTGCCTCAAGTCAATTCAAATTAGGTCTCAATAGTCGAAATGTCTCCAGCTGCCAACAGTCCCCCACCATCAGATATCCCAAGCTCTAATTCGACGGTCCATGTCCATATCATCAATACTACATCTCGCATCAAGAATATCCCATTTTCCGTTTTCGTCGAGCCCCCAATCAAGGGTCTCGATTACTTGGATTGTCCTGCCTTTTCATTTCTGATCGAGCACCCTACCAATGGCCGAAAACTGCTCTTCGATTTAGGGGTGCGGAAGGATTGGAAAAACCTTGCCCCAAGGATTACTGATAGAATTAGAGGTGGATGCTGGCAGATCACTGTGGAAAAGGATGTCGCGGAGATATTGCAGGAGGGAGGAGTGAAGCCCGAAGATATCGATGCAATCATATGGAGGTGGGCGGTTGAGTCTCTTCTAACACCATGGGGACCAGTCTACTCACCAGGTCTTGTAGCCACTTCCATTGGGACCACACGGGTGACCCTTCCACGTTCCCTACATCCACCGAGCTGGTTGTTGGTCCGGGGTTCAAAAAGGCGTTCATGCCCGGCTACCCGTCAAACCCTGACGCACCTATCAAAGAGAGCGACTATAGAGGGCGTAATGTCCGAGAAATATCCTTCACTGACTCGAGTCTCCGTCTTGGCCGCTTCAGAGCCCTAGACTATTTCGGAGACGGGAGTTTCTACCTACTGGATGCTCCTGGCGTAAGTCCTTACTTGCCTATATTATTCCTACCCCACACCCTCTCGGCATCTCCGCTATGAAGGGGTACAATTTACTGAGATTGATTCGTAACGGGAAAACAGCATGCAATCGGTCATTTATGTGCGCTCTGCCGTACTACCACGTCCCCAGACACCTACATATTCCTTGGCGGCGATTGCTCTCACCACGGGGGCGAGTTTCGCCCTACACCATTCCTCCCTTTGCCGAAAGATATCTCACCCTCCCCACTTCCGTCTATGCGACCAAATATATGCCCAGGCTCCCTTTTCACCCCCATTCATCGGTTATATAACCAAGAATTTGCTGCGGAGCACTCGCCCGCCATGACCCAGCCTTTCCTCCTGGCGTCTGCAAATGCCGCCCACGATGTCAAAGATGCAAAGGAAAGTATAGATAAGATGGGGGAATTTGACGCTCGTGACGACGTGTTGACTTGTATAGCGCATGATGACACGCTGCTGGGGGTTGTGGGTTTGTTCCCGGATACCACTGCGAATGCGTGGAAAGAAAAGGGCTGGAGGGAGAAAGCCTTGTGGAGGTTTCTCGGCGATTACGAAGAGGCAGTGATGGAAACAATGAAAACGACATGATCACAAATCTTGTAACTCCTAGATAGCACTCACTACAGGATTCTACCAAAGATGCCAGCATCATTGGACCTTCCGCTCCACCTCTACTCCATTCTTAGCACCACCGCCTCGCGAACCATTCTCCGTACTATGTCCACCGCCACCCATTACCTCATCCACCCCACTCCACCGTCTAACCATCTGCTGCATCCCTACCGGCAATACTCCGAGACAGCTAATCCACCTCGCATACGCCGGCAACGCCAACACCCCTCCCTCGCCCTCATCAATCATCTTGACCAACCTAACCGCCAGCTCCCTGACCTCGACTACCGGGCCAAAAAAATTCCTCAACCATCCCATCTTCACATCCGCAAACATGCCCGTATCCAATTGCCCTGGCGTTACTAGGATCGTCTTTATAGTAGGATGGGAGGTGGCAAGTTCGGCGGTGAGGGATGAGTGGAAGGCTAGTAGCGCGGCTTTGGAGGCGGTGTAAGCGGATAGATTGGAGGCGCCTAGGTGGCCGAGGACGGAGGAGATGGTGATGAGGGTTCCGCCGGCGGGGCGGGAGAGGAGGGGTGGGAGGAAGAGGGAAGTTAGGTGGTAGTGGGAAAGGGTGTTTGTGCGGAAGGTTCTGTTGCACGGGTGTAAGTATGGAGTTCTTCGAAGGGGACAGGGAGGAAAGGATTGGGACATGAAAGGATTGGGGAGGAAAGGATCGGCGCATGAAGGGATTGGGGAGTTGAGAAGGATGCGTACTTCTCGACATCCTCTACCGATAGATCCAGGAACGGTTTCGCATTCACCACAGCCGCGTTGTTAATCAGTACCGTCGGCGTCCCCAACTACAGCACCAACACCAGCAAAATCAGCAAACATCCATCCAACTCAATTCTCCCCAAAGCTCTACCTACATCCCTCACCACCTCCCCCCACACCCTCTCCACCTCCTCCCTATCCCCAACATCACACTTCCAAACCCTCACACTCGCCCCCTCCTCCCCCCTCCCCTCCCCCCCATCCAAATCCAACACCGCAACCCCCACCCCCCTCATCCCCAGCATCTCCGCCACACACCGCCCCAACCCCCTCCCTCCACCCGTAACCACCACAACCTCCTCCTCCCAATCCACCTCTCTAGCCTTCCCGTACGCAGCCCGCTTGTTCACGCCCGCGAGAATCCAGCACAGGGAGACGGTGAAGGCGTAGAGGCAGGAGATGAGGAAGGAGGGGGAGAGGAGGGGGGCGGCCAGGGCGCGGAGGGAGAGGGGGAAGATGGAGGCGACGAAGGGGTGGAGGAGGGAGCGGTGGAGGGCGAGGAGGAGGGTGTCGAGGGTTAGGTGGGTGTGCCAGGGTGGGGGGGTTGGGGAGGCCATGGTTGTAGGGGGGTTGAGGAGGGGGAGGTGGAAGGGTTCAAGGGGGGGTTTTGTTGTGTAGGATAATTGATTGAGAAGGCGTCATATAGAGGAAGGTTTGTGGTTGGATAGTAGTGGGGACGTTATTTGAAGGTCTGATGCGCCCGCCGCTTTAGGGCGCGTGGTCTGGCGTCTAAGCGTGAAGCTGTTCGCGTTTCGGGGCTGAGCGGGATGGTTCCGCCGACGTCAATTGAGGTCTTTAGGTGGGAATTTCTCGGTTCGGTTGATCGACTTTGGATTGCATTGTCATGATGTATCAAGTTCAACGACATGAGTTGTATCAGGTGTAATTGGGCGGCCAGGATATTGATGATTAGGTACGGCGGCAGACTGAGAGAAAAGTGCTTCCGAAGGCGATTATGACGAGTGACAAGGCTTTTAATGTCTATCCCTTTGGCCATTCTCGGGTCTAGATTTACCTGCAATTTTGCTATATACTATTGAAGGCGTATCGAAGCTTGGAGACAGCTATCATACGTATTGGAAAGGCCAAGCTGTGTCAGATAATCAGCGATATAAGGTACGTTCAATCAACAAGGCTTCCACCGTAGGAACCCTGCATCGGCACTTGCTGACTGGAAAGCGAGGACTACCCTGGCACTGTCGCCTTCTGAAATAATGGCAAAATTACCTCATTATAGTCTTTGTGAGGAGAAACTAAGTGAACGGCTACCGCAGAGTATCAGAACAAGCCTCTATGTTGGAACTTTACCAGACGATTCTGATCGAGTACAGTGCAACCTGCTCGTGCAACGCGCTATGCACTTAATCGAAAAGGTTCGGTGTGCAGCACATAACATCACGTCTATCTCAGAAGACCTATGTCGCCAAAGAATATTGAAATATTGGCCTTACACTGAAGTGCAGGCTCTTCTCCCGATCGTTGTACGTCTTTCAGATACCAAGTCAACTGATGAGGATAATCTGTCGTGTTAGTCTACAGCACCTTAATATATGCATGGAAATTATAGGACAATTCTCTGATTATCATAGTGCGGTAGACTACGCATCTCTAGTATTCGAAGCAGCCGGCTTATGATAGGTCTCTGATGATATCTTGAGTCATGACGGCTCCTGCATCGTGGGACCCCTAGGTACCTTTCTAGCTGAACCGGGGTGAGATAAAGAGGATATTGTATATGTAACCTTGAATGGATCTGACATGATAGAAGCTAAGGCAAGAAGCAGTGATGCCGTCCTGATGCTGAACTGTGTGTTAATCATTCGATTTGATCTAAAGATGGACTTCAATCCTGTTAGAAGCTACTCTCAACCAGATGCACCTCATCATGTTTCTCGTCGTCTATATACCAATACTAAAACTCCGAAACAGCTCTATGACAGTGGATACCACCTGGGATCAACGTTACTTCCTAAATCAGATCTATCAGATAGATTGCCATTCTGCACGACCTCGCGGCTTTCTTCTACTTCTAAGTAATCTTTCGATTAAGTAATATCCCTCGAGTTCGGGTCTCTATTCTATGTGTATACACGGAACTAAAGCCAAAGATAGACCGCAGCGTGTGAGTTCTATCTCTACATACAGTTACAAATGCCAATATACCCATGCCCAAAGATTCCTCAAAATTAGCTCAGACAAATAACAAAAAAACGAGATTCAACGAGACTCGAACCCTTAACCTCCAAGACAAAAGAATAATTTCCCTGGCACAATGCAGTGAATATTACCAATTAACCAGTCCGCTAGCACCGTCAGAACTTCTCGTGACACTGTGCACCAGAGAGTAATGACTTTCGAACTTGATAGGTGTAGAGGTTATTATTATTGTATATATCTCACAAAATGTGAAAATGACTTTTCTTGAAAGATTTTTAGTATATCTTGTAATCTTGTGATTTTCTTTTGCTCTTATGCTACTGCCTTGCTCCAATTACTTTTGATTCACCATATTTTTGCCTAGTTTTTAATCACTTCATAGATTGTCTAGAAGGAAATGTTTTTTTTAAACACGAAATATTGCTATATTCTGTACCATTGCAAATTTCTCTAATTCTCGGTAAGCCAATTCCTGGTCAATCTACTTTCTCATCCCCTATGTTTAACTGAATGCCGTGGAAACAGAAGTGCTTCAGTGAAGTCACGACAGAAATGGCTCACGTCGAGCGGAAGTTCATTCTCACCTCTGAAATTCTCTTGGAGAACGCATCCCTCGGTGGCCTTTGCCGACGGCACAGAGAAACTAGGTACAGGCTCTTATACTCCTTTCAAGATTGAGGCTTCTTCTGGTGATACTCCTCCTGGGCATCCGCCTTCTCCTTCGCCTGTCCCGTCAACTCTGATGTTGCAGTGCACATCTCACAGTGTTCATACTCCACTCCGAACCGCATCTCGCCCCCCTGGGGCTCGCACAGCCATTCCTTTACCTGCGCCCATTCGCAAGGTGTGCAGTAGTGCACCAGGTGGTGGACGCATAGGAAATTCTGTTCGAATCTCATCAAGGGCTGTCCGGGGATGTAGATGGGTGGTGAGATGGGGCCGGAGCTGAGTTTGGTGTCGATTTGGCACATTTTGCGATGTTGAGTTTTCGTGGTTTTGTCGAGGGGTTGTTGAATAGAAGTTGTAGGAATTGAGATGGATTGTTGGGGCAGAGATTGTTGGAATTGATGGGGACTGGACTCGAGGAGGGAGTCTCATGGATATTTGTGGTCGAGGTTAAGAGACCTCTGTGCGGTGCTCGAAGAAGAGATAAGACTAAGAGCTCGAACGAAGGGGACAATAAAGTGCTTGTATGGCCCACAATAGATGTGTACGCCCTATCTTTTCCGGGGCTCGATTGCCTGTCCGGTGGTCTCTCCTTTCTCTACTGTTCTTAATTAGGTTCCCTCAGTAAGCTCGACTCCCGGATCAAAGCCGGAAGCTGAGACAAAGATATCACAAGGACTTAGTCATTCTGGGAAGAGGACCAACTTTATCCAATACGATATTAGGTCTCTTCTATCATGTATCTTCTTGCTCAATGATTGCTTGTCGGATATCGAGTGTTTCATATCTGATGTACACATCGTATTGTTTGAAGATTCTTAGCAAGCATAAAGTGGGAAAATGAATGTTGAGAAGTTTAAAAAGAGAGTCGCATAAAGAGAACATCATATCGCATTCGTGATCGCTAGTTAGGTTAACAGAGTGATTTTTGTTGTTAACTCTACAATATGAATAAGGTAAGGTAAAGATTACAGAAGTGCACGAATCTTGCATCACGTGACAGGTGCGTCAAACTACCGTACCTTACCATACCTACGGTACTGTCTTCGCAAGCGGTTTCTCGAGCTCCATCTCCACAATCTTACCCTACCAATTGTCAGTGCTGATCATTCTCATCTGCTTTCAAGCATTCAGCACTGTCCGGTGTGAGGGTATCAAAGAACCAATCTGATCAAAAAGAGTAATCTCGCAAGGCATCTTGTTAATGACTCGCGCCCTGGCTACCTGGCGTCTTCCAAACGAATCCAGTCTTCGTTGAATATATATTTAAATTTAGATAGACGCGTTGACATCTAATTTCCACCACCAATATGGAAGTCCTTTACATATTTGGATCTGAGATAAGAATAACGTCCACTTGAATACTAGTTCCTCAGTATTCGCTCAGCCGCCACATACCCTCAGGCGTGGCGAGCAGTCGATAAGATGGAGTCAGTTGGCGCTGGCAGGAGTTCTGTACAACTCGGGCATCTGACATGCATCTGGATGGCTAACTGAGACACAACAAACCCAGCCAATGAGTGTCAAGACACGATAAGCAAACCCAAAGAGGCGAAGCCTGCATGATCTGAACTGAATAGCGTTCGGCCTCATGCGAAATCTTCTGACTGAGGCGCTTCTTACTGAGGCTTTGCCATCAATTCGATAGAGCCACTAAATCTGTCAAGGCGCTGGGTTACTCGAATCTGCGCGAGATATATCGTCCAACCGCCGAAGCTTGAAACTCATGACGCCACGCCACGGCCTGCATGCTGTGAGATGTGAGCCTTAACCAGGCAACTACATCACAACAAAAACCTCGCACGTGAGAACTTCTTTTTAGCATTATGCGGCTTGCTATATTAAATTTCTACAAGCACTACAGACATCTCTAGCATACATTACAGAATCCATTTGAGACAAATCTGTCTCCATCTTTACATCCCTTCTTCTTGGATTGTGTTACTTAGTCATGGTCTCAAAAATCACTTTAAGAAGCAGACTTCTATGCAGTTAAGATAAGTACCGTTGAATCTGCCTTCACGAGCATACAACAGGCATGGATATGCACAACAAGCCCTTGCTCCCGGAGGAAGGGATTCAGAGAACCGAGAGCCAGCTAAATAATGGGGTACCTACCCTCCGTGAGTCCGAACCAGAGCAGCCGGGTGTACCTCGAAGGAGAGTGTTGCAGGGCCGTGCAGCGACAGTCTCAACTAAGACCGAGCAAGGCGGAGGCAATGTTTCTGAGCCTTTACTTCAAAGCCATGAGAGTCGTGCCAATTTTGAAAACCACCTCTGGAAGCCTGCGTCGGTTTTTATTGACTACATCATGGGATTAACAGCTTTACTGATGGGCTTAGATCATGCCATTCGCCTTTGGTTGGCGTTCAAGGCAGTTCGATACCGAAACGTACTCCATCTCCTTGTTTCACGCCCGTACTTGATTCCTCAAGCCTCGGGCCTAGTAATCTAAGACTTGCAGAATCCAGATTTGCAAATCTCGAGTTACTGCGCCCTTGGTTTCCGGAAGTAGATCCGACAGAAGAGCAAGCCCAAACATTTCGAACCTGGCATTCAAGGAGAGACGTCGTCTTGTTCACTTGTTCTGTGACTGCAATCACAATATTTCTTATCAATTTCGTCTGTACCGTTATTTTCAAGGTCAAATGGGGCTCTGCCAACGATATTGGCACAATCTATCGAGGCGACTGCACTCGAACTCGGCGTCTTAACGTTGGGCTGCATGTCCTTATTAACATTCTTAGCACTTTATTACTAGGATCATCGAACCTCTGCATGCAACTTCTGGTGGCACCGAGGCGTTCGGACATCGACAGGGCTCACCGAAAGTTCACCTGCCTAGACATTGGGGTACCAAGTGTGCGCAACTTGAAGCACATCAGCCGAGCACGACTTGTTGTTTGGGTTGTCTTAGGCCTCTCGTCAGTTCCCTTACATTTCCTGTGAGTAAATCATCCCGTGCTTCCAGAAGTGGCCGTGATCCTAACTCCTGATCGGCAGGTATAATTCTGCCCTCTTTCCGACTCTCCCTAGCAACACCTTTCAGTGGGTAGTCGTTACACCATCTTTCATGGAAGGAGCGGCTTGGGACCGAAGTGCTACCGATATAAGGCTCTCTGCAATTGGCAACAGATTGGTTTGGGGATTGATTGCCGACCAGGGCCAACCAGTACAGCAGAATCTATCAGCATCCTGGTCGATTGACAATCAAGGCCATCAAAACCAACAAAATACATCAGCATCCCTGCCGGCCCAAGGGGGTTTCCATGGCGATAAAGACGAAATGAAGAGAATTCAACGTACTGCATTAAACAGTTCTACATTCCATAACATCAGTACTGCGGACTGTTTGCTGCAGTATACGACGATGTTCGGGAATAGATCAAGTCTAATCATGGTTTCGTCTGACACCAGCAGTCCTAATAACTCTCTTCTGACGGAATTCAGGCTAGCCGTGGAACAAGCGCGTGGGAACCGGCTCGTTGGATGTGCCGCAGTTCGAATACCTTCAGTTGCAAGAAATTGGCCGCACACGGTTTTCAGACCAAACAAGAAGAACTAGCGATAGCCGATTGGAATATGGTAAGCATATTGACGGTGTCTATATTTCCTCATATATACATAATGAGTTTTAAGACTTGTTACTGGAGAACCTACTCTGTAAACTTGGTTCATGCCTCAATGAGTCTGTTCGAAAAGAGCAATACTAACTCCGAAATCTTGTAGTTTGGGGCGAAGATAGACTACTGCTTGGCTTCCTATCAACCAACGCAAGATAAGTGTAGCGTGGTATACTCGTACACCATCATGATCAGTAGGTGTCATATCACTGAGCTGCTGAGATGATAAGCACTAACAGCCTTCCCGTTGTATGCGTCATGTGATGAATTTCTGCAAATGTCTACTGTAGGTATGTATAATCTACACAGCCATCTGTTACTCGAAAGTCGAAGCATCCTGTCTTCACTTAGAATGAACTTAGTGCGGGGTACGGATATTAGATTTGCACTGGATTCAACTGCTTGTGGCTTCGCTCCTTCCCTCCGCAACGATCGAATGTTCCCCCGTTAACAGATCTATACCATGACTTCGCACAAAGTCTCCCCTGGCTACGAGCCTTTATCGTCATCGTGTTCTTTCTCTTCTTCCATCGCCTTTTTGCCCTGCCCTGCTGTTGAAGTTGTCCCACTTGTGAGCATAATTCACCACCCCCCTAAAATGTGCTATCATGGCGATTTTGGAGGGACTATGTATCTTGCAGAGTCAAATCAGTGGTCGGTCTACCATCCTATACAGGATAATGGCAAAGTCGGGGGTGAGATGAGTATGGATCTTAGAGCTCTAGGAGGAAACAACATGGATTCAAAGGAGGTATTTAAGTCATCCCAACGCTTGCTCAACACGGAACGTGGCTGATATTTCCAACTTGTAGACCCTCTCAGCAGCAGCAGGTTTGGGTCTTGCTGCTGGCAAGATCTACTTCAAATTCTCAAACGCAGAAACAAGAGTCGAGTCAGGATTCTGGTTGGAGGGCGGTTACTTCGTGACCTGCACACACTTTTGGTCCGAGCACACGCCTACGGAACCGCCGTATGAGGCGATAGTTCAGAATATTCGAGAGCGAAGTGTGTTAGCACGGGTTAGCTCGAAAATGTTCTCTCGTCGTCTAGGTAATGTTGGCTAGACGTTCGAAAATGTAACACGAAGAAATGCTAAGACGTTTGTGTCTGTAATAGGTACCGACGACGTGCTGGTCGAATTGGTTAGCGAAAACAAAGAGGCCGACATGGCTATATTTCGTACTCGTGGGAAACCTCATCCCCACTTTTTGAAGCGCGGCGATCTTTACTCCCTTGAGCACTCTTGTACAGATCTGCCGAGCGCCATTTGGTCGGTTGGATATAATGGGAATGATATGCCCATAGAGCAGGTTCCCCTGCATCAAGATTGGAGTCAGAAGGCGGCTGCAATGAAGCCTAAGCCAACCACAGCCTTCGAATACATCATACGTCTTTATGAGCAAAGTTTGATGAAATCCAATGGTTGGGCTTCGACACTTAATGGCGTTACAGGGGATGGCGAGGTATGATATGTTGTGACTGGAACGTCATGCACTCTTGAACTAATCTATTTTTCAGCATCCTTCCTTCAATGAGTTTTACTGTCCAGATATTAGAGCTCTGGCTGTCGGCAAACTCTACAATCCAACGTCAGAGGAGAATATAACTACTCTGGAGACTGCGCAATTGAATCCCCTGACAATAAAGCGACGCCATACCATCAGTGGTTTCTGGGGATGCTCAGGCGCTATGATTGGTGCATTTCCATTGCGCGACACAACCTCTCCCAAGGTCATTGGTCTTTGTAAGCTTTGATCTCATCTGTCCCTTCTTCGAGACCTAACAAGTTCTGTAGTTTCCGCCGGCACGTTCGGGCAGCCATCCAACGCGTTTCGTGCCTTCACTCGAGCCGGTATTGAATGGATCTGTACAGAAACCACTGTCGACACACCACCATCCATTGGCATGAGCAATTTGGACATTGATCCTAAGTAGCACTACGTGACCTTTGGCGGTAGCACGATGTGATTATTTTGGAAGATGTGTCTACAACAGTGGTAAATATGGTATTTCGCAGAAAAATGCCTCAAATTATGGCAAACCTAGTCTATGGGTATCTCATTCTCTAAACATAGGTACTGCGCATCATCGTCTAGCCGAACGCCTGTAGAATTAATCGCATGCCGAAAATAGAAAGGGGACCCTGAAAGCTGATTAATTATACAAATCGTCGTCCGAATCCTCGATTTTGCTTTTCGGGTATCCTGCGGCGCTGTCGAGGATATGGCTTGCTTTTGCAGGGTCCTGGTTTGAGAAACTGGTGCTGTTGCTCGCGGTGGCCGGAACTTCCGGGGTCTGGGTTTGTTCTGCGGTGGGTGTTGATTTTTGATCCTCACCTGCATCGTCGTCGGAAGTTGAGGTGGCTTCGTTGGTGTGCGACTCGGGCTCACCCTCACCTGCGCTTACTTTAGTGTCTTCAACGTTGTACAGAGAATCGTACAGGCGACCAAGCCTCTTCAACTCACGTCGGTCCCTGGCAGACTTTGTACGTCCCAGGGCCTTTCGGGTCTTCTTGGCCACGTCGTACTCCGACCCGGAAAAGAAGTCGTGATGAAAATTGTCCATGTCGAGCCTGATTAGAGGATTGATTTTCTTAGACTCCTCATATTCGTACAAAAAGTCTCTCCCTCGCCCCTCATCGATAAGATCATCTGGCGCCAGATAAAGCGATCTCTTTGCCGCCCTCCTCCAGTACTGCATCGACTCCTCACCGATGAGGTGCTTGCCCCCCTTCGTACAATGACCCACATTTTTTAGGATTGTGAAAAAGAGGCTTGCTTCTTTGCTAAGCCCAAGTACTCGAAGACAGCGGAGGATGCGAGTGATGCGCAGGTGATTGTGGTTGAATTTGCCCAGCCATGGTCTGTCATCAAATGTTAGCACCGGGGGTGCAACCCGTACTTCTTCCATATTGGCTCCATGGGGCGTGATATTGAACCCGTAAAAGTGTAGCATGCGCTCCAGTGATTTTCGCAGTTGAGTACGAAGTTCGGGCCGCGAGCGAAAGGCCTTGAAAACCTCGCGGTCGATGACTGGAGCGGCGCTGTTGAAGGGCGAGGGTTCGGGGAGGGGGAAAAGGGATTGGATGTAATTGTGACATGATTCTAGCTTGGCGTCATCCCAGGAGACAATCTCAGAGAGGGTGCGACCTTTGAAGTCTTTGCCTTGGAGATCGGGGTCGTAGAATTGAATGATGGGTGCGGAGATGGATGGGTTGTTGGTAGACATATTGTCGGATGCCGTAGGGAATTGAAGATTTGGTAGTAGAAGAGATTTGGAGATCGTCTGCTTAGAACAAGAAGAGTGATAAGTAGGAGAAGTGAAGAACTATTGAGAAGAAATATTTCTGGAGATCTAGGACAGTTGTGTTCATAACAGATGAGCAAGACAGTCGCATAAGGGTTTTCGCTTGACAGTGGCGTACACTTGTCATGAGACAAAGAGAACCCAACAGAAGCGTTCGCGCGGTGGATGGTGATGCCACCTCACAAGGGTTTGTTCGGACTTTTTGCTCAACAACGGTGAAGTTTCACGTCCGGTCTCAACCCCACAGCTAGGTATATCCTGTCTCAAAGGTTATATATGATGTCATTTTTTTTTCCTCGGTGAAAATTATTCGAGCAAGCGCGAAACGAGAAAAGCGAGTTGTAGAAGATGAAATGTTGATGACGCCGGCTAGGTAACGAGAAATCGGCAACGGCATCGCCTCGATCTTTAGCACTCATCCTTACCGAAAAGGAAGAAACCAACCGCCTACCCCTTCTCCCAAATCTTCTTTCGCATCGCTCTGTTCTCTTACCTTCCATACCAGCATCCCCCTGTCCGACAGGAGCAATCGACAAGTCGGATGAGAAGTGCTGAGGGCGGGTTTTACGTGGCTGGGGCTATGAGTTGGTTTCTGATCGCTTTGGTTCAGAAGGGGGAGGGGAGGGTTTGGTGATGAAGAGGGGAGGGGGGATGAGAGAAGAGAATGGGGTTGGTTGGGAAGGCGGGGTTGAAGGGTGTGTGCAGGAGTGGAGGAGGGGTGGAGGGATGGAGGGAGCGGAGAACATGAAGGGGTAGTGGGTTTTTAGACATATCGATATCACCATGCTTAAAACTCTCCGTTCCTCGAGCTATCTCCCAAACCCTTTCACTACTCCACTCACACAGCCTTGGCATACCACCTTTCCGGGAAACATAAAATCATAATCGATGTGTTTGCATAGTATCGACGCAAAATTGATGTGGATTCGCGAATCGGCAAAGTTTTTCTATGTGAAGGATTGAAAGAGTATTTGCATTGGATAAGTTGTAACATATGGGATATGGGATATGGGATATGGGATATGGGATATGGGATATGGGATATGGGATATGGGATATGGGATGGTATTATTGGGTGGTGTCGTGAGGCGGGGCGCGTTTTGGTATAAAAGTCAAGGGGGAGGGAGAAGGAAAATCGATGGGGATTGAAAGGAAGGGAAGGAGGGGGAAGGAAGAAGAAAATATTCGGTCCAGGGGGGTAGCACGATGTGCACATAAAATTCTCACGCTTGGGATATCATATCTCATAAAAAGGCGCCTAGGCTGCTAGACATCCCCTTCCCCCCTCCCTTCAAACCTCCTGCCTCGCCATCCACTCCTCCGCTTCGCTCTTGTACTCCTCCCTCCACCGACTCAACGGCGGCCTCTCATTCACAACATCCCCCACGGCCCACAGCATCCTCTTCCGATCCATTTCCACGCTAACATCATTATCCGGGCAAACCACATAAAACACCCCCTCGGCCATCTTCCCCTCCAGCCACCCCGCCACCTGCTCCGGCGCCCACGCCCCCTTCGGCTTCTCCTTCCCCGCTGCCCCCCCACCCGTCAGCCCGGTATGCGTCCACCCGGGCACGAGCAAGTGCACGGAGGTGGAGGTGGACGCGAGGTCGTAGCTGAGATGCTCGGCGAGGGTTTTGACGGCGGCTTTGGAGGCGTTGTAGGCCGGGTTGCCGGGGGGGTTGGTGATGCCTTGTTTGGAGCCGGTGATGATGATGGAGGTGGGGTCGGGTTGGGCGAGGAGGGTGGGGAGGAAGGTGGAGATGCCGTTGATTACGCCGAAGAGGTTCGTGTCCATGATCTTTGGTGGGGGCTTTGTTAGACGGGGGAGGTTTCCTGGGGGGCTGGATTGAGAGGTGGTGGAAGGGAAGTACCTTGTGGAAGTATTCCGTGTCTTCCCACCCGCTCTTGAGCCCAATGCCCGCGTTGAGCATGAGGAAATCCACACGTCCAAAGCTCTTCTCCACCTTCGTCTTCAAATTTTTCCACTCATCTATGCTGCTAACGTCCATGGCATGAGTTTCTGTTTCCGGACCATCTTTGAATAAGTCTTGTGCTTGTGAGAGGTTTTGCGTGTTGTTATCGACCAGAGCCAGCTTCATGCCATGGCTGCGACACAGCTTTGCTACGGCTAGACCAATGCCTGATGCAGCGCCTGTTATGAGGGCGATATTGCCCGCTTTGAAGATAGGGTGGGGTGGCATGGTTCGCAGATGAGCTTGGGGAGTCGGTGCAGCTTTTGCGAATTACATCTGGAACGGGTATGTTTGACGGAGAGGTGGAATTAGATACAAGGGGTGCGAGTGACGTCGAAAGTGATCGCTGTCGGGGTTCAGTAGCGGATTTACCCACATCTCCGCTGAATTTGCTCTCTTCATCAACACGTCCAAGGCACTGATAAAACTCATGAGTTCTGGATGCGTAAACACTTGTTCTGCATTCTGTTCTATCATGAATAAAGTGCCGTGAACATAGTAAGTCATGATGAAAACCACCGCATGAGCTTCCACACTCTGGAAACTTTTAGAATAATACAAACTCCGCCAAAATAATCTCAATTTCCAGAGCTACGGCGCCGTCCAACCGTCCTCCCAGCGCCGGAAATGGAAAAAGGTTAAACTTATGCCGATGATAGATGAAACATCAATCTAAGTCCATGCAACTGGCTTCCATGGATGTTACCGATTCCTCCAATGACCCGCCTGAGCTCGACAGACTGGCGCTTTCACCGACTTCACGGCTTATGATTGGGCTCAAATCAGGAGTTCTGACAGCCTTAAGCGTCTCTGTCCCTTCAAACGCCATTGGCGAGCGCTGCAGATTCGCCAAGCATTTCTCCCAATCGGAACCCACCAGCTGGCCCTCACTAAGATCCTCCTTAAACAGATAAAATCCTCCGACTGCTTGGACGAGGTATGCGTCTAATCCCCTACTCTTCAAGACTACTGCCACCCCACTCAATGGGTAGTGGTTCTCGATGTACCTAGCGTAACCACGCGCTGCGGCCTGCATGTCCGGATCGCCATCACCGACGCGTGCCCATCCTACCCCAAGTAGGTGTGTAAAGACATCAATCGCTGGCTCTTCCGGTCCTGATTTTTGGAGATCGACCGAACAAAGCTGGCCATTCCGTACAGGATCAAGCTTGAACGAGGAATCGCGACGTTGACATTTGCGCATCGGCATTACTAGTCTCTCAGATGCCTGCGCTGATACTAGTTCCTTCGCTTCTGTAGTAGCTTGAAGCTCGGCTTCAAGCTTCTCCTCATACCAGGTCCCGGTCTGGCTTTCAGCCGAAGTTGAGACACCAGTCGATGGATTGATCAGAACCATTCCTTCGCCATAGATGGGTTCTGGGCTGACAGCAGGGGCTGCCAATGAGTCAATCGACGGATCTGTAACGTCGTCGGAGATATCCTCACGCGACCGTTTGCGTGACGGATTGATGGTGGTTGAGACGAAAGATGTAGGCGGTGTCGGTTGAGAAAAGTTTCGCGCATTGTCTGACATGATTGCCTGGTATGTTTGATAGTGAGATGTCGACGGAGGTTGATATGACACCGGATTGAATCTATGAGGTTGAGGTGGTAAAAAGATGGTTGGCGAGTCGGAATAATCATTGAATCTGAGGGAACCCATGTTGATTGGTGAAAGGATCGCCGTTGAATGGTAGAAGATCTAGTATATGGTTGGAAGGTATGACTGAGGTGAGGTGAGGTTAAAGTAGATGGAGTGGTGATAATAGAAGAGGAACGTTATTGAGGATGAGTTGATGATAATGTGCGTGTAGCCTCACTTCTCATGTCCTGTGAGACAGTGAGAGCGAGAGGGGACGCAGGAGCTGCACTCTTTAAGGTAGTTAAAGAGTTCCCGCGAATAGGGCCCTGAGTGATATGGAGCTAACCGAACAGGTCAACCAATCAGCAGCGGTCGATCGCCCAAGCTAGCCGGGCGCTTGCAGCAACTGTGGAGAACCCCGAACGTCGCCCTAAGGTACCTAATCGCTGAGAGCACTCAGGATACTGAGTGCAAAGTCCTTCCACAGAGAGTCAGCAATGGTTGTTGTTGCTCGAGGTATGATGGCTGAAGAGATCTCAGAAGATTTTAGTACTGCTATGCTCTCCGCATCTCGTCACGGAAAGCTTGCCAAGCTGCGCGAAGCTCATTGCCTAAGTTGTTATACACAAAACGTGCTGCTGGCCAGCCGAAGAATTGATCCAGTAGTGCTTTCACAGCCATCGCAGAGACGAGTTGAAAGGATATGACGCATACACTCTCGAGCCACAGGTCGAATGCGCATATTAGCTTTCCAAGGATGGTTGGAGTGCTGAATACCAGACCAATGGCGTAAAGCGAGTCGTAGAAGTAGACAAAGAAGAAGAGGAAAACCAGCGATGTGATAAGGTCGTCGAATAGTGATTCGGCAGTCCAAGAGGACCCAGAGTAGTGCATACGAATTTCGTCGTGGTAGTAGATGAGGTAAATGGGAAGGATGGCGATAAGAAGGTCTCGACGATCGTATAGCTCCAAATTGGCATCGGATAGGAGGTACCGTAGGTGTAGCACCCGCGCGAAGGTATGGGGCAACTTTGCCTTGAGAAAATTGCGTGTGATATCCATGATAGACAGATACCTCAACCACTCGATGCTTTCGGAAAACCTTGTAGGAAGTGTAGAGCAAAGCTTAACCGTACAAGAATGAATAGTGCAACTGTTGTCTCTTGAAGCTGGTTGTTTTTTTACACAAATTGATGTGAATGAATTGGTGTGAAAACTTCTGAAGCGAATCTTTTATCTTGTCGCGTTTTGGTGTGTTATGATGCAAAGCTTACACCGCCATGTTGAGCAGTGAGAACGCGTTGAGCTTCAACTCCACGAAAACTACGAAGGACTTCAACTCTTACATCCTCGCTCAATATCTTGAGTGTTCCGAGTCCTTTGGTAAGGTCTCCGAGACTGGGTAAATGTTCTTATCTCTTGCAGAGCATAAAGTGCATCGTGCTTTAATTCTGCTTTGAAAGTCAATGAAAAACCCAAGTTGAAAAAACATGCTATAATCTTCGCATGACTGATACCCTGCATCTTGGCCATTAGTATATCAAGTTGCTAACAGACACCAATTCACATGGAAAAGAGTTTAACGAAGCGTGTGGATAACGTCATTGCACTATCTCAATGCCTTGAGAAAAGCTAGTAGAGATAAAGTACGTAATTGTCCACCTCAGCTGTAAACCCCAAATCGCTCAAAACCCTGATGTTCCGTGAGCATAATCCACACCAGACCCTGTATAGATGGAGTCAATACTTACTTAAAGGAGTGAAGAACCACCTGTTCTTCCCGCTTGAGTATCGCTCCTCTAGTGCTTTCTTCACCGTCTTCTTCGCATCCTCCCGTTGAGAAACCTCCTTGAAAGTATCATTTGTGACCACACCCTTCAATCCCTCCAACTCCAAAGTGTAGCGTGTAGGCATTAGGTGATTGTAGTTGATGACTTTAATGAATGGCTTGACCTTGCTGCGCTTAGCCTGACGGGCTTTCGACATGCGACGAGTGATTTGTGATGGGTAGCGTTCGATACCGGCAACAAGGGCATGGGGGAATGGATGGGATTTCGTGCCAGTGTCTAAAGGTTGGATTATAACGACCTAGATTCAGTAGATGTTAGTGATTCATCCAAAACTATACAGAACTCACAACTGCATAGCGGATTAGGGTGTTCCGATGCGTACCTTCTTTCCAGCGTATCTGCCTCTCGTTATGATAGCCACGCGGCCAACCTTGAGAACTATTTAATGGCATCATTAGTCACTATGATTCTGAAGAGGATTATGAGAATGTGGAAAGGACTTACACTTCATCGTGGCTGTTGAAGGAAAGGAGGTCGTTGTAAGTTGATTTTCAAGGTTCGGATTTCGTGTGGGAGGGTTCCAAGCCCTTTCCGCTTATGTCATGGTGCGCTCGGTAAAGTGTCGCGCTTTCCTTTAGTGTTAGCGCGCAACTTCTGTTTACTTATTCCAATCCTTGTTTACGAAGTGAAGAGAGATATTTCCCCTCGCCGTCGCAAGTCGCAAGCCGCAAGCAAATCAATTGTCAATTGTCAATTGAACATTGCTATCCTTGCTCAACACATGTCCATCCGTCACGCTTTCAGCCGTTTCTTAACGTCCTTTTATTCGGCCATACGCTTGATTTGAGTACATTCCACACAGCATTCCTCGGTACCCGAACACTGTCTCATAAGCTATGATGCCTTCCGTGGAAAGAGAAGAGTCTCGTGATCGAGAGCTTGTACTCAAACATGAACCATCATTTTCAGACTCCGGCCGCTCATCGGTTCCCATGTACGCCCCTCAACTCGTCCAGCTCAGAGTGTTTCTTACCTTCCTGGAAGTTTATGAAGCTAACCTCAATCTCGGGGAGATTTAGGTGGGACAGCTCCGATCCAGATCGCGCCCCTCCGCCTCTACCCTTAAATCCAGGAGGTTCTGCAAGTCCTGCGACAAAGCCTAATGCTTCTGCGACAATTGCGGCGGCAGCGGAAGCCTTGACAGCAAAAGCCAGAGAAAGTGCTTACACTACGAATCCGCTGCCTAACAAATCGCCTGAGCGATCTCTCATCAAAGGCCAATACCATAAGCGTATGCAATCACTGCAAAATGGTAATGGTAATATAAGAGATCGAAGTAGCTATCTAGATGGATCATCATCCCCAGAACGATCCCCGGAGAGGAATATGCGCACACCAGCCTTCGAATACGAGAGCAGATCTCCAGAGAGGAGCCCAACGCGGTCGGGAACTCCCACTTCGAGCGCCAAAGATTTTGCTAGGGATACGCCAAATCTAAGGCCAACGACGAGGCCTCCGCCGAAGGCTATTCTGGGCGAAAATACTCCTCCATCAGCAACAATGTTGGCATTACAGAACATGTCAGTTCCGAAAGACTCGGATACATCGCTGTCTAATGTTACAAATACTTCATCTGCGATGGTTCGAACCCCTCAGACGTTTGACGCTATTTCAGCCCAGATCCTGAGTCTTACAACCATTGCAACAAATTTGCAGCGTGAAATGGCCAACCTGAGTAGGAGAAGCAAAGACAATGCGACAGACCTCATCAGCCTGAAGGAAGCCACCAACTCCCGGGACGAGGATATCCGCAAGAGTCTTAAGGATCTAGTCTCGAATTTGTCTATGCGTATGCTCGAACCGGGTATGGAGAACAGTTCAAGGACGGCCAGTAATTACAACCGCGGGCCTGGCACCTACATGATCGATAGTAAACCGCATGTTTCCCCTTCTGACATGTCCAAGAGCTTCTCACTCCCTAGGATTCCCAGTCCGACTAGTTTTGCAGCCTCCCTGGACCGCGAAGTGACTGCTAGTCCTTACAACATTGAAGGAGCGGCTGGCATTGCGCTTCTAGAGAAGATACTGCGGGAGATGGGCACGAAAGAAGGTCAGGACCGGCTTATGTCCCTAGTCTCTGTAATGCAAAATGATCCCAAAGCGAAGGGTCCCGATACGGCAGTGACAAAGAAGTTGGAGGAGATCTTGACTTTCCTGAAGGATGGTAGTAGCAGTAGAGCGCTCGTCCCTCGAAGAGATAATGGCAATGGTTACGGGGAGAATCCTCCTAAGCTTGAGCTCGACTTTGATTCCCGGCTGATGCCATTAACTCGAACCACAAAAGAGATGTCACCCCAGTCTAGCCAAGATACAAAAACCAACGGTCAAAAGAATACGTCTGGTTCCGAGTCCGCTACCATAGTAAGCGATGAGATGCTCAAATTACTCAAAAAGGTTAAAGATAGTATTGCAGATGGCGGTGGTATGACTGCAGAGATCAAAGCTCTTGTGCGAGAGCTTCGCGGGGAGGTTTTAGGCATGGGCCGCGAAATTGGTCGAAAATTAGATCAAGCCGAAACCACCCATGGAGAACATAATCGGGACGACGCTCGCGGTCCTGGTCGAGAAGAGATTGCCCTGATCGTACAAGAAGGCCTTGCTGAACTCAAAGACCACATGGACAATGTTATGCGTGAGAGACGACGGCAATCCTCTTCTTCAACTGTATCGCGGAACTCCGTTGACAGCCAGGAAGTTTATACAGCAGTCAAGAATGCGCTGGGCGAGATCCCTTTCCAACAACAGATGGCGTTGAACAACCAGGGGTCAGGCATTGAGAGAGAAGAAATCCTCGAAGCCGTCCGTGAGGCGTGGGAGACCTACAAGCCAGAGATTGAACTACAGAACTTTGGTCTGGAACGTGACGAAATTTTGCAATGCTTGAAGGAGGGCCTGCAGGAGTATCAGCCCCGTGATCAAACGAAGGCTCTGGGAGGTGCAAGCTATGAGGAGGTACTAGAAGCTGTTCGCGAAGGGTTGCAGCACTTTAAACCACCAGCACCTGTCGAAAACGAAGACACTATCACCAGAGAAGATATTTTAATGACTGTAAGAGATTGCCTAGACAATTTTGAGTTCCCGACTTCTAGCGTGGTAGCACCAAGGGAACCAGAAATGACGCGCGAAGCCGTTCTTGATGCTGTCAAAGAGGGCCTTTCCACTCAGGCACCAACCTCAAAAGAAGTCGAGTTCAATCGGGAAGATCTCTTCGAAGCTGTACGTGCCGGCCTTGAAGGTGCCCCTACCCCTATGGATGGTGTTGGAGAGCAAGTACTCGATAAGATGCAAGACCTTATTGATGGTATGAAGGGCGAATTCAAGCAATACTCCGCCGCCAACGGAGGTGATACTGAGCAGGTGCTTGACGCTATGAAAGATGGCCTGGAGGTCTTACGAGCAGATATTGAGACATACGTTGACCGTGCAGCTGATGTTACCGGAAAAGATGAGATCATCGAGACAATAAGAGACGGGCTTGCAAACCTTCGGCTTGACCTTGAAGGCAGCATCGCGAATGCTCCACGTGGCTCTGAGCCCGCTGATAACGGTGAAATTCTGGACGCCTTAGAGAAAGAATTTGAGCATTTGCGGCAAACCATTGCCACGTCCATGGTTCGGAACGAAGACAGTGACACGGACAAAGAAGCGGTCCTCGATGCTATAAGGGACGAGTTCGGGGGCCTGAAAGCCAGCATGCCTCCAGGAGATGACCTAGTAGGTACTAACGAGATTATTCGTGTGATGAAGGAAGAATTTGAGCATTTGCAAGAGACGCTTGGCACCACCCTAGTTCGAAATGGGGACAATGGCACAGATAAGGAAGAAGTTCTTTATGCTTTAAGGGAGGAGCTAGGGGGCCTAAAAGCCAGCATGCCTCGAGGTGACCTCGAAGGTAACGGCGAGACCATCCGTATTATGAAGGAAGAATTTGAGTATTTGCGAGAGACACTTGCGACTACCCTGGTTCGAGGAGCGGCGTCAACAGACAAGGAGGAGATGCTCGAAACGATCAGAGAAGGTCTTGAAAGCGTCCGTGCCGAGATTGGGTCAAAACCTGAGAAGGCGGAGAGCATCATGTCTAACACTGGGGAGCTCATAGAAGCTCTCAATGATGGACTAGATGGGCTCCGAGTAGATGTGGAGAGAATGGTCAACAAGCCCCAGGACATGACGGTCAATTACGAGATACTCGATACTCTCAAGGAGGGACTCTCCAACGTGCGGTCTGACATGGAGCGCTTGCGCACCGATGGTGTGGCACAGAGTGAATTCGCCGGTCGTGGGGGAGGTGAAGTTGTAGTTGCTGATGGAGAGGTGGAAAACTTGCGAAGGAACGACATCGAAAATCTAGAGGTCATGATCACGCAGCTCCGGATCAAAGTTGAAGCACTCGATAACATGCCACCGCCACCACCCCCACAGCCCGTACCTCAGCCTGCCGAAGGCTTAGTAGCAAAAGACGATCTTGAGGGCATCGAGCTGCTTCTTAGGGACGTACAAGCGGCCATTGCAGACCTGGCTCAGCGTGAGCGAGCATTCGACGAGAATGTTGCTACGAAGGATGACACCGAGGCCATTGAGACGTTGCTCCGTAACACGAAAGCTAAGATCGATGAAGTTACATCCGCTGAATCCGAAGGCCTGGCCAGAGTCGCGCAATTGGAGGCCATTGAATTGATTGTGAAGGACACTCGTGATGCAGTAAACGACTCCAACAACGAAACTGCCACTAAAGAGGACGTCAGCGTCCTCGAGTTACTGCTCAAAGAAGTACGTATCGGTCTAGAAGAGATACGTGATAAATCCTCAGTCACTAGTGCTGGTGATCAGGTCTCCAAGTCCGATATTGAGGCTCTCGAAACTTTGTGCATGGACACCAAAACCCAAATCGATGAGCTACCACTGCCCGATGTAGATATGTTACCCACTAAAGATGAAATCGAACTGCTTGGAGGCCTCATCAAGGGCTTCCAGGAGAAAGTGGAAGTGGATGCTGACCTGACAGCGCAAGCGTTCGAGGCACGAAAGATCGAGCATGGTGGTCTAGCTGATAAGATTGAAGAAGTCAAGGCGTTTTTGGACGATGTCAGGGAGGATCTCAAAACCAAGCTGAAGGAAGGCGACAACAGCGTTCAAGACCTAGCAAAGACGCTGATGACCATCACCGAGACTGTGGTTGCCACTGATGGTACTGCGGCAATCAAAGAGCTCCTAGAGACTGTGAATCGCGGCTTCGACTCTGTACATGGAGCTTCTGAAGAGGTAAAGCTTGAGACAGACCAAAAGCATGTTTCCCTGCTTGAGAAACATGATGAGCATAAAGCAGCCATCCTTGCAGAACTGAACTCTAAGATCGACGAACGCTTCGACGAGATCATGACCAAATACGACGACGCTCAATTGGCTGCTGAAGAAAAGGAACGAACATTAGGAGGCAAAGACGAGCAGCGGGCTGAGGCTCTGAATACCACGAAGCTGATTGCGGAAGATCTTCGACTGCTCGTTGATACCCTTGGCTCTACTGTCACGGATTCCTGTGATCGAATGGGCGAAGATTCAAAGACGGTGTTCAACCGTATCGAAGATATTGGGACTAAGCTTGATCAACTGCTTCTCGCCGATGAAAGAGTTGAACACCAAGCCACAAGGGCAGAGGTCTCCAGAACACTCGCAGGAGTGGAAGGTGTTCAAGCACATGTCACAGAATATCAGCCTAAAATTTTGGAGGCTGTCAAGGACGTCTTGAGCATCGTCGGACAGCATTATGAGCAAGCAAAAACCTCAGTCGAAGAGATCAAGACAAGCGTCAACGCTATCCCAAGTGCCATACCCTTGCCGGCCATTACAGCGCCGTTACCCTCGCCGACACTGAACAGAGATATCCCTCTCCACGAGAAGTACGATGATTCTGAAGTTCACGCAAAACTTGATCAACTGGTCGAACATACTCGTGAGCAAGGTCAATCGCTGGCGCAAGTCGGTTTGTTAGAGCAGATCCGAGAGCAAGTTGCCACTACTGCCAATGGCTTTAATGCTTTCGTCGCCAGACAACAAGCCACGATCATGGAGGCGGTGGACTCTCGTGCCAAGGAGGCAGAAGAGGTTGCCATTGCTCTCGAGAAGAGAACTGCGCAAAAAGAAGCTGTCGAGGCAGATGTTGTTCGACTCTCGGAGCAGAAAGATGACCTGAGCTCAGATATCCAAGAGCTCTCAAAAGAAAAGGAAGATCTGATGGCTCAAAGATCGAGAATGCAAGCAGATCTATCGTCGCTGCACACTGCGCTGGAAATTCGCCGTGAGGAACTACACGTGATGGAAGCTAGGGCAGATGGTCTGGAACGTCGGATTTTGGATGGCGTCCTGGATCACTCGAGATCACTGCTCACAACCTCAAGGCCACAATCCAGCTTAAAGGAGATGAACCTTAAGAGAGTAGCATCTTCCGCAAGCCATACTACGACGGCTACACGGACTAGTACGGCTGCAACCACAGTGCCTTCTCTGACAGCAAGTACGGTGAGCAGCGGTATTGGTATGGCGCTGAAGCGACGTCAGCCACCGAAGAGCACAAATCAAAGCAGTGTGGCAGGAAATGGTGATCGAAGAATATTGAGTCTAAGCACCCTTGGTGCTAACAAAGGGGCCGGCGTTGAGCGATCCATGGTGCTTGCAAACCCTTCAACTATTGGCGCCGCCAAGGGAAGCGGGTTTGGAGTGAAGAGAAGCCATAGCGTCAAATCTAACTTTCCTGTAAGAAAAGCAAGCTGGGGTGGCACGAAAGCACTGGGGATGTATGGAGATGATGGAGTGGATAATGTGGAAGATAAGGAGAATAGCGTTCTAGACGAAGCGGACGAGGAAGAGGATTTAGAAGGCAGCGAGGCAGGAACGGAACGTAGGACGAGTTATTCTGGGACCTATACTGGTACTGGCAGCTATGGCGAGGGAAGCACAATATCCAGCGACGATAGGAGAACAAGCTACGCTGCTTCCACCATAGGCACGGTAGGGTACAGAGACGGTGTCCTGCAAGAAGAGGAAGAGCTGGATTCAGAGCCAGAGTCCTTACATGAAGTCGGACAACAAGTTGACGGTGGGGAGTACCATGGTGATATCTTGGCGACGAGAGGGCAGATCAGCAACGCAGGAGAGATGGTTGTCTTCGGCCCTCCAAGTGACAGTGGGATAGGCACCGATATTCCCACGACAACACTGGAAGGAGGAAGTGATTATTTCAAGCGCGGGTAGCTAAGGTCGCTGGAAAAGTCGAGCTATGAGGGACTTCGATACGGCGTACATTGAGCGTTTTTTGTCTTCATTCTTAGCGATGGTGTTTCTGGAGCAATTTTTTGATGTTGAGTGCCTGGGAGAGATGGAAGTACGCAGCACGCAGCAGACTTTGTTCTTCGTAGTGTCAGACATGATCGTTTGAATAACAGAAACAACATACGTAGATTGCACTGGTAGGCACAATCTTGGGTATCGAGCTCGCAAGAGGAGTGTACGTGAAAATGAGACCTGATGAGAAAGGCCCCTGGCCATCCAAGGGATCGCTCTTGATACTAAAAGAGGTTAGCTCCGGTCACGCCCTACAAGCCCTGCAAGGCGGCGGATGTTGTCGCGATCCGCCGTTAAACATAGCCAGCTTTATTCTATCATTTCTTAAGCAGGATTCCGCTACAAGGGTAAGAATCGGACGCAGAGTCCCGAGTCGCCAAAATGAACGCGGCAATGCAGAGCCAGTACCGCACTCACCAGCAGATTCCCCAGAGGTCCCCTCGAACTACCTCGTCGAGACGAGGGCCAGGTGAGTAGCTCCATCCCCGTTATGAACGCTTTACTGACCTTGCCATGTGCAAGGTCCAATGGTCTCTTCTCACGCTCCGCAACAGCCATCAAATGCGCAGCTCCTCGCAGCGCAGAACCAAGCAAAAATGGAAACGGAGGCTGCGAAACGACGCGCCCATAAACCCACGGACAAGAACATGCCTGAAGGCATAGAGGACCTGATCATTGGTGATGGCGTAGACCAGTACAAACGCCTACGAGATATCGAGCGGAGACTAGATGCTGTAATGATGAGAAAGCGGCTGGACATGCAGGACTCTACACAACATGGCTTTAAACGGTACAAGACACTACGGGTGTGGATCTCGAATACGGTCGAGAATCAGCCTTGGCAGGGTAGAAGTTTGGATGAGAATGCTTTTGATTTCAATACGGGACTGGAGGCAACTTACAAGGTCAAAATTGAGGGTCGTTTGTTGGACGACGATCAGGATCTAGATAAAGATAGCGATGACGAGGAAGAGAGCGAGCCTAAAGATTCAGATAAAAATGCAGATGCCATGAATCATGATGGCGATGCTAAGTCAGAGCCGGCGAAACCTACTCCTGAACGGCCTCGGTACAAATTATCTTACTTCTTCAAGTCCATCACCGTAGACTTTGACCGAGGGAAGAACTTCCAGCCAGAGACCGCTACCCAGATCGAATGGAAGAAGCCGCCGATCGCACCGAATAATCCAAGCCCCCCAGCAGCCGCCGACTTTGACAGCATCGAATTCGAAAGAAAAAGCGACGAGAACCTCAACTGCACACTGAACTTCTACCGGGACGAAAGCCCAGAGCGTTTTCACTTGAGTAAAGAGCTTGCTGATGTTGTGGATGCCGAAGAAGATGACAAAACCTCTGTGTATTACGGCATTTGGGAATACGTCAAGGCAATGGGTCTGCAGCAGGACGAAGAGAAGCGTTTGATTCAGTGCGATGATCGCCTACGGAAAGTACGCATTCTCCAGCATCTACTGGGCTCAACCTCTAACCCTATCGTACTGACTTCCCCTAGCTCTTCAAAACCGACACCGTCTTCTTTCCCGACATCCAACAACTCCTCGCCCCACACCTTTCCCCCCTCCCCCCCTTAGCCCTCCCCTACACCATCCGCGTTGACCCCACCTTCCAGGCCTCCCCCATCTCCACAATCTACGACATCCACGTTTCACTCCCCTCCACCCTCCCCACCCTCAAACGCACCCTCACCTCTGCCCCCACCCCCTTACGGCAGCTCGCGGCCCTAGACGACCATCTCGCCCTCCTAATCCAGGCCATCACGCACTCAAAGGCTAAACATGCCTTCTGCACGGAGATGAGCAGGGATCCGGTCAACTTTTTGCGCAAGTGGATTAGTAGCCAGAAGAGGGATATGGAGGTTATTCTTGGGGAAGGGGGGAGGTTTGCGGGGGATAATGAGGGGATGTTGGGGGATGAGTGGAGGAGGGGTGGGAAGAGGGGCGTTTGGGGGAGTGAGGGCGTGAGGGAAAGTGTGGGATTAATGGTTGGGAAGAGTGTGGGGGTTAGGGATCGATGAGGGATAGAGGGGGGGACGGGGGTAGATGTGTGATGTGCTGGAAAGGTGGGGGGAGTATTTGGTGGAGTGGAATGCTCGAAGGGGGTTTCATGATCCTTCTAAATATGTGGCAGTCTCAAGGAAGCACTATCGAACTCAAAAACCACCCATGCATCTTTCACCCGCTCTTCCTCTACTCCCTCCCCCACCTTCTCGCTATTCATACACACCTATCATTCCTACCCCTAAGAGATCTACATCTCCTACTGTACCCCCGATCCAACCCCCCACCCCCATCTACACCTCCTGTAATCCTCTCCTACATAATCCCCACCCACCCTTCGAAAGCCAAAAAAGCACCGTCTTCTTGATTGGTTTGTTGAAATATATCTATTTGGCATTCCGAGAGTATCGACTAGACTACTTAGACTAGACTAGACTGACAAAGAAATGTTGTCGAACAATCTCTTCGGTCAGTTACAAATTCGGTTTTCGCGCCTTGTGTCGGTTTTCGAGGGGGAGGCGGACGGGAATATCGGGGGTTGAGTAGGTAGTTTGGATGAAAGCTCGAATCTCGTAGATTGCGGGGGTTTTTTTGGCTTCCGGCGGCGATGTTTTGTGTGATGGTTTGGTTGAGGGAGGGAGTAAGTAGTAGTATACTAAGGGGTGGATTTTGGGGGGGGGGGGGGGGGGGGGGAAGACGGATGAGGGTTTTTTCAGCGGTGGTTTTGTTTGTCAGAAGAAAAAAATTGTCGATCGATACGTTTTGATCATGTTGCTGTTTCGCTGGGGTTATATGAAGAAAGGGGTTCGATGAATTTTAATCAGTTCGTTCTTGTCTTTTTGGATATTTGCTGGAATGTCGAGATGAGATGAATCAAGCGATGGGCATGTGAGACTGTTTTTGATATTGTTTATTTGTCGTGTAGGTGCGTTTGTGAGTGTGGTTTGGTGGGGTATGTTGAGGTTAGCTGAGATGGGTGGATTTGAAACCCTTTCGCTGAAGCTTTCGCTGAAGTTTTCGTCTATTGATAGAGTTTTCTGGGTTTGTTCATGCAATCGTTAAATTGATGTAGAGCAATAACTATTTTTACATTCTCGGTTACTTCGCTCTCATCTTCCTCAACAGCTCTCCCAACGCCGAACTAAACACTTGAAACAAACCGCGTGTACACCCACACTCATCGTCCCTCATCTCTGACTGTTTACGCTTCCGTCCGTGATGTCCTGCAGATGAGCGAGGAATCTCGGTTTTCGTCCTACGAGAGCTGTTCTTCGTAGGGTTCCTGTGCTTTCTCTTTTGTTCTCTTGATTTCCGCTGTGTTTGCAAGGTTGAAGATGGCATTGAACGCTGCTGATGGTGGAGATGGCGGGGATGTGTGCGAGGATGGGAGTGGGAAGGTTGTGGCTGTGTTTCGTAAAAGTCTAGGATTTCTGGAGAGGAAGGATTGATGGATAAGGTTTCCATGAGATCGATGGAGGTGTTCGCGGAAGGTGTTGCTTGAGCGATGCGAGATTGTATCGGGTCAACAGACCGGTGCTCCGTGGTGGCATTAACCACGTTGAGGTCTTCTTTGGCTTCAAGCACCCCTCTGACTGCACACTCTCCTTTAGCTCCAGGCTCTAAAAGACTTTCAGACATCATGGATGGTGGAGTCGGAGGCTCTGGATTTCTTCGAGGGGAGAGGCTTGGTGACGTAGAATTTGGAGTTGTGAAAGTTTCGTTGCTGGGCTTGCCGCTCCATACATCCTTAGAGATGGTAGGACTTGGATGAATGGATGGGGACTTCTCGAGCTCCTCGGGCTTCTCACAGATTTCTTGTTCAGAGACTTCTGCGGCTTGTCCTTGGGAGGCCTCTGAGAATCTTTCTGGAACAATTTCAGGACCTTTGCTACCAGCTTCGGCCATGGTATCCCCAACAGTTCCCCCTGAAGTTTCGATTTGGACTTCTTCCAACACCATAGCTAAGATGTTTGAAGCTACGGCGGGAGGGGTCAAATAGATCCGGCTAATTTGCTCTGGCAGTCCCAAAGACATGCGTGACAGGTTAGGGACAGACTCATTTTGCATACCGAATCGGCGGCGCTGCATGGTACCGTTTCTGAATATCCTCATTTTCTGCTCCAAGTCCGCAACAACCCACGCCAAGGCATGCTTGAAATTGGTGGCACGTTGATCGTGTGCGAAGGTTATAGCCTCCGGAACGGTCCATAATGAGTACAACGATTGATGGCAACCGTCAACTCTAAAACGTCCATGGTGTTCTATAAAATTGTAGCAAAGATAACAGGACTGCTTGTTGCAACCAATATAAGTGCAATAGAGCTTGAGGCTAGGGTTCTCTTCGTAGAATACGATGAGCTGCATCTCGGCGTGGGTGCGGTATTTTGGCCAACGATCAATGTTTCTTTGCAGTTTGTTTCCGCCAGCGTCAACGAAATTAGCACCTCCGCGTCGTCTGAGCTGAGTCGCCGTACGATTTGCTAATTCCCGAATTTGGATATTACCGGCAGGGATGCCCTGAACCTTGATGACCTTCCCAAGCTCTAGTAACTTTGCTGCGGCGAATGTAAGGGTGACCGCACATCTATAGAATTTCGAGATCTGCCCTATCCTATGTACTATGGCTAAGACAGATGGGAAGGCAATTCCCGGATTCCTCGGCCGGACAAGATTTGACCCTACCAGCCTTTTGAAGGAGCCAGATCGGCGGACGTCGTAACCCACCTTGACAAGAGAACGCAACTCATGACATTGTGTAGTATCTCTCAGGGCTACTACACTGGATGCGAGTTCTTTCAGCCGTTCAAGCCGGTCCTTGCAAAGTTGGGTGTAAGATTGATGAGTTGCTTCACAATACTCCCCGAGTGATTCGATGTCTTGCGAACATTCTGTGCTGCTGTCTCCAGGGGCAAAGTGCGGACTACTAAGTTCCTGGTTTTTCCGACCATGCACAAAACGGAGCATTAACTCCAAAGCTGTTATGTGTTTCAAGAGGCGCCCGTTGCATCTGCTTAGAATCTTAAGGAATATATCGTCTTCTCCCTGACCTGGGTTCAATTCTATTTCCTCATGTATTAATCGGTGAAGACGCGCTAATAATGGCAGATAGAGAATGCTGTAATGGCAGTGGACATGATCGACTGACCTTTCAAAGCAATTCTAGTCATTGTTTTCGTAATGCTCTCTAGATGACATAGAACCTCTTTGCTAAAGCCGGCATTCCTTGCCACTCGTAATACCACAACTTCGTGTATAGGTTCAATCTCTATACATACTGCAGACACGTTCTCAGGCCCTCCTGGCCCAGATACCGCAAGTGCAAAGTCGTCGAGGAAACCCGGTACCCATCGAGATATGTCTTCTTCACGCTGAAAAGTGGGTATACAGTTTGCAAGGTTTCTTGTAGGTGTTTTGACTGGTTGCCCTTGAGAACGATGTTTCAGTTCAAACAGGATAGCATTCTCGAAGAATCCTTGTCTGTCAAGACCTTCCCAAACTTGAGTAGGAGACATTGCACCAATTAGAAATTGAACGGGGACCGATCATGGCGACGACAGTGCACTCAGAAGACATGCGAGAAGTCCAAAGCGTAGCACATTCTCGAGCTGTGCGCACTGCTATTGGCTGATTGAACCAGTCCCGATTGGCCGGAAAGCTGCAGGATACTCAGAATTCTTTTAGATAGTCCAATAGTAGGATTTTCTGCAAATAACCTTGGCTTGAAGTCGCTCTTTTGGGTGATTTGCAGTGCAAGTCCGCCCTACAGCATCGGAAACGTAGCATTGCATATATGCTGTGTAACTTACCGAAATGTGCCACAAGTCGACACGGCATCCTTGTTGTGCTTTGCTACTAAGAAGAATGGAAGACGAGATACTCTTGATCTTCTTTCAATCACTTTGTGCCTTGCAAAAAATTTCGAAACGACAGTTGATCAAGACAAGCTTTGGCAGTACTCAAGTACCACGTAGCACACTTTGATTGTATATTCCGAGCACTTCCAGTATTCGTTCCTCTCAATACCCAGCGGCCAGATCTGGGCAGGATGTCTGTTTCATTCCGAGGGTTAGCTCTTCCTTCTACCACAGCCACCACAGAACTTGGAGACAAGGCTGGGCTAATTCTCGTCATCACCGGACAGGCTTATCGAATCCGAGATATTCATATTCCACATTGGCGGTGTGAAAAGGCCTATTAGTGTCCACGCAGAAGCTATAGCAAGGCAGTCGAATGTGCTGAACCACCTCATCAACGGGCGCATGAGAGAAGCCCAAACACGGTCGGCTACTCTCGAAGATGTTGACGAGGAGACCTTTGTCCGTTTTTGCCAATTTGCATACACTGGAGACTATGCCGTACCATCCTTCGCGACTGTAGAGAATGCTATTATCTCTTCAGAGATCGTGGTAGCCAGGAATGTACAGGCGTGTTCAAGTCCGGATCTGGTAGACCCCGTCCCAGACGATGCCGAGTTTGTACAGTCGGCCACGCATGAATATCCTGCTGAGGCAGCAATCGAGGTTGCACCCGAGGAGTGGGACAGTTGGGATTATCCAAGGAAGTCGAAAAAGTCAAAGAGGCCACGAGGGGAGTTTTCCAACCTCAGAGGGTCTGATTCTCACCGAGAAGAAACGACGCCTAAAAAGGTCCTGTTAAGGCAATCCTTTGACAACAAAGTCTACTCTCTCCCAGAGTCGCAACAGCAACTCACGCACGAGTGCACCCCTCGCCCTAATAGTTCGCCCGAGGAGGACTACACCACGGTATTCCTCGGCCACGCTAGTCTCTACGTCTTTGCGAAGAAGTACGGCGTCGAGTCCCTGAGAGCCCTTACACTCAACAAGCTGCATAATACGCTGTTGACATTCACCCTTTACCCGGCGCGTATCGGCGATATCGTCAAGCTTATCGGCTATACCTACTCCTCGGAGCACACGCCGGATCATGAAGACCGAGTGGACGACTTGAGAGCGCTTGTCATTCACTACGTAGCGTGCGAAGTGGACACGATTGGAGAATCTGAATTGTTCCTCTCTTTACTGGAGGAGGGCGGTCCTTTCGTTCGGGGTTTCTGGAGGAAGGTAAAGAAGAGGATTACCTGATTGGATCTAGAATATGTGCTAGTGGTGTGGTGTTTCAAGAGATAACAAACTCTCATCTCTGTCGTGAATGTAGGAGCTTTCTGTGAGTGTGTGTGTGTATGTCGCAAGAAGGATGGCCTTGAACCAAATACACAATATCACTTCAACTCAAGTATTTGGTCATCGGTATATTCGCGCAACTGCCTCGATCTTATTATAATGTGAGCACGCTGCAAAACCATAGGAAGGATTTCTTGAAAAAAAGTAAACAGAGCGGACAACCTAACCATATCCAAGAACCGTCCATCTCCA
>JAABUT010000690.1_pt1 | contig 48440 bp, 51 predicted proteins | sample 5559281 | NCBI WGS metagenome assembly JAABUT01 (sample SAMN10711880, study PRJNA513359) | rock metagenome | isolation source: Antarctica rocks | place: Antarctica: Victoria Land, Ricker Hills nord | collected 2016-01-04
CGCCCCCGTTCGATGGCTGCCCGGCGCCGTCGTCGCGGATGGTGATCTCCACGGCGTCACCGGACAAGCACAGCGTCAGCGTGGCGTGTCCCCCGCCGTGCTTGAGCGCATTGGTCAACGCCTCCTGGCAGACCCGATAAGCGGTCATCTCGATCCCCGGCGCAAGCGCTCGGGACTCGCCGCTGATCGCCAGCTCGACCGGGAGACCGGCCGCCGAGAAGCGTTCGGCCAGTGCCCCGAGGTCGCCCAGGGTCGGCTGGGGCGCCAGCGCGAGCCCCTCGGCGTCGGTGCGCAGCACGCCGAGCAGCCGGCGCATGTCGAGCAGCGCGGCCTTACCGGTGGCGCGGATGGCGTTCAGCGGCGCACGTGCGCGGGCCGGATCGGCGTCGAGGACCTGCTCGGCGGCGCCGGCCTGCACGATCATTACCGAGACGCTGTGGGCGATCACGTCGTGCAGGTCGCGCGCGATCCGGACGCGCTCGGCGGCGACCGCGGCGCGCTCTCGTTCGTCGCGCTCTGTCTGCAGCCGGACGTTGAGCGCTGAGAGCTCCGTCGATCGGCCGCGCTGATGGCGCAAGGCGCGGCCGGCGAGCCATGGCGCCCCGACGAGGTGGCGGGCGCATTTCGGGGGTGACCGCGCTCGGAGGTCCGACCCCCTCGGCGCGGCGCTCCCCGTTGTCCTCCCGCGGCCTTCAGGCAGGTTCCGCCGCTGCTCCCTCACGTCCGCACGGGCCGGGCCACGGGTCGCTCGCCCGTGAAGCCGCCGTCGGGGTCGACGAGGATCGCCCCCTCGCCCGAGGCGTAGGCCTCCTCGCCGTGGCTGACGATGTCCATCCCGATCGCCTCCTCGTGCTCTGACACGCGGAGGGGCATGAGCCGCCCGAGGAGCTTCAGGATGACGAAGGTCGCCCCGAAGGCGTAGGCGGGGGCGGCCAGCGCGGCGAGCGCCTGCTTGCCGAGCTGCGCCGCGTCGCCGTAGAGCAGGCCGTTGGCCACGCCGTTCCACCCGACCTGGGCGACGAGCCCGATGAAGAGGATGCCGGTGAAGCCCGCCACGCCGTGGGCGGCGAGCACGTCGAGCGTCTCGTCCACCCGCGTGCGCGGACGCCAGACGATCACGGCGTAGCTCGGCAGCGCCGCGACGACCCCGAGCGCCATCGCCCAGCCGGGGCTGATGAAGCCCGCCGCCGGCGTGATCCCCACGCAGCCGACGATGATCGCGGTCGCGGCGCCGATCGCCGTCACCTGGCGCTGGCGGACGAGATCGAGGACGAACCACGTGGCGAGCGCGCACGCCGGGGTGAGCAGGGTGTTCGTGAAGGCGAGGACCGCGGGCCTCCCCGCCGAGAGGCCGCTGCCGCCGTTGAAGCCGAACCAGCCGAACCAGAGCAGGCCGGCGCCCACGAGCACGTACACCGCGTTGTGGGGCAGGAGCGCCTGGCGCCCGTAGTCCTTCCGCGCCCCGACCACGAGCGCGGCGGCGAGCGCCGAGAACCCGGAGCCCATCTCGACCGGGACGCCGCCGGCGAAGTCGAGCGTCCCCTGGTCCTGCAGCCACCCGCCGCCGAACGCCCAGTGCGCGAGCACCGCGTAGACGAGCACGGACCACAGGCCGGCGAAGACCAGGAACGCGCCGAAGCGCATCCGCTCGACCACGGCGCCGGACACGAGCGCGGTGGTGACGATGCAGAAGGTCGCCTGGAAGGCGAAGAAGAGGACATGCGGGATGGTCGTGCCGGGGCGCGGAGCGAGCGTCACGCCGTGGAGGAAGACGTTGTGCAGGCCGCCGACCAGGCCGTTGCCGTGATCGAAGGCGAGGGAGTAGCCGACCACCGCCCACGCCACCGTGGCGACGGCGAGGGCGGCGACGGACATCATGAACGTGTTCAGCGTGTTCTTCGCGCGCACGAGCCCGGCGTAGAAGAGCCCGAGCGCCGGGGTCATGAGCAGGACGAGGGCCGTCGCGGCGAGCATCCATGCGGTGTCGCCGGCGTTGACGGCGGTGGCCGCGATCACTTGCCCACGGGGGTGACCGCGCCGCGGTCGGTCTCCCCGGTGCGGATGCGGACCACCCGCTCGAGCGGCACCACGAAGATCTTCCCGTCGCCCACCTCGCCGGTGCACGCGCCGGCGCATAGCGCGTCGATCGTCGGCTGGACGAAGTCCTCGGAGACGGCGACCTCGAAGCGGACCTTCTCGGCGAGGCCCATCCGGACGGTCGTGCCCCGGTAGGTCTCGACGCGGTCGAGCTCACCGCCGTGGCCCTGGACCCGGCTCATCGACAGCCCGCGCACCTCGGCGCGGTACAGCGCTTCCAGGACATCGTTCGTCTTCTCGGGGCGGACGATGCCGATCACGAGCTTCATGAGACGCTCCTTCTTTCGGGCGAGGACGGGAGCGCGGGGCACGTTGCCGCCCGGGCGGAGCCACGGCTATCGCCCAGTGGCCAAAGATCCCCCCCCGCCTTTGTCCAGAGGGCGGTTCCCGTGGCCGTAGCGCCGCGCGGGCACGCCCTCGAGGCGCCCCACCTCGTCGGCGAGGTACTACTTGGGGTGCCCGCTACCGGCCGGGGCCGGGCGAACCGGGGCCGTCGGGCAGCGCGAAGTGCGGGTTCTCGATGATCCCGACGACGTTTCCCGACAGGTCGGTCACGGAAGCGACGCGGATCCCGCCGCCGACATCCCGGACGGGCTCGCGCGCGGTGGCGCCGGCATCGAGCAGCCGGTCCCAGGCCCCGTCGCAGTCGGGCACGCCCCAGTACGTCACCGGACCATCCCCGGCAGACCCGTCGGGGTCCAGCGCGAGCTCGTAGCCGGCGACGGAGAAGCCCACGTAGAACGGCTCGTCGAAGTACGGCCCGAAGCCGAGCAGGCCCGTGTACCAGGCCTTGGCGGCGTCCAGGTCCGGGGCGGGGTAGATGACGGTGCGCAGTCCGAGGAACATGCCGCACACAATGACGGCTCTGGGCGCGGGGCGGGAGGATCAGGCCGCGACAGGCGCGGGCAGGGGGAAGAGACCGAGGAAGCGCGCCGCGGCTTGCTCGTCCGTGTCGATCACCACATCGGGGACTCGGACTCCCCCCAGGCGTACCGTCACCGCTCGCTCGGCGCGGTGTCCTCGAGGCGCTGGATCAGGGGGCGCAGGCGCTCGTCGATCTCGTGCTCGCCGAGCCGCACGTGGTGCTGGCGCGCGCCCGACCTGACCGTCAGGTCGTACTGGTAGCGATCGGGCGCGCCGGCGATCGCACCCTGCGCCGCCGGGCGCCGCAGCAACGCGTCCACGCCCGCGCGCTCGTGGGGGGTCAGCGCTTCGGTGGGGAGGGCGGCGCGCAGCGGCACGTTCGCGAAGCCCCCGCTGCGCTCGAGCGTGATCCGCTCCGGCTCGTCGCCCATCAGGCGACGTCGATCCCCACGCCCTTCCAGCCGTCCTGCACGGCGCCGGCCTCGGCACCCGCGCCGTAGAGCCGGCGGGCGGTGGTGAGCGTGAGCCGGGCGAACGCGCGGAAGCTCGCGTTCGGCCTCAGGCGGGGATCGCGGAGCGACTCGTACCAGATGCGCCCCGCCTTCTCCCATGAGTGACCGCCGATCTTCATGGCGACGTCGTGGAAGGCCTTGTTGGGGATGCCGGAGTTGGTGTGCACGCCACCGTTGTCGCTCATGGTGTGCACGTAGTCCTTCATCGTGGCCGGCTGGTCGTCACGCTCCCAGGCGGTGCCGGGCGTTGCCAGCGAGCGCAGCGCCGTGCCGGGGAACCCGGGCTTGACGATGTCCGCGCCGATCAGCCAGTCGGCCTGCTCCACGGTCTGGCCGAGCTTGAACTGCTTGACCTGGACGCCGAACACGTCGGAGATCGACTCGTTCAGCGCCCCGGACTGGTTGAGGTACTGGAGGGCCGCTTCGCGTTCTGTGACGCCGTGCGTGAGCTCGTGGCCGATGACGTCGAGCGACTTGGTGAAGCGGTGGAACATCTTGCCGTCGCCGAACACCATCTCGGCACCGTCCCAGAACGCGTTGTCGTAGTCCCGACCGTAGTGCACCCAGCCGTGCAGCGGCATGCCCTGGTCGTCGATCGAATCACGGTGGAACTGCGCCCAGTAGAACGCGTAGGTGTCGCCCAGGCCGTCGTAGGCCTCGTCGACGGTCACGTCCTGTACGGGCGGGTCGCCCTCCGCCCGCACGCGGGTCGGATCGGTGGCCGGCATCTTGCCGTGGCAGTCGAAGATCGTGCGCGCGGGTCGCCCCGGGGTGGGGCTCTGGAGCACCGTCGCCGGGTTGGCGGGAGTGCCCACGAGCGAGTTGTGGACCCGGGTCGTGCGCAGCGTGGTGTCGACCGAGAGCGTGCGCAGGACGGCGTCGCGCTCCTCGTCGGTGCCACGCCGTGCGAGCTCCTCGAGCAGGACGGGCGGAACGATGCATGCGATCGAGCAGCGATGGTGCACGTGCGGCCTCCAGGCGTCCCGGGTGAGGGCGACGCTATCGCAGTTGCGCGGCGAGGAGAGCCCGGTCCGCGTCCCGTCGAAGCCCGCCGTCGGAGTCCTGCCCGACGATCTCACGGGGCGCGTGTTCGAGCACTGCGGTGCGCGCCGGCGCGTGAGGCGGCGTATGAGATGCCTCGCAGCCGGCTCGGGCCCGCGTTCGGACCGCTCACGCCGCCACTTCGGCCACGCTCGCCCGCGCGCGCTCGATCAGGTCGACCGGCGCGATCGCGGAGACGTGGTGGGGCGTGCCCGCCGCGCCCCAGATGTCGGGGTGCGCCGTCGCCCAGCGCACGCGCGCCCAGACCGCCGCGGCGGGGCGCTGGCCCGGGGTCATGGGCGGGCTCCTACCTCTGCCGCGGGAAGCTGGGGCATCGCCTGCACCAGGCTCTCCAGGGGCGCGAAGAGGTCACCGTGCTCCTCGACGCGGCGCAGCACTGTGTCGGCCTCGAAGCGCAGCAGATCGGGGTCGTGGGCGGCGTGGCAGGCCTCGACTTCCTCCCAGGTGACCGGGGTGGAGACCGTCGGCGCCTCGCGGGCGCGCAGCGAGTAGACCGCCACGGTGGTCTTGTGCTCGTCGTTCTGGCTCCAGTCGACGAACACCTTGCCGGGCCGCAGTGACTTCGTCATCCGCGAGACGATCCGGTTGGGGGCGCGGGCCTCGAGCAGTCCGGCCACTCCCTTCGCGAAGGGCTTGGTCCGCGCGTAGGACGCCGCCCCGTCGAGCGGGGCGTAGACCTGGAGGCCCTTGGAGCCCGAGGTCTTCGCGAAGCACTCGACGCCCAGCTCGGCCAGCAGCGCGCGGACCTCGAGACCCACCCCGCAGCAGTCCACGATGTCCGCGGGCGCGCCGGGGTCGAGGTCGAACACGAGGAGCGTCGGATGCGCCATGTCTTCCACCTCCGACAGCGACGTGTGCAGCTCCAGCGAGGCGAGGTTGGCGACCCACACGAGCGTGGGCAGGTCGTCGCAGACGACGAACTCCGTGTCGCCCACGCGTGCCGTGCGCACCCAGTCCGGGCGGTGACCCGGGGCGTTCTTCTCGAAGAAGTGCCCGGCCTCGACGCCGTCGGGGTAGCGCTTGCGGGTCAGCGGCCGGTCGCGCAGGTGGGGCAGCAGCACCGGGGCGATGCGGATGTAGAAGTCGAGCATCTGCCCCTTCGTGAAGCCCGTGGACCACAGCGGCTTCTCGAGGTTGGAGATCTTCAGCCGCCGGCCGTCGATCTCGAGCTCGTAGGAGCTCGGCTTCGGCGTCCGGCGCTTCGCCGGAGCAGCCGGGGGAGGCGGAGGCGCGGGCGGGGGCGCCTCGTCCACCGGCTCCTCGCCCTCGCGGACCACGCTCGCGGGATCGGCGTCGTCGCGCATCCCCTTGTAGGACGGATGGCGGATCTGCCCCGCCCGCGTCCACTCCGTGAACTCCACCTCGGCCACGAGCTCGGGCTCCACCCACTGCGCCCCCTTGGGGAGCCGGCCGCCGGGGAACGGGGAGGACTCGCGCTCGCGGGCGGCGAGCTCGCGACCGACCCGCGCGAGCTCGGCCTGGGTGAAGCCCGTCCCCACCCGTCCGGCGTAGCGCAGCTCCCCGTCGTGGTGGTAGCCGATGAGCAGCGCACCGATCCGCTCACGCCGCCTGCCCTCCCCGGGCAGCCAGCCGCCCACGACGAACTCCTGGCGGCGGACGTGCTTGACCTTGACCCAGCAGCCCGTGCGCCGCCCCGGCTCGTAGCACGAGGAGCGCTTCTTGGCCACGAGCCCCTCGAAGCCGCCCTCGCGCGTGACGCGCGTCACCGCCTCGGGATCGCCGTCGAGCACCGCCGGGGTCTTCCAGTGCGGCCCGTCCAGGCCCAGGCCTTCGAGCGTCGCGCGCCGCTCGGTCCACGGGCGGTCCATCAGCGAGCGCCCGTCGAGGTGCAGGACGTCGAAGACCATGAGGGCGACCGGGGTGTCGCGCCGGCGGCGCTGGACCGCGGCCTCCGAGCCCACGTGCATCCGGCCCTGGAGGCGCTCGAAGCTCGGCCGGCCCTGCGCGTCGGGGGCGATGACCTCCCCGTCGAGCAACGCGGGGCGGGAGCCGAGCGCGCGGCCCAGCCCTCCGAGCTCCGGGTACTGCGCGGTGATGTCGCGGCCGTTGCGCGACTCGAGCCGCACCTGTCCTGAGTCGACCCACACGAGCGCGCGGACCCCGTCCCACTTGACCTCGTAGGCCCACGCGTCGGCGTAGCGGGGGAGCTCGCCGACCCGGGCGAGCATGGGCGCGACCTTCTCCGGCAGCGGCTCGGCCCCGGGGTCGGCGGCGGGATCCATCCGGTGCAGCATCCAGTCCTTCCCCTTGGTGCGGAACAGGACGTAGCGGCCGCGGACGCGCTCGCCGTGGAAGGTGACCATCACCTCGTCCTCGCGCCACTTGTGCTGCTCGTAGGTGCCCGTGTCCCAGATCCCCATGGTCCCCGCGCCGTAGTTGCCCGTGGGGATCTCGCCCGAGAACTCGAGGTACTCGAGCGGATGGTCCTCGGTGTGGACCGCGAGGCGGTCGTCCTCGGGGCGCTCGGGGATCCCGCGCGGCACCGCCCAGGAGGCCAACACGCCGTCGTGCTCGAGGCGCAGGTCCCAGTGCAGGCGGCGCGCGTGGTGCTCCTGCACCACGAAGCGGCTGGTCGAGGGTCCGCGACCCTCGAGTCCCCCGGGCTCGGGCGTCCCCTCTAGATCGCGCTTGGCGCGGTAGGCGCGGAGGCGGTCGGCCATCCGGTGAGTGTGCCCGCGAGCGCCGTCGCGATCGCGCGCTCGAGCTCGGCGCGGGTGAAGGGCTTGAGCAGGTGCGCGACGGGGTCGAGCCGCGCCGGCGCGGGGCCGGGCGGGTAGATCGAGAGGGCGACGACGGGGAGGTCAGGCCGCTCGGTGCGCAGTCGCTCCCCGCAGGCCAGGGCACGGTCGTCGTCCGTGTCGACGAGCAGGAGCTCGGCGGTATCGGAGTCCCCACGGCAGGGCAGTTGCTCGTGGCCGAGCCGGGACACCGCGCGCTCGAGGAGGTGGAGCACCTCGCGATGCGGCTCGCAGATGAGGACCCGGGCGATGGGGGTAGCCTCGCCGCCCCGAGGTTCCTCTCCCGGCGGTATCTGGTATGAACTTGGAATGAAACGTTCGTCGGTGCTCGTGGTGGATGACGAGGAGGACGTCCGCGGCCTCATCCGGCTCCTGCTCGAGCGCGCCGGCCTGGACGTGACCGAGGCCGGCTCGGGGCGCGAGGCCCTGCGCCGCCTGCACCAGGTCCACCCCGACCTCGTGGTCCTCGACGTCACGATGCCCGAGCTCGACGGCTGGCAGGCCCTCGAGCGCATCCGCGACCTCTCCGACGTGCCCGTGCTCATGCTCACCGCCCGCGCGGCCGAGCTCGACAAGGTGCGCGGTCTCAAGGCGGGCGCCGACGACTACGTGACCAAGCCCTTCGGCCGCCAGGAGCTCCTCGCGCGCGTGGAGGCGCTGCTGCGCCGCTCGGCCGGCCCGCCGGAGGTGCGCGAGGCCTACGCCGACGGCGCCGTGCAGATCGACTTCGCCTCCCGGGAGGTCCAGATCCTCGAGCCGCGCCCCCACGCGGTGCAGCTCACCCCGCTGGAGTTCCGCCTCCTCGGCGCGTTCGTCCGCCACCCCAACCAGGTGCTGGGTCGCGACCAGCTCCTCGAGCTCGTGTGGGGCGACGCGGAGACCGTCGCGGCCGACCAGGTCAAGCTCTACGTGGGCTACCTGCGGCGCAAGCTCGCGTGGGACGTGGCCGAGCGCTCCCCGCTGGAGACCGTGCGCGGCTTCGGCTACCGCTACCGCCCGTCCATGGAGGACGCCCTCCGCGAGCAGGCGCCCGGGGCGGCGCTGCCGACCTCCACCTAGACCTAGACCGCCGGCCGGTCAGGCCGGTCCGGCAGCTCCACCCGGAACGTCGTCCCCTCGCCCACCGCGGAGGCCACCTCCACCGTGCCGCCGTGCGCCTCGGTGATCGCCCTGACGATCGTCAGCCCGAGGCCCACCCCGGGCACCGCCTGGCGCACCGCGGAGTCCGCCCGGAAGAAGCGCTCGAAGAGCCGGCCCTGGTCCGCGAGAGCGATCCCGGGGCCGGTGTCCTCGACCTCGAGCACCGCGCACCCGTCCTCCCGCCCGAGGCGCACGACGACCGCCCCGTCGCTCGGCGTGAACTTCAGCGCGTTGGTGACGAGGTTGTCGAGCACCTGGCCGAGGCGGTCGCGGTCGCCCCATACCGGCCCGCTGTCGGCGATCTCCGCGCTCAGGGCGATGGAGCGGCTCTCGGCCCGCGGGCGGGCGGCGTCCACCGCCTCGCCCGTCACCGCGGCGAGGTCGACGGGACCGGGATCGAGGGCGAGCGTCCCCGCCTCGACCTGCGCGACGAAGAGCAGGTCGCCGACGAGGCGCAGCAGCCGCGTGGCGTTGCGCTGGACGATTTCGAGGTAGTGGCGGTGGTCCTCGGCGAGGGGCTCCTCGTCGTCGAGGACGAGCTCGAGGTAGCCCATGACCGAGGTCAGGGGGGTGCGGAGCTCATGGGAGACGAGGGCGAAGAACTCGTCCTTCAGCCGGTCGGCGCGGATGACGCTCGGCCGCCGGCGCGTGGAGGCCAGGGCGATGACGTTGGAGAGCATCGCGGCGGCCGGGGGGAAGAGGTCGGCGAGCTCGTCCTGGGTCCCCGCCGGTTGTTCGCCGCTCCAGGCGAGGACGAGGAGGCCCACGGTCGCCCCCGCGTGCACGAGGGGGACGGCGAGCTCAGCGCCGATCCGGGTGAGGAGGCGGCCGGGGGCGCCGGAGGCCAGCGCGACCGGCGCGCCCGCGGCGAGCGCGCCGGCCGCGGGACCGGTGTGAGGGAGCTCGGGCGGGGGGTCCTCGACTCCCACGGCGGCGAGCACCGTCGGCCACGCGTCCTCCTCGGCGGCGTAGAGGACGGCGGCGCGCGCTCCCGAGAGCTCGGCGAGCTCGGTGGCGATCGTCCGCGCCAGCTCCCCGCGCTCGGTCTGGGTGGCGATGCGGCGTCCGAACGCGCCGTAGCGGGCGACCCGCGCCTTCTCGACCTCGAGCCGGTCCACGGCGTGGGCGAGCTCCTCCCGCCGGACGCCGAGCGCCTTGTTCTGCTCCCTGGCGAGCACGGCGGCCAGCGCCGCGCTCGCGAGCGCCGTCCGTGCGCTCAAACCCCGCATCGGGGGGAAACTACTCCCGTGTCCGCCCGCCTCTCCATCCGCGTCGAGCACGACGGGATCCTCGATGCGGTCGCCGTCGAGGAGCCGCTGGAGATCCGGGTCGACGGCGAGGCGCTCGCGGTGACCATGCGCACCCCGGGCCATGACGAGGAGCTCGCCCTCGGGTTCCTGCACGGCGAGGGGCTCATCGGCCCCGCGCCGCGGGCGGTGGGCCTCCCCGCGGATCTCGCTCAGAACACGGTGGAGGTCGCGGGCCCGCTGGATCGCCCGCCCGGTACGCGGCGCTTCTACACGTCCTCCTCGTGCGGGGTGTGCGGGAAGGGCGCGCTGGAGGAGGTGGCGGTCCATGCCGCCCCGCTGCCGGCGGGCCCGGTGGTGGCCCGGGAGCTCCTGGCCGGGTTGCCCGACCGCCTCCGCCAGCCCGGCTTCGAGCGCACGGGGGGACTGCACGCCACCGGGCTGTTCTCCGCGGAGGGGGAGCTGCTGAGCGTCCGCGAGGATGTGGGACGCCACAACGCGATGGACAAGGTGGTGGGCCGCGCGCTGCTCGACGGTGGGCTGCCCCTCCACAACCGCGTGCTGTGCGTGAGCGGCCGTTTGTCCTTCGAGCTCGTGCAGAAGGCCACCGTGGCGGGCGCGCCGATCCTCGTCGGGGTGGGCGCGCCGACCTCGCTGGCGGTCTCGCTGGCCCGCGACCGGGGGCTGACCCTCGGCGGCTTCGCGCGCGCGGGGCGCGTGAACGTCTACGCGGGCGCCGAGCGGGTGGGTTGACCGGCCCGGGGGCCGAGGCGCTGGCCCTCGTGCTGCTGGCGGGGATCCTCGGGTGGGCGGTGGTCCGCCCGCGGGGGATCCCCGAGGCGGTGCCCGCGCTGGCCGGGGCGGCGCTGCTCGTGGCGCTCGGGGCGCTGGGCTCCGGCGACGTGGGTGACCGCTGGGAGGAGCTCGCGCCGACGCTCGCGCTGCTCGCCGGCCTGCTCGTGCTCGGGGAGGGCTGCGCGCGGGCGGGACTCTTCGCCTGGGCCGGGGATCGGTTGGCGGCCGGCGCCCGCGGACGGCCCCGCCGGTTGCTCGCGCTGACGTTCGCGGCCGCCGCCGCGTGCACCGCCGTGCTCTCGCTCGACGCGACGGTCGTGCTGCTCACGCCGGCGGTCGTGGCCGCCGCCACCGCGGCCCGGATGCGCACCACCCCGCACGTCTTCGCGGCCGGCCACCTCGCCAACTCGGCCTCGCTCCTGCTGCCGGTCTCCAACCTCACCAACCTCCTCGCGTTCTCCGCGGTGGGGGTCTCCTTCGCCCACTTCGGGGCGCTCATGGCGCTGCCGTGGCTCGCGGCGCTCGCGGTGGAGTGGGTCGTACTGCGGCTCATGTTCGCCGCCGACCTGCGCGGCCCGGGGCGCGAGGTTCCGCCACCGGGGCCGCCCCCGGCCTTCGCCGTCGTGGTCGTGCTGGCCGCGCTTGCCGGGTTCGCAGCGGCGTCGCCCCTCGGGGTCGACCCGGCGTGGGTGGCCGGGCTCGCCGCCGTGGTGCTCGCCGCGCGGGTGCGGCTGGATCCGCGCGCGCTCGTGGCCGCGGCCGGGCCGGGGCTCCTGCTTTTCGTCCTCGGCCTCGCGGTCGTCGTCGACGCGGCCCAGCGCAACGGCCTCGGCCATCAGGTGGCGGCGCTCGTGCCCGCGGGGGCCGGACTCGGCGCGCTGCTCCTCGTCGCCGGGCTCGCCGCTGCGCTCGCGAACCTCGCCAACAACCTCCCGGCCACGCTGATCCTCCTGCCCGCCCTGCACGGGACGGGGCCCGTACTCGCCGCGCTCGTCGGCCTGGGGGTGGGACCCAACCTGACCTACACCGGCTCGCTGGCGACGGTCCTGTGGCGCCGGGTGCTGCGCGATGAGGCCGCCGAGCCGGGGTTCGGTCAGTTCCTGCGCCTGGGCGTCCTCACCGTTCCGCCCACGCTCGTGCTCGCGACGATCGGGTTGTGGTTGAGTCTCCGCTTCTAGCTCGGCCCGCCCCGGGTAGCTTCCACCGCGTGCCCTGGACCACTGCGGACATCCCTGACCAGACCGGCCGGCGCGTCGTCGTCACCGGCGCGAACTCGGGGATCGGCTGGGTGGCGGCGCGGGAGCTCGCCCGGGCCGGCGCCGATGTCGTCCTCGCCGTCCGTGACATCGACAAGGGCCGGGCGGCGGCGACGCGCATCTCCGACGCGACGGCGGGGGCGGACCCGGAGGTCCGCCCGCTCGACCTCGCCGACCTCGCCTCCGTGCGCGCGTTCGCGGGCGATTGGACGGGCCCGCTCGACCTCCTCGTCAACAACGCGGGCGTCATGGCAACCCCGTACCGCAAGACGCAGGACGGGTTCGAGCTCCAGTTCGGCACGAACCACCTCGGGCACTTCGCGCTGACCGGGCTCCTGCTCGCCTCCCTGCTCGAGGTCGACGACCCGCGCGTCGTGTCCGTGTCCTCGGGCGCGCACCGGATGGGGAAGATGCGCTGGGACGACCTGCAGGGGGAAAGGAGCTACCAGCGCTGGCGCGCCTACGGCCAGTCCAAGCTCGCCAACCTGCTCTTCACGCTGGAGCTCGGGCGGCGGGCGGGCGCCCGCGGGATCCCGCTGCGCGCCGTCGCCGCGCATCCGGGCTACGCCGACACGAACCTCCAGGTCCGCGGGGCGCAGATGGAGGGCTCCTCGCTCAAGGAGCGCCTCGGCCGCCTCGGCAACGTGGTCCTCGCCCAGTCCGCCGACATGGGTGCCCTGCCCACGCTCTTCGCCGCGGCCGCGCCCGGCCTGCCCAGCGGGACCTACGTGGGACCGGGCGGCCCGGGGGAGGCGCGCGGCCACCCGAAGGTCGTGGGCACGTCCCGCGCCGCGCGCGACGCGGCGGACGCGACGCGCCTGTGGGCGATCTCCGAGTCGCTCACCGGCGTGACCTACGCCTGGCCCGAGGCGCGGGTGGCCGCATGAGGCTCGCCACCGTCCGCTCGCCCGGCGGCCTGGCCCGCGCCGTCGAGATCCGGGGGCAGGAGGTCGTCGCCTTCCCGGTGGGCACCACCACGCACGACCTGCTGGCGCTCGACGCGCCCGCCCCGGCCGACGGCGGGGAGACGTGGGGCCTCACCGAGGTCGAGCTCCTCGCGCCCGTGCCGCGTCCCCGGGCGATCTTCGGGATCGGCCTGAACTACGCCAACCACGCGCGGGAGACGGGCCAGGAGCTGCCCGAGCGACCGATCGTCTTCATGAAGCTCCCCGCGAGCTCCGCGCCACCGGGCGCGCCGGTCCGGGTGCCCGAGGCCGCGGCGGCCCGGCTGGACTACGAGGGCGAGCTCGTCGCGGTGCTCGGGCCCGCGGGCCGCGTCGCGGGCTACGCGGTCGGCGACGACCTCTCGGCCCGCGACCTCCAGGGCGCCGAGCCCCAGTGGACGCGGGCGAAGGCCTTCGACGCCTCGTGCCCCTGGGGCCCGTGGATCACCACGGTCGACGAGGTCGGCGACCCCGAGGCCCTGCACCTGCGCACCTGGGTCAACGGCGACCTCCGCCAGGACTCGCCCACCTCTGAGCTGGTCTTCGGCCCGCAGGCCTGCGCGGACTTCATCGCCGAGACGTGCACGCTGGAGCCCGGCGACCTCATCCTCACCGGGACACCGGCCGGCGTCGGGCAGGGCCGCGACCCCCGCACGTGGCTCGCTCCGGGCGACGTGATCCGGATCGAGATCGAGGGCCTGGGAACGATCGAGCACGCGATCGCCTGACGCCGACGCTGCGGGCCGCATGGCGCCCGCCTGACGCTCAGTGCTTCTCGATCACCCGGTCGATGAGGCCGTACTCCACCGCCTGCTCGGGCTTGAAGAACCGGTCGCGCTCCATGTCGACGTGAACCTGGTCGACGGGCTGCCCCGTGTGGTGGGCGTAGATCTCGTCGATCCGCCGGCGGGTGTTGAGGATCTCCCGGGCGTGGATCTCGATGTCGGTGGACTGCCCCTCGAAGCCGGCGCTCGGCTGATGGATGAGGATCCGCGAGTTGGGCAGGCACATTCGCTTGCCCTTCGCCCCGCCCATGAGCAGCAGCGAGCCCATCGACATGGCGATCCCCACGCACATCGTGGACACGTCGGGCTTGATGAACTGCATCGTGTCGTACACCGCCATGCCGGCGTAGATCGAGCCGCCCGGGGAGTTGATGTAGATCGAGATGTCCTTGTCGGGGTCCTCGGACTCCAGGTGGAGGAGCTGGGCCACGATGAGGTTCGCGATCTGGTCGTCGATCGGCGTGCCGAGGAAGATGATCCGCTCGTTGAGCAGCCGGGAGTAGATGTCGAACTCGCGCTCGCCGCGGGCGGTGCGCTCGATGACCATGGGAACGAGGGGCATGGCGTCCAGTCAAGCACCCCGCCGGCCCGGACGCCCTGCGTCGTCTAGCTTGCGCCGAATGACGCGGTACCTCCTCGGCGTCGACGTGGGGACGGGCTCGACGAAGGGCGTCCTCGTCGGGCCGGACGGCACCGTCGTCGCGACCGCGTCGCGCCCCCACGCGATGTCGCTGCCGCGCCCGCGGTGGGCGGAGATGGACGCCGAGGCCGACTGGTGGGGCGACGCGGTCGCGGTGATCGCCGAGCTCGCCGACGGGGTGGACGCGGCGGCGATCGGCGGGGTCTGCGTGTCGGGCCTCGGGCCGTGCCTGCTCATGGGCGACGCCTCGGACCGGCCCCTGCGCCCGGGGATCCTCTACGGGATCGACATGCGCGCGACGCAGGAGATCGCCGAGCTGACCGAGCGCTACGGGGCGGAGGCGATCCTCGCCCGCTGCGGCAAGGAGCTCTCCACCCAGGCCGTCGGGCCCAAGCTGCTCTGGGTGCGCCGGCACGAGCCCGAGGTGTGGGAACGCGCCCGGCGCTGGTACTCCTCGCACTCCTTCGTGGTCGCGCGGCTGACCGGCGAGTACGTGCTCGACCATCACACGGCGAGCCAGAACGACCCGCTCTACGACCTCGACGCCAACGCCTGGGCCGAGGACTGGGCCGACGATGTCGCCCCGGGCCTGGAGCGCCCGCGCCTGGTCTGGCCGACCGAGGTGGTGGGGGAGGTGACCCCCGCGGCGGCGGAGCAGACCGGGCTCCGGGCCGAGACCCCGGTGTGCGCGGGCACCGTCGACGCGTGGGCGGAGAGCTTCTCGGCCGGGGTCCGGGCGCCCGGCGAGCTCATGCTCATGTACGGCTCGACGATGTTCCTCGTCCAGGTCGCGGCCTCCTCGCGCGCGCACCCGGGGCTGTGGACCACCGCGGGGGTGGAGGCGGGCTCCCACACGCTGGCCGCGGGCATGGCGACGTCGGGCAGCCTGACGACCTGGGTGCAGGAGCTCACGGGTGGCGCGCCGTTCGCGCAGCTCGTGGCCGAGGCGGCGCAGACGCCGGCGGGGGCCGACGGGTTGGTCGTGCTGCCCTACTTCGCGGGGGAGCGGACGCCGATCTTCGATCCCGAGGCGCGGGGCGTGGTGGCCGGGCTCACTCTCCGCCACCGCCGTGGGCACGTGCTCCGGGCCGTGTACGAGGGCATCGCCTACGGCATCCGGCAGATCCTCGGGCTGCTCGAGGAGGCCGCGGGGCCGGCGTCGCGGGTCGTGGCGGTCGGCGGGGGGACGCAGGGCGGGCTGTGGACCCAGATCGTCACGGACGTGACGGGGCGCGAGCAGCTTCTGCCCGCGGAGACCATCGGGGCGAGCTACGGCGACGCACTGATCGCGGCCATCGGCACCGGGGTCGTGCCGCCGGAGACGGACTGGTCGCGGGTGTCGAACCGGCTTGTGCCCGACCCGGGGCTGCGCGGGCTCTACGACGAGCTCTACGAGACCTATTGCGACCTCTATCCGGCGACGAAGGAGCAGCTCCACCGCCTCGCGGCCGTCCAGGAGCTCACGCCGGATCCGGGCGGACCGCCCTGAGCGCCGCTCGCGGGGCCGGCGCGCTCGCGGGCCTCGCGCTCCTGGCCCTGCTCGCGGCGCTCGCCCTGCCCTCCGCGGACCGCCGCGCGCTCGCTCCCCGTACCGCCGCCGATCTTCGGACCGACGGTGTCGCCTTTCGCGACGGACGCGTCGCGGTGCCCGGTGCCGAGCTGCACTACGTCCGCGGCGGGCACGGTCCCGGCGTCGTCCTGCTTCCGGGCTTTCCCGAGACGTGGTACGCGTGGCGCAAGGTGATGGGTCCACTCGCGCGCCGGCACACGGTGGTCGCCGTGGATCCGCCCGGCGTCGGCGCGTCCTCACCGGCGCGGGGAAGCGCCTCGGCCCGGACCACGGCGGCCCGGATCGCCGCACTCGTGAAGCGTCTGGGCCTGCGGCGGGTGGCGGTGGTCGGGCACGACCTCGGGGGCTGGACGGCCTACGCCCTCGCGCGCTTCCACTCGCCGCTCGTGACGCGGCTCGCCATCCTTGGTGCCGGGGTGCCGGGGTGGGGGCTCGAGCGACGCCGGGACTTCTCCCGGCGTCCCCGGGCGGGGGACGGCCTGGTCGCTCGCTACCTCGGCCCCGACCGGCAGCCGGCGGCGACGTTCGACGGGGGGGCGCTCGCGGAGTACCTCCGTGCGTACTCGCGGCCAGGCCGGCTCCGGGCCGCCCTGCGGCCCTACCGGGCGTTCGCCGCCGACGTCGCCGCCAACCGCGGCGGCCCGCGGCTGGCCCTGCCGGTCCTCGTACTCGACGCGGACACGGCCGAGGGCCGCGCGAACGCGACCGACGTCCGGCGCGCGGCCCGGCGCGTCCAGGGAGGCGTGGTGGCGGGGGCGAGCCACTACCTCCCCGAGGCGCGCCCGGGGCTCGTCTCCGACCGGCTGCTCGCCTTCCTCTCGCGGTGAAGTCGCTTCCGGACGTCATCGGGCGGGACCTCCAGACGCTGTTCGTCGGCATCAACCCCTCGCTGCTGTCCGCCCAGCGCGGTCACCACTTCGCGCGCCCGGGCAACCGGTTCTGGCCGGCGCTGCACCTCGCGGGCTTCACACCGCGGCGGCTGCGTCCGGACGAGGACGCCGAGTTGCTCGTCTACGGCGTCGGGGTGACCAACCTCGTCGCCCGGCCCACCCGCGCCGCCCACGAGCTCGCACTCGACGAGCTCCGCGCCGGGGCGGCGGCGCTCGACGCGCTCTCCGGCCGGTACGCCCCAGGGCTCGTCGCCTGCGTCGGTCTCGGCGCCTACCGCTCCGCCTTCGCGCGCCCACGCGCGGGCATCGGGCTCCAGAGCGAGCGCCTCGGTGGTCGCCCGGTCTGGCTCCTGCCCAACCCGAGCGGACTGAACGCCAACCACCAGCTCCCCGAGCTGGCCCGGCTCTACGGCGAGGCCCGGGCCTACGCGCGTCACCTGCGCACCGGGTCTGCCTGCCGGGTTGAAGCCCTCCGGGCACGGGTACCGCGGACAACATGACCTTCGCCGAGACGCACCCTGACGAGGCCGACGCCGTCGGCGCCGAGAACGAGGCGTCCGAGGACGCGGACAAGCTGCCCGCCGCCCCCGCCGAAGACGACTCCGCCGCGGGCGACACGGACCAGCACTCCTCCTCGGACTCCTAGAAGGGGTGCCGGAGGCGGCGGGCACCGCTCGGCGAGGCCGAGTGGTCGATTGGCCGCCGGAGGGGGGTCCCCAGGTCGCGAACAGCGACACATACTCCTAGTCTGCCGGGGCCGCGATGGTCCCGCTCAACGTCCCCAACGTCCTCACGGTCGCGCGGATCCTCCTCGTGCCCGTGCTCGTGGTCGCGCTGGTCGACCGGACGCGAAACGGGGACGTGCTCGCCGCGGTGGTCTTCGCCGTCGCTTCGCTGACCGACTACGTCGACGGGGAGATCGCCCGCCGGCGCGGGGCGGTGACGACGTTCGGCAAGCTCATGGACCCGCTCGCCGACAAGCTGCTCATCGTCGCCGCGCTCATCGCGCTCGTCTCGCTGCACCGCCTCGCCGCCTGGGTGGCGATGGTCATCATCGCCCGTGAGCTCGTGGTGACGATCCTGCGCACCGCGGCCTCCGCGCAGGGGGTCATCACCCCGGCGGCGACCCTCGGCAAGCTCAAGACCGTCGTGCAGGTCGCGATGGTCATGGCCCTGATCGCGGTGGGCTCCGCGCCGTGGGTTGACGTCCTCGTCTACCTCACGGTCGCGCTGACGATCGCCAGCGGCGCGGACTTCGTGTTCGGGCTGCGCCGCCGGCTGGCTACGCGCCCAGCCAGTCCTGCCTAGTCACGTGTGACGCGGCGCGCTCGCCCGTGGCGAGCTCGTGGCGGATCTCCCCGAGCAGGCCGAAGCGCTCGGCGACGACGTCGTGCTGATGGATCGTCTCGAGGTTCTCCTGGCGGGCGGAGACCCACGAGTCGTCCCCGAGCCGACCGAAGCGCTCGACCACGCCGCGGATCATCTCGCGCACGCAGTCCTCGACGAAGCGGGGGCGCCGATGCGCCTTCTCCACCACCGCGGCCTCGTCGGCGCGCTTCATGAGCTCGTAGATCTCGCTCGACATCGAGCCCTCGACGATCGCCAGCAGCTCGCGCGCGTCGATGTCCTCGTCGCAGGTCTCCGGGCAGCCGATGTGGAGGGTCCCCAGGCCGCGCTGGTTGTGGGTGGCGACGGGGACGGCCTCGAGGATCCGCTCGATCTCGTCGGCGTCGAAGCCCTCCTCCTCCAGGCGCTCGCGCGCGGAGGCGGCGACGAGACCCTGGGCACACGGACAGGCGGTCATCCCCTGGGCGGCGACGCCGATGATCCGCCGGGTGCCGCGCGTCGAGGCGGTGGCCGAGCCGAAGAGGGTGTAGATCTCCTGCGTGGGGATCCGGGAGACCGGCGCCGGCTTGTGCTCGGGATACCGCGCCGCGATCGTCACCTCGGCACGGTGAGCGCCTTGGGCCTCGCGCACGCGGTGGGCGATGCGTCCCGCCAGGGTCTCGGCGCGGAAGCCGGTCTCGCCGAGGATGACCTCGCCGATCGCCGCGTTGACCGTTTCCTCGAAGCGCGACATGTGCGCGCCCTTCTGGGCGGCGCCGAGGTCGACGACGCACTCGAGGCGCGCGGAGAAGAGCTGCTCGGCCCCCTCGTGGACGATACGGATGATCTTCTCCACACCGGTGACCCCGACGCGCGAGAGGCTCACCGCGGTGGCGGGCGCGAGCGCCTGGACGTCGGGGAGGGTGGGGGCGAGGCGGTCGGCCATGACGGTATGCCTTTGGTATGCGGAGCGTAGCGGTGGCCCCGCGCACAGCTCCGGGTGCGGCGCCTGGTATCAATTGCCACGTGAATGACACAGCGCTGCTGGGGGGCGAGGCCCCGATCGCCGAGCGGGACGGGCTCTCAGAGCTCATCGCCGAGGGGCAGGAGAAGGGATGCGTCTCGTTCGAGGCCGTCGCGCGGGCCCTGGAGGAGGTGGAGGTCACCAAGGAGCAGGTCTCCGAGCTCCACGGGTACCTCGAGGAGCAGGGGATCGACGTCGTGGGGGCCGACGGTCGGGTGGCCGAGGGCGAGAGCCGGCGGGTCGAGGCCGCCGCCGAGGCCCGCCGCGCCGAGCGGCTCGCGCCGAAGCAGGCGCAGATCGACCTGACCGTCGAGCCGTCGCTGGATTCGCTGCGGCTCTACCTCCGCTCGATCGGCCGGGTGCCGCTGCTGACCGCGACCCAGGAGGTCGAGCTCGCACGGCGGATCGAGCGCGGGGACATGAGCGCCAAGCAGCACATGACCGAGGCGAACCTGCGGCTCGTGGTGTCGATCGCCAAGGGCTACCTCGGACGGGGGCTGACGTTCCTCGACCTGATCCAGGAGGGGTCGCTCGGGCTGATCCGCGCGGTGGAGAAGTTCGACCACCGCCGCGGCTACAAGTTCTCCACCTACGCGACGTGGTGGATCCGTCAGGCGGTGTCCCGCGCCGCGGCCGACAAGGGCCGGACGATCCGCCTGCCCGTCCACATGGTCGAGAAGCTCAACAAGGTCGTGCACGCGGAGCGCCAGCTCGTGCAGTCACTGGGGCGTGAGCCGGTGCCCGAGGAGATCGCGCGCGAGCTCGGGATCGCCGTGGGCGAGGTGCGGGACATCCTGCGCCTGGCCCAGCAGCCGGTGTCGCTGGAGAAGCCGGTCGGCGAGGAGGACGAGTCCGAGCTCGGCGACTTCGTCGAGGACGTCGGGGCGGCGTCGCCCTTCGAGCTCGCGTCCGGGAACCTGCGGACCGACAACCTCCACCGCGCCCTCGCGGCCCTGCCTACGCGCGAGCGCGAGGTGATCGAGCTGCGGTTCGGGCTCACGGGCGGGAGGCCACAGACCCTGGAGGAGGTCGGCCGGGCGTTCAACGTCACGCGGGAGCGCATCCGCCAGATCGAAACGCACACGCTGAAGAAGCTCGAGGCGCTGCCCGAGGCGCAGCGCCTGCGGAGCGCGTAGCAGGCCGCGCAGCTTCTAGACTGTCGGCGGTCGCGGCGGGATTCCCGAGCGGTCAAAGGGGACGCGCTGTAAACGCGTTGGCTACGCCTTCGCAGGTTCGAATCCTGCTCCCGCCACTCACGCCTCCTCCCCCCTCCGAGTGCCCCGACTCGTCGGAAGCAGACCCGGAGGAGGGGACCCTCACGGCTACTCCGTACGCTCCTCGAGGTCCTCGGGCACGCCGACGTCGTCGGCCGGCGCAGGCGACTGCGTCTGGCCGGGCACGCCGCCGCCTTCGATCCGCTCGGTGCCGGTCGCCGGGTTCGTGCCCTCGGTGCCCGTCGCCGCCTCGTCCAGCGTGTCGCCCGTGCCGACGTTCTCGGTCCCGCCCTCGGGACCCTGCTCGCGGTCGTTGGCTTCAGACATCGTTCTGCCTCCCGTGTGGTGGACAGGGGAAGCCTTCCCTTTCGCGGCGATCGCCATACACCCGTCCCCGACCTGCTCGCCGGTCGCCCCCAACGCTCCCGGTGATCCACCGGTCGGCGACGTCCGCACCACATGTGTGATGCCGCCCGCCCGACTGGGCAGACTGATCCGACGATGAACGCCGACCGGGCCAACTCCTACACCCAGCTCGTGGATCTCATGCGCGACGTGGGGCAGGTCAAGTTCCACGCCGACGAGCAGGAGCGCGTCCGCAGCGCGGCCGACATCCTCGTGTTCGCCGAGGTGTGGGACGACGAGTCGCGCGACGCCCTCGAGGACGTCGAGGCCCTCGCCGACCACCTCGTGGACTCCGGTCGCTGGGAGCTCGAGGCGGCCGAGCGCCTGGTCGAGGTCGTCCGGGCCTGCGGGCCCGAGGCCGTGCCCGCCGGGCTGTCGTACTGACACCCTGACACCGGTTCCCGGGCTGTAATCACCACGCCGGATCTCCCGGCTCCCATGGGGAGTGACGCCGCGCGGGACGGACGGGCGCCGTGGCTTTCAGTGGGTGAAGTGGGTGGAGCTCCACGCCGGGCCGGACCCGGGCGCGGGGCCATCGACCGTCTGGAGCTCGTTCACCGCGGCCGGGCGGGGAGCAGCGTGAGCACCGCCCGCGCGTAGCGGCCGGGGGAGTGGACCGTGTGCGGGAGCTCCACGACGAACGCCGTCGCGCCCGGCAGCCGATGGTCCTCCCAGCCCGCGACGCTGCCCGGGTAACGCGTGAGTTGCCGCAGCGGCAGCCGGGCGGCGCGGGCGAACCGCCGCTCCACCGCCACCTTCCCTCCGGACTCGTCGACGACGCCGAGCGGCTGGTGGAACCAGACGGTGATCTGCGGACGCACGCGGAGGATGAACGCCCGGGCCGCGCGGGCCTCGGGCTCGGAGAGGGGATGCGGGCCCGAGTACTGCTGGTCGCCCCGGCGCCCGAGCGGGCGCCAGGCGTAGGGGAAGTTGCGGTTGAGGTCGACGCCGTGGGCATTCTGCCGCGTGTGCGCGGCGACGCCGTCGGGGTTGAGATCCCCGAGCAGCCAGAGTGCGGTGCCGGCCGGCGGGTGGGCGGCGCGTAGGCGACGGACGATCGCGATTCCGGCGGCCTCGTCTCCGTGGATGCAGCCGACGACGAGGACCTTCCTGGTCGCGGCGGGGTCGCCGAGGACGCGCGCCACGAGCGGACGCCCCATGCGGGAGCGGCCGATCACGACGCGACGCGGGATCGGCGGTCCGGCGCGGCGTGCGGACGACCGTGGTGTGGCTCGGGTGGTGTGTTGGTCGTGGTCGGACAGCAGGACCACCGCCGCGACGGCCACCAGGAGACCGGCGAGGAGGAGTCCTCGGACCACGCTCGCCGGAGCCTCCCGCCAGCGGCGTGAACGACTCCTGAACGCGCGATGCGGCGATGCTTGGGCGGGGCATACGGGAAGGCATGCGCGCAGCCATCCTCAAGCAGTACGGCAAGACCCCCGAGGTGGGGGAGTGGGACGAGCCCACGGCCCAGGACGGCCAGGCGGCCGTGGAGGTCCTCGCGGCGGGGATGAACCCGGTGGACCGCCTCATGGCCACGGGTTCGTATCCGCGCGGCGCACCGCCGGTGCCCTCCGTCGTCGGTCGCGAGGGGATCGCTCGCCTCGAGGACGGGACGTCCACCTACTTCAACTCGTCTATCGCGCCCTTCGGGTCGTTCGCCGAGCGCACCCTGATAGACCCCGAGCGCGCCTTCCCGCTCCCCGAGGGCCTGGATCCGGGGCTCGCGGTCTGCTTCGGGATCGCCGGCATGGCGGCGTGGCTCGCGCTCGAGTGGCGGGCAAAGCTGCGGGAGGGCGAGACGGTGTTGGTCCTCGGCGCGAGCGGCGTGGTGGGGCAGATCGGCGTGCAGGCGGCGCGGCTGCTCGGTGCGGGGCGCGTGGTCGCCGCGGCCCGTCATCCGGAGAGCCTCGAGCGCGCACGGGAGCTCGGCGCCGACGCCGTCGTGAAGCTCGACGCCGAGGACGACCTGCCCGGCGCGTTGCGCGAGGCGGCGGGCGGCGACGGGCCGGACGTGATCATCGACCCGCTGTGGGGAGACCCGGCCCAGGCCGCGATCGCCGCCGCGGGCGAGGGCGCGCGCTTCGTCCAGATCGGCTCCTCCGCGGCACAGGAGATCTCACTCGCGGCACCGGCGTTCCGCAACAAGATGCTCGTGCTGATGGGACACACGAACTTCGCCGCCCCGCCCGAGGTGCAGCGAGACGCGTTCACGAAGATGGCCGCGCACGGGGCGAAGGGCGAGCTGGTGGTCGACGTCGAGCGGGTGGCGCTCGACGACGCGCCCGACGCCTGGGATCGCCAGGCCGACTCACCGCGACGCAAGCTCGTGATCGTGCCCTGAGGACCGCCTCAAGGGTTGCGCAGGACGTCGCGCAGGGCGGCCTGCGTCGACCAGAAGGCGAGCTCGTCCCAGGGCAGGGCGTCGGGTGGGAACGCCGCGACCTCCGTCGCCTCCTCGGTGGTGCGCGGCTCGCCGAGCGCGGTCGCGGCGAAGACGATGAGGACGACCCGCTCGTCGGAGCGCGAGTAGACCCCGACGAGCTCGCCCAGCTCCACGTCGATCTCGAGCTCCTCGCGGACCTCACGGCGGGCCGCGTCCTCCACCGACTCGCCCAGGTCCACGAACCCGCCGGGGAAGGTCCACAGCCCGGCGCCGGGATCGAAGGCGCGGCGGAGCAGGACGAGGTTCCCGTCCGCGTCGGAGGGGATCGCGCCCGAGACCGGCTTGGGGTTGTAGTAGGCGCCGTAGCCGCAGTGCGGGCAGTGGATGCGCTGGGGGAAGTCGACCTGGGCATCGCGCCCGCACCGCGGGCAGAACGAGACCTCCTCGAGGGCGGGGTTGAGGCTCGCGCCATGTTGCGCCGGGTTATGCAGAGGCCGGCGGCTCCCCCGCGTCCGGGATGCCGGGCTGGCGCTCCTCACCCGGCGCCGCCGCGTCCGGGTCGTTCTCGCCGGGCCCCAGCGGCTCGTCCGCGGGCGCGTCGTCGGGAAGCCCCGACGGGACGTCGGCGGGGTTCAGGTCCTCGGAGTCGGGGCGCTCGGGCATGACGGTCCGCGTACCCCCCGGGGCCTGGCCCCACGCCTCCAGCGCCGCCTTCAGGCGCGGGTCGAGCGCGGCCGCCTCCTGCTGCTCGTAGTCGAACCCCACGTACGCGGAGTGCCCCTCGGCGATGGTCGTCTCGCCGACGCACATCTCGAACCGCAGCCGGAACGACTTGTCGCCGATCTCCTCGGGCCAGAGCCGCACGAGGACCTCGTCCTCCCAGCAGGCCTGCGCCCGGTAATCGATCTCGTTGCGCGCGAGGATGAGGTCCCGGGCGTGGGGTCGGGTCGGCTCATAGCCCACGCCGAGCTCCTTGAGAAACGCCTGCCTCGCGGCCTCCACGAGGGCCAGGAAGGCCACGTTGTTGAGATGCCCACGGGCGTCGAGATCGGCAAACCGAACGCGCTCGCGGAAGCGGAACGCCGCCCTCTCGCCCCCCACCTCCGACCCGCTACGCTCCATCAAACCCGCCCTCTTAGCTCAGTTGGTAGAGCACTTCCATGGTAAGGAAGGGGTCTCCGGTTCGAGTCCGGAAGAGGGCTCTCGGAGGTTCCAGGGGTTTCGTGTCGGGGCAGTGGAGCGGCCCGACATCGGCGGACACAAGACGGACACATCGGGAGCCGTGCCGTGGCTCTTACGCGCCGCGGCGATGAGTTCTTCGGCGGAGCCGCGCTGGCCGTCGGCGAGCTCCTCGAAGACGTGTCCGTAGGTGTCCAGGGTCATGGTCGGGGCGTGGCCCGCCTGGCGGGCGACGTCCACCACGCTCGCGCCCTGGTGGATGAGCAGGCACGAAGCTGTGGCGCAGGTCGTAGGGGCGAGCCTGGGTGAGCCCGACGGCCTCGCTCGCCGGCCGGAAGACGCGGTTGCGCCAGTTTCGCACGCGTTCGCCCTCCCACGGTGGGCCGCGGGGATCGGGGAAGACGAGTGCGGCCGGCTGGGGCTCTCGCGATGCTGCCCGCCAGGCGGCGAGGTGGGGGGCGAGGGGCGGCAGGAGGCGGATCACCCGCGCGCGGCCAGTCTTGGTGGCCTTGAGCTGGCCGCAGGGCAGCGGTCCGAAGCCACTTGTTGCCCTTCGGCTGATGGTGCCGGAATCCCCGCACGCCTGCTGGCTCCGGACCTCAAGCCCGTCCCTGATTCCCCCCGCCCAGCTCCTCGCGCGAGCGATCGGGTCAGGTCAACAGCGGGTCGGCGGTTCGGCGGGCCGAAGTTGATCAACGCGCTCGGGCCCCTCCGATGGTAAAGATCCCTCCCTCATGAAGGCGGACGCGCTCACCCCCCGGGACCTGTTTGACGGCAAGGTCCAGTTCGAGATCCCGTCGTTCCAGCGGCCGTATGTCTGGAGCGAGGAAGACCAGTGGGCGCCGCTCTGGTCTGACGTCAAACGCTTGGCGCTGAAGCTCATCGCCGCGGGGCAGGACTCCGAGGCGATCGATGAGGTCGGCGCCCACTTTCTCGGAGCCGTTGTTCTCAAGGAGCTCTCGAATCACGCAGGGGATGTGGCCCGTTCCGCTGTGATCGACGGCCAGCAGCGGATGACGACCCTTCAGATCTTGCTCGATGCTGCTCATGCAGCCGTTGTGGAACTCGGCTACGAGGAAGAGGCGGAGTTCCTCGAGGACCTGATCGTAAACTCGGCTAAGCGCTTCGCCGGCACCAAGGATCGGTTCAAGCTATGGCCGTCTCGCGCTGACCGGGCTGCATTCGAGGCGGCAATGGACGACGACGCCGTCCCCGGTCCGGAGCACCGGATCACGGAAGCGCACAGGTTCTTCGTCGCCGAGGTCCGTCGGTGGATCATCGAAGGGGCCGATGAAGGGGAAACGCCAGTCGGTGCGCAGGACGAACGCGCGAGAGCCCTGTCACATGTGTTGCAACAGCGCCTCTTTATCGTCGCCATCAATCTCGGTCTCAGCGACGACGACCAGCTGATCTTCGAGACGCTCAACGATCGGGGCACACCGCTGCTCGCGGCGGACCTAATCAAGAACTGGATCTTCCAGCGGGGAACGGAGCTCGGCGCCGATCGAGTTCTGGGCGGACGACCATTGGGCTGAGCTCGATGAGGATTGGTGGCGTGAGGAGATTAGTCAGGGTCGGCTCATGCGCTCGCGCATCGACATCTTCCTTCAGTACTGGCTGACGATGCGGCTGAAGGACGAGATTGTTTCAGACACCGTCTTCCGCCGCTTCCGCGAGCACGCGGGCTCCTGCATGGCCTCCGCAGATGCCGCCGAGACGTTCTTGCGCGAGCTGCGACGCGACGCGGACACCTTCCGGTCCTTTGCTCAACTCAACCCGGATACGCCTGCCGGTCGCTTCTACGCGCGGATCGTCGAGTCGTTCGAGCTCGCGGCGACCGCTCCGCTGCTCCTGTGGATGCTCTCAGAGAACCATCGCGTGCCAGATGTCCAAGTCGAGCAGGGGCTGAGCGCGCTGGAGAGTTGGGTCGTCCGCCGCACCTTGCTTCGGATGACGATGAAGGACGTCAACAAGCTCATGGTGGCGATACTGGGCATGCTCGAGACGCGGCCGGTCGAGGAGGCTGGCGCGGCACTCACGGACTACCTCGGAGTCCAGACGGCTGACGCTCGGCTCTGGCCCACGGACCAAGACCTGATGGAGACCCTTCCGGACGTACGTCTATACGGCAACGTTCGCCAAGGCCGGTTGCGCGTCGTGCTCGAAGGGGTGGAGAAGCAGCTGCGCACGGAGAAACACGAGGACACGAACCTGCCAGCCGGACTCGAGATTGAGCACGTCATGCCTCGGGCCTGGCAAGCCCACTGGGACGACACCCCCGGCCTGGACCCCGACGATGCGGCCGCCAGAAGCAAGCGGGTCGACACCTTGGGCAATCTGACGCTCGTCACTCAGAAGCTCAATGGATCACTGTCGCATCGTCCTTGGACGGACGGTGAGGCTGCTCTTGTCGCTTGCACTGGCAAGGAGGCCGGTTTGGGCAAGCGTTCGCTTCTGGACCAGTACTCACTGCTCGTTCTCAACAAGTCGCTTGTCGGCGACTATCCAGACTCCTGGACAGAGGACGACATACGGCAGCGCGCCTCCAAACTTACCCGGCGAGTGTCTGCGGTTTGGCCGCGTCCGGTCTCGTCGCAACGCTGACCAGCGTTCCGCGGCGAGAGCCCGAGGCGGATCAAACGGGCCGCCCGGCGGCGTCATCACCCGCGAACGGAGGGCGCCTCTGGTGGACAAGTCGCCGGGGCACGAGGGCGCCGGCGGTGGGGTCTTGGTATGGCACCGAACGCGCTCGCTCGCGCCCCGCCGCATTCGGACACATCAGTCGGAGCGACGACGGTTATGGCTGGTCGCCAGGGAGGCTCGATAGCCGTATTTGCAGTCCATCTGTGCGTACCCTCGTGGTCGCCGGTCTCCCCCTCAACGCGGCTTGGTGTCTCCGGTTCGAGTCCGGAAGAGGGCTTGGTCCGGAGTTCGCGGAGGCGCGCCACGGGGTCGATGCAGCCCGTGAACCCCTCCTCGCGCGATGTCACCGAACGACAACACCGCCCAGCGCGGTTCGCATGGAGACTCACCTAGGGCCTCCCCGGCCCCTCTGGATCTTCCGCGACTCAGGAGGCGTACGTGGCACGCAGCTGGCGACTCATCGTGGCGACGACGATGCTGCTGTTGCTCGCGTGCGCCCCGGGTGCGCTGGGGGCCGAGCTGCCACTCGGCCGCGGCAGCCTGCACGAGAACCGCCACTCCCAGACGCTGGCACCCGGGGTGACCTATACGGAGATCGCGCGAGGGACCACCACGAGCGACGAGTACTTCGTGGTCGACGTCGACTTCACCCTCGACCCCGCCGAGGCCGCCCGGACCTCCGCCCGGATCGCCGCCGCGGGCGATCAGGCGCAGGTGATATCCGTGGACGACCACGCGCCCGACTCGCCGTCACCGGGCCCGGCCGCGTACATGGTCCGCGTCGGTCACTACGCCAGCAGCGCCGAAGCCCAGCCCATCGCCGATCGCCTCGCCCGCGAGGGCTATCCCCGCGTGCACGTGGACTACACCGGTGATGACGGCAGGCCGACCGGCGGACCCTGGCGACTCCACGTGATCGACATCGATCCGCGGCGGTTCCGCGGCTCGGTGCAGCCGGTGCTGGGCACCGGCATCGTGCCCGGACGCGAGACCGTCTCGAGCATCGACGCGCGCACCGGTGCCCTGGCCGGCGTCAACGGCGGATACTTCGTGATCGGCTCGGGCGATGGCACGCCCGGAGATCTCGCCGGGATCTCGGCGCTCTCGGGCGATCTCGTGAGCGAGGCGGTGAACGGTCGCACCGACCTGGTCATGCCCCGGCCGAACGGCCGCGGCGCGTTCGTGGCCCCGCTGAGCACCGCGCTCTCGGCTCGCGCCGCCGACGGATCCAGACACGTGGTCAACGGGCGCAACCGCGCCCTGGGGCTCATCCGCTCGTGTGGCGAGCCCGGTGACCTGCCCACCGAGCGGCCGTTGCACGACGTGACGTGCACGAACCCCTCCGAGCTCGTGCAGTTCACCGCGGCGTTCGGCCCGGTGAGCGATCCGAGCTCGCAGATCGAAGCGGTGCTCGGGCCCAACCGCAAGGTCGTCGCGCTGCGGGCGCCCGGCGGCGCCATCCCGCCCCGCGGATCGGTGCTCGGCGGCACGGGCGAGGGCGCCGCCTGGCTGCGGGCGCACGCGCGGCCCGGCTCGAGGCTCCGGGTGCGAGTGCGGGTCGGGGTCACCGCCAACCGCGGCGACGGGTCCTGCCCGCGCCATCGCGGTCGGCGTCCTGGCCGGGCACACCGCGACCGCGCGCAGCGTGCTCCGCGCCTCCGGGGCTGCCACGAGCGCCGTCACCCCGGCCCGCGGCCGGCGCAGGGGGAGCCCCTCGGGGTCGGGCCCTCACTCGGGATCGTCAACGGCGGTCCGCGCCTGCTCGGGGGCGGCGCGCCGATGATCGACGCGGCGGCCGAGGGCTTCACCCATCCCGACGACCCGGAGTTCTACTACCGCTTCGGGGTGCGGCGGAACCCGCGGACGATCGCGGGCGTGACTCCCGCCGGACATCTGCTGCTGGTCGCCGTGGACGGGCGCGCGCCCGGCTACAGCAACGGCCTGAGCTTCGCCGAGGAGGCGTCGGTCCTGCGTGCGCTCGGCGCCTCGGACGCGTTGAACCTCGACGGCGGCGGCTCGACGACGATGGCCCTCGGGCCCGCGCTGGTCACCCGGCCCTCCGACTCCACCGGCGAGCGACCGGTGGGCGACGCGATCGTGGTCCTGCCCGGCCGCGGCACGCCCGCGGCGGCGCATCGTCCGGGCTGACCGGCTCGGGCGGCGCGGGGCGCGGGCGCCGGAAACCATGGCCTGACGGGCGACCGCGCGACGCCGCGCGCGCTGCGCTGTGACCATTCGGCGGGTGGAGGTCGTCGACATCGGACACGAGGACCCCGCGTCGCGTGACTTCGCCCATGATGCGGCGCTTCTGACCGACGTCCTCGACGAGGTCATCCGCCGCAGCGACGGCGACGGCGCCCTCGAGCTCCTCGAGCGGACGGTCGCGCTCGGTCGCGCCACGCGCGCGGGGGACGCCGGGGCCGCCGACCGGCTGGCCACGCTGATCTCCGGACTCGACCTCGACCAGACCGAGGTGCTGGTGCGCTCGCTGACGCGCTGGTTCCAGCTCGTCAACCTGGCCGAGGACAACGAGCGCGTGCGACGTGTGCGCCGCCGGGCGGCCCGCGAGGCGCCGGCCCCGCGCCGGGGGTCGCTGCGCGATGCGGTGACGGTGCTGGCCCGGAGTGGGACCACCGCCTCAGAGCTCCAGGCGCTGCTCGATCGCGGTGAGCTGCGACTGGTCATGACCGCGCACCCGACCGAGGCGCGGCGGCGGACGACGATCGAGAAGCTCGCGCGTGTCTTCCGCGTGCTGCGCGAGCTCGACGAGCGCCCCGACGGGGACACCACCGAGGCCCGACGGCGGCTCCTGGCCACGGTACAGGAGCTGTGGGGCTCGGACGAGCTGCGGGCGATGACGCTGACCGTGCTTGACGAGGTCCGCGGCGGACTGGTCCATTTCACGGCGACGCTGGCCGACGCGATCCCGCGCGTCTACCGCGACCTCGAGCAGGCGATCGCGGAGCTCTACCCGGGCGCCGGGATCGAGGTCCCACCGCTCTTGAGCTTCGGCTCGTGGATCGGCGGCGATCGCGACGGCAACCCGCACGTGACCCCCGGGACCACGGTCGCCGCACTCGAGCTGATGCGCGAGCAGTGCCTCCGCTTTCTCGAGGGCCGCCTCGAGCTCCTCGCCCATCGCCTGTCGCTGTCGGATCGCGTCAGCGGCCCGGCAGCGGGGCTCGACCCGATCCTCGACGCGGGCGCCGAGCACTTTCCCGAGCTCGCCGCCGAGCTCGGGTCGCTCAATCCCGAGGAGCCCTACCGCCGCGCGTTGACTTTCGTGCGGGAGCGCGTCCGGGCCACGGCGCGGTACGCGCTCCCCGAGGGCTACGCCGAGCCCGCCGAGCTCCTGGCCGATCTGCGCCGCGTGGAGCGGTCGCTGCTGGACGGCGCGGGCGCGTTCACCGCCGCGGGCGACCTGCGCGGGGTGATCAGGCAGGTCGAGGTGTTCGGCTTCCACTTCGCGCGGCTCGACATCCGTGAGCACGCCCGGGTCCACCGGCAGGCGGTGGGCGAGATCTACGCGGCGCTCGGGATCTGCGACGACTACCCCTCGCTCCCCGAGGACGAGCGGATCGCGCTCCTGTGCCGGGACATCGCCGATCGCCGGCCGCTGATCCCGGCGGACATCGCCCGCTTCTCGACCGGCGCGCGGGAGACGATCGAGACCTTCCGGATGATCCGCAGCGTGCTGTCCGGCCCGCACCGCGGCGCGATGCAGACGTACATCGTGTCCGGCACCGAGAGCCCCGCCGACCTGCTCGAGGTGCTCCTGCTGATGAAGGAGGCGAGCCTCACCCGGGCCGGCGGCGAGGGGGCGGTGCTGCGGATCGTGCCGCTGTTCGAGGCGGGCGCGACGCTCACCGCCGCCTCGGCGACGATGGACAGGCTGGTCTCGTTGCCGGTCTACCGCGCCGCCCTGCGTGCCGTCGGCGACGAGCAGGAGGTGATGATCGGCTACTCCGATTCCAACAAGGACGTCGGCTACGTCGCCTCGGCGTGGGGGGCGTACCGGGCCCAGACGCAGATCGCCGAGGTGTTGCGCGGCCACGGGGTGAGCTGGGTGTTCTTCCATGGGCGCGGAGGCGCTCTCGGGCGCGGGGGCGGACCGACGAACCGCGCGATCGTCGCCCTCCCGCCTGACACCGTCGAGGGGCGGCTGAAGATGACCGAGCAGGGAGAGGTCCTCGCCGCGAAGTACGCGGTGCCCGAGATCGCGCATCGCGAGCTCGAGCTCGCCGCGAGCGCGACCCTCGCCGCCGGAGTCCTCGGCGCCGTGGACCCGGAGCGGCGCGCGGCGTTCGAGCCGGTCGTCGAGCAGATGGCCGAGAGCTCCGCCGCGGCCTACCGTTCGTTGGTCCACGGGGACCCCGACTTCGGGCGGTTCTTCGCCGCCGCGACCCCCGTCGAGGAGATCTCGCGCCTCCGGCTCGGGTCGCGGCCGGCCACGCGACCCGCGGGCGGCGGCATCGACGATCTCCGGGCGATCCCGTGGGTGTTCTCCTGGACCCAGTCGCGGATCGTGCTTCCGGCCTGGCTCGGCCTGGGCACCGCGCTCGCGGCGGCGCGCGAGCGCCACGGTCTCGCGATCCTGCGGGAGATGGTCGAGGCGTGGCCGTTCTTCGCCGGCCTGCTCGCGAACGCCGAGATGGCCTGCGCCAAGGCCGACCCCCGGATCGCGCAGCGCTACACGGAGCTCTGGGACGACGACACCGCGCGCGAGCGGATCTGGGGCACGCTCGAGGCCGAGCTCGAGCGCACGCGCTCGGAGCTCACGCGGGTCCGCGGCGCTGAGCGGCTGCTCGACTCGGAGCCGGTGCTGCAGGCCTCCATCGATCGCCGCAATCCGTACGTCGACCCGCTCTCGTTCGTCCAGATCGAGCTCCTGCGCCGCCGGCGCGCCGCTCGGGGCGCCGCGGACGAACGGCTCGCGCGGGTGAGCCTGCTGGCGATCAACGGCATCGCGAGCGGGCTCCGCAATACGGGCTGATGTCGGACCGCGCGGTCTGACCGGGGGTCGGCCGCGGCGCGTCAGGCGTCCGCGGGCGGCGGCGCGGCAGGCCTCGCCGGTTCCCCCGCCGCGGGCGCAGCCGTCTCCAGGTGTGCGTCGAACCGCTCGATCCGCCCGTCCTGCCCGATCGCCCAGACGCTGTCGTCGGCGACGAACGCTTCCTCGGCCGGCGAGCCGAGTGCGGCGGCGGCGAGCAGGGTCCCTCCGATCCGGTACACGTTGCGCACGGCGCCGATCTGGAACAGGGCGCGCGTCTCGTCCACGACATCGCCGCTGCCGGCGCGCAGGACCGTCCGCAGGTCCTCGCGGATCGCCAGCGCGGCCATGGCGGCCGAGATGTTCTCGATCTCGTCGGAGGCGACGGCGGCGAGCGCACGGGCGCGCGCGAGCGACAGGCGCCCCAGCACGGCGCGGCTGTTGCCCCGGCCGATCACGACCGGGATGCCGTACCGCTTGGCGCGTCTGATGTTGTCGGCGTCGGGGTTGCTCTCGACCGCCACGACGGGGATGCCCAGCCCGCGGAGCATCATGCACAGCCGCAACCCGACCTGCCCGAGGCCCACGACGACGACGTGGTCGGAGCGGGGCATCGCGCGCGGGCCGAGGATCGCGACGAGGCGACGCTCCAGCAGCCGCTCGATGAGACCCGCGGTGAAGACGGCGGTGAAGGCGAGGGCGGCGAGCATCATGGTCGCGGAGAAGAGCTTCAGCCCGGCGGGTCCGCCCTCGACCCCGGCGCCGGGACCGACGGTGACGATCGTCTTCACCGCCGAGTAGACGGCGTCGACGACGGGCTCGTGCAGGGCCAGGGAGAGAACGGTGGAGTCGGCGACGAGGATGAGAAGGAAGCCCAGCAGGCCCGCCAGGAGCGTTTTGGCGCTCAGCTCGAAGGGATGCAGCAGCGAGGTCAGGTTCGCCAGGAGGCGGTCGCCCGGATGGGGACGGTGCACCGCCAGCGGTGCGGTCACGGGACCGTCCGCCCCGGGTCGTATGCCCAGCGCCGGGTCACCGCGTCGCCGGACCGAGATCAGGTCGTCGCCCAGGCATGCGGCCGCCAGCGACGGAGCCACGATGTCCGCCATCGACATGACCCGCAGGTTGCGCACCGCGCGGCGCAGCTGCGCGCCGAGGTCGCGGTTGTAGATCGTCACGATCAGGCGCACCCCCGGTCGCAGACCTTCGACGACGAGCGCGTAACGCAGCAGGGCGCGGTCGTCGCGGCCGATGACCATCACCGCGACGACGTCCGGGCTCAGCGCACGCCGGATCTGGCGGTCGGTCGGCTCGCGCAGGTGGATGACGTCGGCATCGGCGTCGTCCAGGGCCCGGCGCACGACATCGGCCAGGCGCCCCTGCCCGATGACGAGGACCCGCCGGCGCGGAGCGACGTCGTCTGCCGGTCGCTCAGCCATGCGACGCGCGAGTATCCGGCACGGGTCGGTCGCTGCCGCCCCTACGCCTACCGCACCGCGCTCACCGGCCGGCTCCGACGCGCACTGGACGCGATCCTCACCACGCTGCGGCCGACCGCGCGCCTCGCGCCCCTACCCGGTGTCGGGATCGAGATCGCCCCGATCCCCGCGGTCCGCGCCGCCCAGCAGCGACTGCTCGAGCTGCTCGACCTCCCGGCCAAGCTCCACGAGCGCTCCGAACGGCGCACGCTCGTCGTCTTCGACGAGTTCCAGGAGGTGCTGACCGTCGGCACCACCATCGATCGGCTCATCCGCTCGCGCATCCAGCACCACGGGCCGGCCGCCGCCTACATCTTCGCGGGCTCGCACCCCGGCCTGATGGCCGAGCTGTTTCACAATCGCGAGCGGGCGCTCTTCGGGCAGGCCCGCCCCGTCGAGCTCGCCCCACTCCCCGAGGCCGAGCTCATCGGTTACGTCGGCTCGCGTTTCGAGGCCACCGGGCGCGACCCCGGACCCACGCTCCCCCCGCTCGCCAACCTGGCCCAGGGGCATCCACAGCGCGCGATGCTGCTCGCCCACCACCTGTGGGAGGCGACTCCCGTCGGGGAGCAATCGGTGTTTGCCCGCGCGACCCTCGAGCGCTTCCAGCTCACCAAGGGCGGCGCCCAGCAGGCCCGTACCGCCCTGCTCAACGGGGGCGCCCTCGCGGGTCAGGGCAGTCGCCTGACGATCATCGACCCGCTCTTCGCCGCCTGGATCGCCGCGGGCCGCCGCAGCCCGTGAGCTCTCTGTTCCGAAGCGTGCTCGCCGAGCGGCTGCGTACGACACTCCCCGCGCGTTCAGCGGGTGGGTAGCGCGAGCCCACCGCCTGGCTCCGCTCCGTCGCCCGCGGCGGCCGCGGCGAGGAAGCGGTGGGTGAAGTCCTCGGCGAGCTTGCGCGAGTCGCAGAAGACGAGCGGAACCGAGGGGTAGCGGACCGCCAGGCGGGCGACGACCTCGGCGAGCCAGCCCGGCTGTACGCGCGGCTCGGCGAGGAGCTTCGAGTAGCGCGTCTCGGCGGCGACGGCGGCGTGCGGTAGTCCGGAGAGCTCCGCGAGGGCGAACGCGAGCGAGCCGTCGAGCAGCGATCTGACGAGGTCCTCGTGGGTCTTGCGCTCGATCGCGGCGTGGACCCCCTCGCCCGCGAGCACCGCGTAGTCGCCGCAGGCGAGGGTCGCGCCGCGCCGCGCCACCGCTCGCCCGGCGAACTTGTAGGCGTAGCGCTCGCGGCTGTCGACCACGATCTCGAGCTCTCCCGCGCCGGGAGCCCGGCGGGTCGGTGCGCGCTGGCCCGGCCGCGCCCCGCGGGCGGTCTTGGCGGTCTGCCAGAAGACCATCGGCCGCCCGCCGGCCCGGCCGGGGTGCGGCGCGGTGAAGACGAACTGCGAGCGGAAGTTCCGTCCACGGTCGAGCACGAGGTCGATGGCCGCCCCGCGCCGCGCACAGGCGCGCACCGCGACCTCCTCGAGCACCTCGACGTCCTCGGGCCACGCGTCCAGGGGATGGCAGTACACGCGGGAGGTCACGGGCCAGGGCTCGCGGACCTTGAGGACGAGACCGTCCTCGAGCGGCAGGCGCACGAGGTAGGGCAGCGAGGAGTCCTCCTCGGGGTTGCGCGCGACGACGAAGGCGTCGGCCCGGGGCACGGCCCGGAGCGTAGTCCGGCGCGCGGCACGTCCTCGCCGGTCGAGCTCGTCATCGAGAAGAAGACGATCGGCGCCTCCTGGCCTTGGAACTTGTCGACGGTGCCCCCGCGGGCGCCGGCTGGCAGGTGCTCTCCCAGGCAGCGCACCAGCGCGTTGTAGGGCGCGACGACGAGAACGACGAGGATGTCGTCGAGGGTGAGGGCGCGCTCGGCCGATCGCCCGCTCGCACGCCGCCACCGCGAGCAGGCGGTCGACCGCGGCGGCGATTGAGCTGGTCGTGCTCGAGCACGCCCTGGTTCGCGTGACCGTCGGAGAGCAGGAGGAGGGTGGCGCCTCGCTCGCCGGCCGCGCGGCGGGCCTCGCGGAGGCCGCGGAGGTAGCCGGCGGAGAGGTTGGTCGTCCCGCGCGGAGACACACCGGCGACGGCGGCCCGCACGGCGGCCTTGTCGCTCAGCGGGGCGGTGGGCACCGTCACCTCGACCCGATCGTCGAAGGACACGAGCCCGAAGGAATCGGACGGGTCGAGCCGCGTGAGCAGCCGATCGAGCCCCTCCTGCGCGGCGGTCAGCGCACCGCCCCGCATCGAGCCCGAGCGGTCGAGCACGACCTGCAGGGTCGAGGGGGCGCGCTGTGCGCTCTCGTCGCGCGCCGGCGCGGCGAGAACGGTGAGCTGGTCTTGTGCAAGCGGACGGTGGGGCGGCGGGGAGGACGGAAGGTGATGACTGCGGAGCATGTCGTCACATCTGCGTGAGGTGATAACATGCTGTCACGATGGTCAGGACGCAGATCCAGCTCAGTGAGCAACAGGCCCGGCGCCTGCGCCGGCTCTCACTGGAGCGGGGTGAGTCCATGGCCGCGATCATCCGTGCGGCGATCGACCGTCATCTCGACGAGGGCGGTGGTGGCGCGCGCGAGCGTGCTCTCGGAGCCATGGGTCGCTTCCGTGGGGATGGCGCCCCCGTGAGCGAGGAGCACGACGCCTTCCTCGCCGATGCTTTCGGCGCTTGACCGTCTTCGTAGACACTTCGGCGCTCTACGCGCTGGTGGACGCCGCCGATCCACGCCATGTCGCGACGGTCCAGGCCTTTCGGGGACTGGCCGACGAGCATCTGCTCGCGCATTCGTACGTCGCGCTGGAGGCGACCGCGCTCGTGCAGAATCGGCTCGGCCTGGAGGCGGTCCAGGCGCTGCGGCGGGACATCCTTCCCGCGATCGAAGTGATCTGGGTCGACGCCGAGCTCGACGCCACCGCGGTGACGGCTCTGCTGGCCGCCGGCCGACGCGACGTCTCCCTGGTCGACCGGGTGAGCTTCGAGCTCATGCGCCGTCACGGCATCACTCGCGCTCTCGCCATCGACGCCGACTTCGTCCGGGAGGGCTTCACCACGCTGCCCTGACCCTGATAGACGGGCGGCGCACGGGCGTCAGCGGGGATCCGGGCGATACGCGACGGAGCGGTGTCGGATCGCGGCGACGCACACCGACCGCTCCTCTCCGAGGAGCTGGTAGATGATGCGGTAGGAGCCCACGCGAAGTGAGCGGAGGCCTCGCAACGGACCCCTCAGGCTGTGTCCCGCTTCGGGCTCTCGCTCGAGTAGACCCAGCGCCTCCTCGACGGCGTCGATGAGGGGCCAGTCGAGCTCGAGCAGCTCAAGCCGGGCGCGCCGCCCGAGGACGACGCGGCTCACCGGTCAGCGACTGCGTCGACGGACGGCCAACTCGTCTCGCAGCTCCTCGAGCGTGACGGTCTCCCCTCGCTGGAGCTCGGCCAGCCCGGCCTCGAGCGCCGCGATCGCATCAGGATCGGAGAGGATCTCCGCGGTCTCCTCGAGCGCCTCATACTCGTCGACCGGCACGAGCGCGGCCGCAGGCCGTCCGTTCCGGGTCACGAGGACATGGTCACGACGGTCAGCGACGTCGTCGAGCAGTCGTCCGAGGTTGGAGCGGAGCTCGTGGACGGGGACGGTCTTGGCCATCGCATGAGAAGCGTACGTAATCGCGTACAGCCTCCGTCAGGCGTCCCGGGCGGGACTCGCGGATGAGCGGAGCACTATCGGCAGCGAGGATGGCAGCAGCTGCGCGCAGCGCGCTGAGGTTCACGCGACCGCGACGACGATCGGAACCAGGCCGAGCGCCCCGACCGTCCGGCACAGAGCAGCGCGGCTAACGATCGGGCTCTTGGGAGGGCGCGACGGCACCGAGCATCTCCTCGGTCATGAACTGCACGCGCGGGGGCAGCGGACCGGGGTACGCCTCTCGCACCAGCTCCAGACCCTGCTCGGCGCGGTCACAGCCACAGGCGGCATAGAGCACGCGGATGTCCTCCACGTCCTCGCGGCGCGCAGCTTCATCGCCAGCAGGTAGCGCGGCGAGGCGACATCGACGCGCAGCCCATCGTTCTCGAACACCGCTCGGGCACCCGGTGGGAGCGGAGCGCCGACGGTCGACGAGACCCCGTGCGCCTTCGCCTGGCGCCCCGCGGGCGCGCTCGTCGAGCAGCTCAGCGAAGTAGCTCGACCGGGGAAGGGCGACACGAGCGCGGTCGGCACCGAGGCCGATCGCTTCGCGGTCCGGCGCGTGCTCGGGGCCCCGCCGCGCTGCGCGAGTTCAACGAGGCGGGCGTGCTCGCCGCCGCCGACGTAGCCTCGCCCCATGCCCGCCCCGAGCTTCCCCACCCGCATCCTCGGCCCCGACGGCCCGGCCGTCGGCGCCATCGGCCTCGGGTGCATGGGGATGTCGTGGGCCTACAACCCCGAGGACCGCGACGACGAGCGGTCGATCTCGGTCATCCGCCGGGCGCTCGACCTCGGCGTGACGCTGATCGACACGGCCGACGTCTACGGGCCGTTCACCAACGAGGAGCTGGTTGGCCGGGCGCTCGCGGGCCGGCGCGACGAGGCCGTGCTGGCCACGAAGTGCGGACTCGAGGTGCGCTCGCTCGATCCGCTCGAGCTCGCCCGCAACGGGCGGGCGGAGCATGTGCACGAGGCGGTCGACGCGTCCCTCGAGCGGCTGGGGACCGACCATATCGACCTCTACCAGCTACATCGCACCGACCCCGACGTGCCCGTGGCGGAGACGTGGGGCGCGATGGCCGAGGTCGTGGCCGCGGGCAAGGCGCGCGCCATCGGGATGTCGGAGGCGACGGTCGAGGAGCTCGACGCCGCGCAGGCCATCCACCCCGTCGCCTCGCTGCAGTCCGAGTTCTCGCTGTGGGAGCGCGGGCCGGTCGACAACGGCGTGCTCGCCTGGTGCCGCGACCACGGCGCGGCCTTCATCCCCTTCGCCCCCCTGGGCCGCGGCTTCCTCACCGGCCAGGTCACCCGCGAGACGATCACCGCGGGCGACATGCGCGGCGAGAACCCGCGCTTCACCCCGGAGGCGATGGAGCAGAACCTCGCGCTCGTCGACCGCGTCCGCGCCGTAGCTGCGCGCCACGACGCGACGCCCGGGCAGGTCGCGCTGGCCTGGCTGCTCGCCCAGTACGACCGGATGGTCCCGATCCCGGGGACGCGTCGTGTCGAGCGGCTGACGGAGAACGCGGCGGCCGCGAAGCTCGTGCTGCCGGACGACGACCTGGCCGAGCTCGACGCGCTCCCCGCCCCGGCCGGCGCGCGCTACCGCGCGTAGCGGCCGGCCCCCCTCGGAACAGCGGCTCGTCCTCGTCCTCCTCGACGTCCCCCTCGGACCAGACCGGCCGCTCCATCCCGGGCTCGAGGCGCCGGGTAGAGGACCCGGCCGGCGCGCCGCAGGCCCTCCCGCAGGCAGGGGCGCGGGCGGCGCGCCGGCGCAACCGGCAGCGGTGAGGGCGGGCGGAGCTTCCGGTAGCGAGTCAGGTCCGGCGGAGTCCAGTCGCCCCAGAGTGGTGCTCACGCGCCCGGCCTTCCGTGTCGCCCAGGGCGGGCGACAGGCCGGAGTACCGAAGTTATACGACTTCACAGATCCTTGTGTTGTCCTGTGAACTTCCATACGCTCCGCGCCGATGGCCAAGAACCCCTACAAGCCCGGCGTCGGGACACGCCCCCCGTACCTCGCGGGTCGCGACGAGCAGCTCCGGCGCTTTCGCCGCCTGCTCGAGGACTATCCCGAGAAGCGGTCCAATCTCCGCGTCACCGGCCTCCGCGGCGTCGGCAAGACCGTCCTGCTCAAGGAGTTCGAACGAATGGCCAAGCGGGAGGGGTGGGTTGTCGTGCGGCGGGATCTCAGCGCGCGGCTGTGCGACGAGGACGCGTTCGCCACCGCCATCGCCGACCACCTGCTCGACGCCGTCGAGCAGCTCTCCCTCCTGGCCAAGCTCAAGCATCGCATCCTCAGCGCCGCGCAGGAGGCCATCGGGCAGATCAGCCTCGATCTCGGCGGCGGGGTGACCGTGGCGCTGGGCAACCCCTCTCGAAGCTCGCGTTCGGTCCTCGAGGATCGCCTCCGGGTCGCCCTCAACCACGTCGGCGAGCTGGCCCAAGGCCGCGGGGTCGCCTTCCTCTTCGACGAGGCCCACACGATGCACGATTCCCCGCGCAAGGGGCAGTTTCCGCTCGGCGCCCTGCTCTCCGCCTTCGTAGCGGCCCAGGACGACGACGACGATCCGCTGCCGGTGATGCTCGTGCTGTGCGGCCTGCCGCCGCTCGTGGCCAACATCCACCGCGCTCGATCCAACGCCGAGCGCCTGTTCAAAGCCGAGCAGATCGCCAACCTCCGACTCGAACCTGACGACGGCGGTCTGAGCGACGCTGCGCTCGCTCTCGTCCGGCCTGCCCATGATTCCGGCGAGATCCTGTTCTCCGACGCCGCCGCCGAGGGCATCGCCCGTGACGTCGATGGCTACCCCTTCTTCATCCAAGGGTTCGGCGAGGCGCTGTGGGACGCCGCCGACTTCGCGGATCAGACCGAGATCGACGTCTCCCTCTACGAGACGCAACGGACACTCGTGCAGCGCGCGCTGGACGACGAGTTCTTCGAGCCGCGCTACCGCGACGCCCGCCGGGCGGACCAGGGCACTCTCCGCGTCGCCGCCGCGCTTGGCGACGAGCGCTTCGAGAAGAACGCGATCGACGCGGCTACGGATAAGACCTCCGGCGCGATCGCCCAGAGCCTCAACCGCCTCATCATTGACAACCTCCTCTTCCGCGACGACCATGGGGTCTACGCCTATACGGCTCCCCTGTTCGGCGACTTCGTGCGACGCCGCCACCCCCGGATGACCGACGACGTGTAAGCGGCGCAGGGCCGCGCGGAGGGGAAGGAACGGGTGGAGGGCGAGGGTGAGGGTGGGGCACGATGAGGTTCCCTGCCCGCACGCGCCGGGCGCAGCGCTCGCACGTGAGCAACTTCTCGGGCTCCTACTCGTAGTAGCGGAGGTGTCGCGCCATCCAACCGTGGGTCGCGCTCCGGGGCGCGGGGCCTGACCGCGGACCGACCCGAGCATGAGCGCCGTGGACCGCGATCCGACGTGCACACGGCGGGATCACGCCCAGCCGCACAGGGTGGGCTGGTGGCTGCCGTTGACGGGGCCGTGGCGCGGTGATCCCCGGGTCGCCCCCTCGCGCTCCGGGCCTGAGCCTCAGCCGCCGGGGCCGAGGAACAGCGCGTCGACCTCGGGGTCGTCGGGCTCCTCCGACGCGGGCGCAGGAGGGGCCGAGGCCGCGTCGGCGGTCGCCGCCGTGCGCGCGAACACCGCACCGGCCGCGCCCGTCGCGGGGCCGGCCGCCCCCGCCGCGGCACGCACCGCCTCCGCCGAGCGCCCGAGCAACTCCCCCAGGGCGCTCCAGACCCTCGCCGAGACTCCCGTGGGCTCGAGCTGTCCCGACTCGAGCTGGTGGTAGCGGCGCCGCACGGCGGGCTCGCACTCGCCGAGCCCGAGCGCCTGCGCCAGCCCGGTGACGAGCTTCGACCGGGGGATCTCCGCCGCGTTGCGCAGCTCGACGAGGCTCTTCTCCGGCCCGGTGGCCCGCGCGACGCGGGCGATGGCCGCCTTCCCGTGGCCGGACTCCCGCCACGCGGCGAAGCGCGCGGGGTCGAAGGGCGGGTCGGGCGCGAGCTCCAAGGCCACGTCGAGCAGCGCGGCGAGCTCGGCCCGCTCGGCCCCCTGCACCTGCGACAGGTACGTCCGCGGGTCGGCCTCACCGGTGCGGCGGAGCTCCGCCTGGAAGCGCTCGAGCAACTCGTCCACGCTCATGACTCCTCCTCGAAGAAGATCCGCAGGTCGCGGCGGTAGCGCGTGCAGATCTGGTCCACGTTCGCGGCCGACGTCCCGTGCTCGGCGGCGACCTCGCGCGAGGGGCGGTCCGAGAACACGGCAGCCTCGACGATCTCGGCGTGCCGGGCGCTGCGCTCGCGCAGGCGCTCGAGCACGACCCGGGCGCCGTCGAGGCGCAGGGAGCGGTCCAGAGCGTCGGCGAGATCCTCCCCGCCGGTGTGCAGGCGCTCGAGCAGGTCGTGGCCCTCGGGGTCCTCGAAGGAGCGCTGGTGCAGGACGGCCTCGCCCTTCCGGGTCCGGAAGAACTCGCTCACCTTGCCGTGGACGATCGTCTTCGACCACGCGCGAAACGAGCCGATCTGGTCCCCGCGCCAGGCGCCCGCCATCGCGTCGTCGACGGCCTTGCCGGTGATCTCCTCGTGCACCCAGTCGGGCGCCGAGGGGCAGGCGCGGCGGACGCGGGCGCGGATACGCGGCTCCTCGCGGAAGGCGAGGACGGCCTGGGCCAGCGCGTCCTGGTCGGCGTCACCGGCGGCGCGGGCGGCGCGGAGGTGGGCGAGGAGCTGCTCGACGGGCATCGTGTAGAGATCGTGCTCGCGGCGCGGGAAGAAGGGCGGCACCGGGGGCGGACCGTACCTCAGGCCTCGGCCTCGAACTGCGCGGCGAACAGCCCGAGGAGGATCCCGAGCAGGACGGGCGCGCCGCGGCGCGTCGGCGATCATGGAGGCGGGGTCGAAGCGACGGTCGCCTTCCTGACGCGGACATAGGATCCCCGCTGTGCTGGAGGAGGCCGAGCGGGCGGCGGCGGAGGTGCTCGCGGCGGTGCCGCGCTGGCTGTGGAACGGCGAGACCCCGCCCGTGCCGGTGGAAGAGATCGCCGACTCCTACTTCGGTCTCCACGTCCGCGAGGTCGAGGACCTGGCCGGCGCGCCGGGGGCGCCGAGCCTCGCGAACGGGCAGACGCTGTCGGGTCTGCTGCTCGCCGGGCCGCGGGAGATTTGGATCAACGCGGGGGAGGCGTTGGCGTGGCCGCCGCGGCGGCGCTTCACGATCGGCCACGAGGTCGGGCATTGGGTGCTCCATCGTGAGCGGGCGGCGACGGCGGGCGGCGTGTTCTGCCGTCACGCCGCGGTCGAGGCCGAGGTCGTCCGGCCGGCCCTGGCGCCCGAGGAGCAGGAGGCCAACGCGTTCGCGGCCGAGCTCCTCATGCCCGCGGCGATGGTGCGGCGCTGCTATGAGGTCCTCAAGGCGCGGGGCGAGGACCCCTTCGCCGTGCTCTGCCACCTCTTCGGGTCCTCCCAGGCGGCGATGGGCCGGCGGCTGCACCGGGCCGTGCCGCGGGGCGCCGGCGGCTGACCTCTCCGCCCGTCAGGCGGGCACCCCGGCGCTCGCCCCGGCCACGACGCCGTCGTCGTGCAGCCTGCCGATCTCGGTCTCGCTGAGGCCGAGGTCCTCGCCGAGGATCTGGTCGGTGTGCTCGCCCAGGAGCGGGGCACGCCGCGGCGGGAGGCGCTCCAGCGCCGAGAAGACCAGCGGCGAGCCGGGCGTCAGGTACGTGCCGATCCCGGGCTGCTCGAGCTCCTCGAACAGCGGGTTGGCCGTCGAGCAGCGCGGGTCTTCGTTCACCGCTTCGCGGAAGGTGTAGTACGGGCCCCAGGAGACCTCGTGGCGGTCGAAGACCTCGGCGATCTCCGCCCCCGTGCGCACGATCGTCCACTCCTTGAGCACGGCCCCGATCACCTCGCGCGCGCGCCAGCGGTCCCCCTCCTTGCGCAGGTCGACGTCCATCATCTTCTCCAGGGTGGCGAAGGCCTCGTGCAGCCCGGTGGCCTCGACGAGGCTCTTCCACTGCTTGAGGGTCAGCGCCACGACCATGATGCGGCGGCCCTCCTTGGTGGTGAAGTCGCGCCCGAACGCGCCGTAGAGGTAGTTCTGGTCCTTGACGCGGTCGCGCCCGAGCACCTGCGCCTCGGCGATCTTGCCGAGGTTGCCGACCATGGCGAACGCGACGTCCGACAGCGCGACGCTCGCCAGCTGGCCCTCTCCGGTGAGGCGGCGGTGGCGCTCGGCGGCGAGCAGCCCGGCGACCGCCATCTGTCCCGTGATGCAGTCCCATGCGGGCAGCAGGTGGTTGAACGGCGCGTTGAGGTGGCGCGGGCCGGTGGCCCACGGGAAGCCCGTCGCGGGGTTGACCGTGTAGTCCACCGCCGAGGAGCCGTCGTGGTTGCCGATGATGTTGACCATCACGAGGTCCGGACGCTTCTCGGCCAGCGCGTCGAAGCCCAGCCAGCCGCGGGCCGGGAAGTTGGTCAGGAACAGGCCGTTGCTCTCACCCGGCTGGGTGATCAGCGCCGTGAGCAGCTCGCGGCCCTGCGGATTGCGCAGGTCGACCTGGATCGAGCGCTTGCCCTTGTTCAGGCCGTGCCAGAACAGCGACACCTCGTCCTCGTTGACCGGCCAGCGGTGGTAGTCCAGCCCGCCCCCGATGGGGTCGAAGCGGATCACGTCGGCCCCCATCAGCGCGAGGGTCATGCCGCCGAGCGGGGCGGCCACGAAGGCCGAGCCCTCGACCACCCGCATTCCTTCCAGGATGCCGTTCATCTTCTCCTCCGTCTTCTCTTGGTCGGCCTCATGGCATGAGGCCCACGAAGCGCCAGTCGAGCACCGGGGCGGGCTCGTCGGCGCCGACCCGATGCGCATGCACGACCGCGCGCAGGTCGAGGAGCACGCACGCGTCGTCGGACAGCTCGACGGGGTGGACGGCGTCGAGGGTCAGCTCCGTGCTCAGGATGTCGCCCTCGAAGACCGGGCCGGTGTGGTCACAGCCGCGCCAGGCCACGATCGTGAGCAGGTTGGGCAGCGCGCGCGTGGCCTGGGCCGCGGCGACGGCGATCGTGTAGCCGCCGTAGACGAGGCGGCTGCCGTGGGCGCTCCCGCCCGCGTCGGTGTGGGTCTTGGCGACATTGAGGGTCAGGCGCGCGAGCTCGGGCCCCGCGGTGACGCTGTCGCGCCCCTCGATCGCGTAGACGGTCCCCGCGGTGAGCTCGTCCGCATGCGGGCCCGGCATCTGCTCGCGCGCGGCGCGGAACGACCAGTCGTCCGGCACCGCGGCGCGCACGGCCGTCGGGTCGAGCTCCTCAGGGATCGAGTCGAAGCGGTCCGCGTGCCCGGTCTGCAGCTCCGGGTCGCGCAGTCCGATCATCGGGCAGCGCCAGTAGTCGAGTACCGGCCGCCCGTGCTGGTCGACCGTGCGGATGCGCAGCGCGACGAGCCCCGTGGCGGTGCCGTCGGGGCGCGGGCGGTTCTGCTTGAGGCCGACCACCTCGGTGGTGCTGCGCAGCGTGTCGCCGATGTGCGCGGGGCGCTGGAGGACCAGCCCGCGGTAGAAGAGGTTGCCGCGCACGCGGAAGGTCGGCTCGGTGGACTGGCCGATCGAGACGTCGCAGACGAGGTTCGGATGCGCCAGCGGTTCGCGGCGCCCGGTCACGGCCGAGCTGAGGGCGGCGTCGAGCGGCATCCGCATGCGGTCGCCGACGATCGCCTGGTGCAGTGCGGCGTGGCCGTCGGTCAGGGTCATCGCCGGGCCGGTGAAGACCTGCCCGAGTTCGAAGTCCTCGAAGTGGGGGCCGCCTACGTGCACCCGCTGTCCCGCCTGCAGCATCCCATCTCCTCGGTAAGGCCTCGGTGGACTCGGACGGGCGCCGGGGCCGCTCGACGCTGCGTGGAGGGGTATCAGAGCGCACGCCGTCATGCACTGCCGGTAGGTTCGCCGCGTGTCCGCGCGACGCTCCTGCCTGTCGGTTCCCGGGTCCTCGGAGAAGATGCTGGCGAAGGCGCGCACGCTCGCACCGGACGAAGTGGTGATCGATCTCGAGGACTCGGTCGCGGCGCCGGCCAAGGCGCAGGCGCGGGCCGCCGTGACGGCGACGGTCGCGCGGGGCGACTGGGGCGAGCGTGCCGTCGCCGTGCGCATCAACGGCCCGGCCACGCGCTGGTGCCATCGCGACGTGATCGACGTCATCGCGGGCGCCGGCGACGCGCTGGCATCCCTCGTCGTTCCCAAGGTGGAGTCGCCCGGCGAGCTGGAGTTCGTCGCGCGCCTCGCCGGGATGGTCGAGCAGGAGGCGGGCCGCACCACGCCCGTGGGGCTCCAGGCGCTGATCGAGACCGCGACCGGCCTGCGCCACATCCACGCCATCGCCCACGCCAGTCCGCGGCTGGAGGCGCTGATCGTGGGCTATGCCGACCTCTCGGCGTCGCTCGGCCTGCCGTCCGGGGGCGCCTACCCCGGCGACCGCTGGCACCACGTGCTGGAGACCGTGCTGGTCGCGGCGCGCGACGCGGGCCTCCAGGCGATCGACGGGCCGTATCTCGCGATCGCCGACCGCGACGGCTTCCGGGCCGCCGCGCAGCGCGCGCACGCCCTGGGCTACGACGGCAAGTGGGCGCTGCACCCCACACAGATCGAGGTGCTCAACGACCTCTTCGCCCCCAGCGCCGACGAGCTCGCCCGGGCTCGCGCGGTGCTCGACGCGCTCGCGGCGGCCGAGCGTGACGAGAGCCGCGGGGCGGTGATGCTCGACGGGGCGATGATCGACGAGGCCAGCCGCAAGCTCGCGGCGCAGGTCGTCGCGCGGGGCGCGGCGGCGGGGCGGGGTGGGGCGGCGTGATCGCCCCGGGCCGAGGAGCTCGCCGGAAGGTGGTTGAATCATGGAGATGACGCTGCCGAGGCTGACCAGACTCACGGCCGGCGTTCTGCCGGCCACGACCGCGGTCCTCCTCGTGTCCGCGGCGAGCGCGCAGGCGCGGGCCGGTGGCGGCAGCGGGGGCTTCGGGGGAGGGGGACGGGGCGGCGGCGGCCACGGCGGTGGCTTCTTCGTCTTCTACTTCCTGTTCTCCCATCCGATCCTGCTCGTGCTCGTCGCCGTGGCCATCGTCGGCTCGAGCCTCTTCAGCGCCGCCCAGAGCTCCCGCTACCGCGCGCGGCGCGAGGCGCGCGTCCGGCGGGTCGAGCTCGCCGCCGCCGAGGCGTCCGAGGACGATCCCGCCTTCGCTCCGGACGCCGTACGCGAGCGCGCCGCGGCGCTCTTCCGCGCGATCCAGCTCGCCTGGGACCGGCGCGACCGGACAGGCCTCGCCGACCTCGTCGGGCCCGATCTCCTGGTCGAGTGGCACCGCCGGCTGGATGACTTCGAGCGCCGCGGGTGGCACAACCGGGTCGCCGTCGCCGCGGGACCGGCGGTCGAGTACGTCGGTCTCGTCAACCGCGAGGACGATCGCGACGACCGGACCGTCGTCCGGGTCGAGGCGGTGCTCCGCGACTATGTGCAGGACCGCGCCGGGCGCCGGATCACCCGCAATGACTCCGAGTCCGACACCCGCGAGCTCGCGGAGTACTGGACCCTCGGCAAGCACGAGCGCGACGGGAGCTGGATGCTCCTGTCCATTGAGCAGCGGGCGGAGGGCGACCACCAGCTCGACGAGGGGCTCGTCGCGACGCCGTGGGGCGACACCGAGCGTCTGCACGACGAGGCACTCGTGGAGGGAGCCGCGGCCGACAAGCTGCCCGCGGGCGTGACGACGGCCGAGGTCGCCTCGGTGAGCTACGAGGACGATGCCCGCGCCGCGGCGCTGGACCTCTCGCTCGCCGACGGCCGCTTCGCCCCCGCCGTGCTCGAGGTCGCCGTCCGCCGCGCGATCGCCGCCTGGGCCGAGGCCGTCGACGGAAGCGACCGCGACCTCGCCGCGCTCGCCTCGCCCGCCGCGCTGCGCGAGCTTCTCCATCCCGGCGATGCGAGCGGCCGCACGCGGCTGGTGGTGCGGGGTCCGCGGCTGCTCGAGGTGACCATCGTCGATCTCGACGCGAACGTCGAGCCGCCGCGGATGACGATCGCCTTCGCGGCCGAGGGTCGCCGCTACGTCGAGGACCGGGACACGACGGTCGTGGTCTCCGGCAACCCGTCGACCCCGACCCGGTTCTCCGAGCGCTGGACGTTCGCCCTCGACGGCCCGGACGAGAACCCGTGGCGGATCGTCGATGCCGCGGCGAGCGCCACGGCGCAGCGCGCGTAGCGGCCGGGTCACCCTCAGCCCGACGGCTCGCCCCGTCCGCGAGCTGCGCAGCGCCCATACGTGCTGACTCGCGGGCTGGGGCGTGTGCTTCGCGGTACCGATGAGGCGACCGACGACGGTCGACATCTGTCCCTCGCTGCGCGGCGAACCTCCAGCGCCTCGACCTTGCGCCGGAGATGGTAAGGAAGGGGTCTCCGGTTCGAGCCGGAAGAGGGCTCTCGGAGGCTCCGGGGGTTTGTGTTTGGCGGGTCTGGCGGCCCGGGAGAGGCGGACACAAACGGACACATCAGAAGCCGTTCCGTGCTGTGTCCGAGCCCGCGCGATGAGCTCGGCCGCGGGCGTGCGCTCGTCCTCGGCGAGTTCCTCGAAGATGTGGCTGTAGGTGTCGAGCGTCATGGTCGGGGCGTGTCCGGCTTGGCGGGCGACGTCCACCACGCTCGCGCCCTGGTGGATGAGCAGGCTGACGAAGCTGTGGCGCAGGTCATAGGAACGCGCGTGCTCGAGCCCGACGGCGTTGCTCGCCGGCCGGAAGACCCGGTTGCGCCAGTTGCGCACGCGCTCCGCGTCCCACGGCCTGCCGTATCGGTCGGGGAAGACGAGAGCGGCCGGTTGCTGCCGGGCCGAGGCCGCGCGCCACGCCGCGAGGTCGGCGGCCAGCGGAGCGAGGAGGCGCACGGAGCGGATCCGCCCGCTCTTGGTCGCCTTGAGCTGGCCGTAGGCGACGGCGCGCTCGACGAGCAGGGTGCGCTGCTGGACGTCGTGCCAGCGCAGGCCGAGCGCCTCGCCGGGGCGCAGGCCGGCATAGGCGAGGACGGAGATGAGCGTGGCGTCGGCTAGGCGCTCGCGAGCGAGGAGGTAGGCCCTCATCGCCTCGACTGTGTCGGGCGGGATCGGCCGCACGACCCGGGTCCGGCGCTGGGTGGGCTTGCGGATCGCACGCGCCGGATTGCTCGGGATGCCCCCACTCCACGCCGCGCTCGAGGATCCCCTGCAGGAGGGCGAGGGTCTTGCGGACGGTCGGCACGCCGACGCCGTCCTCGGCGAGCTCGCCCGAAGGTCGGCGACATTCTCCGGGGTCAACGAGCGCAGCCTGTGGTCGCCAAAGCCGAGGGATGATGTGGACGTCGAGGATGGAGGCGTAGGTTTCGCGGGTCGCGCGCCCGAGGTTGGCACGGCATGCCGGCGCCACCACAGCTGGGTGGAGTGCCCCCACTTTGACGGACACCTGAGGGCTGGGTCTGTCGTGGCCTGGCTGGAGGATGTCCAGCGTGTCGAATCATCGAGGGCGGCGGCCGTATCCGCCGGAGTTTCGTCGTGAGGCGGTGG
>JAABUT010000691.1_pt1 | contig 48229 bp, 36 predicted proteins | sample 5559281 | NCBI WGS metagenome assembly JAABUT01 (sample SAMN10711880, study PRJNA513359) | rock metagenome | isolation source: Antarctica rocks | place: Antarctica: Victoria Land, Ricker Hills nord | collected 2016-01-04
GGGGGCTCGCGGCCGGCCGCCGGCTCACTGTTGGTCATCACACGAGCCTGCCGGTCGGGGCGGACCAGCGCCACCCGACCTAACGCGCGACCTCGGTGGCGCGGGATTCGCGGATCACGGTCACCCGCACCTGCCCCGGGTAGGTGAGTTCTTCCTCGATCTGCTTGGCGACCTCACGGGCCAGCAGGTGAGCCTCGAGGTCGTCAACCACCTCCGGCTTCACCATCACCCGCAGTTCCCGGCCGGCCTGCATGGCGAACACCTTCTCGACGCCCTTCTTTCCCGCAGCGATCGCCTCGATCCGCTCCAGGCGCTGAACGTAGGACTCCAGCGACTCGCGGCGGGCGCCCGGGCGCCCGCCGGAGCAGGCATCGGCCGCCTGGGTGAGGACGGCTTCGACGGTGGCCGGTGCCACCTCGTCGTGATGCGCCTCGATGCAGTGCGCCACGTCCTCTGATTCGCCGTACCTGCGGGCCAGTTCGGCACCGACCGTGGCATGTGAACCGAGCGCCTCGTGGGTCAGCGCCTTGCCGATGTCGTGCAGGAACGCGCCGCGTACCACCACCTTCGGGTCGATGCCCAGTTCGGCAGCCATCGCGCCGGCGATGTGCGCCGTTTCCACCAGGTGTCCCAGGACGTTCTGTCCGTAGCTGGTCCGGTACTTCAGGTGGCCGATCAATGTGACCAATTCCGGGTGCAGGTCGGAGATGCCCACGTCGAGCATGGCGTCCTCGGCGGCTCGTGCGCAGCGGGCGTCGACCTCGTCCTGTGCGCGCTCGAACGCTTCCTCGATCCGGTGTGGGTGTATCCGCCCGTCCTCGATCAACGCCTCCAGGGTCACCCTGCCGATCTCCCTGCGGACCGGATCGAAGCAGGACAGCAAGACGGCCTCCGGGGTATCGTCGATGATCACATTGACCCCGGTGACGGTCTCGAAGGTGCGGATGTTGCGGCCTTCCCGGCCGATGATCCTGCCCTTGACGTCGTCGGCCGGGAGTTGCACGACGCTGACCACCGTCTGGGCGGTCTGGTCGGAGGCCACCCGCTGGATGGCGTCGGCGACGATGGCCCTGGCCCGCTGTTTGGCGGTGTTCTCGGCTTCGGACTCGATGCGCCGCACCATCATCGCGGCGTCCCGCCGGATCACTTCCTCCTGACGGGCCAGCAACTCGGTGCGAGCCGACTCTGCGGTCAGACCGGAAATCCGGACCAGGTCCGTCTCGATCGCGCCGACCCGCTCATCGAGTTCCCGGCCGCGTTCGGTCAGCTGATCTTGCAGATCCGACACCTGCTCGGCCTCCAGCCGCAGGGCTTCCTCCCGGCCGGCGACCTTGGCCCAGGATCTACCGATCTCGGATTCCTCCGAACGGACCCGTTCCCGATCGGCCGTCAGCCGCCGCCTGTCTTCAGTGAGCGCGTCCATTCCTGCCTGTAGCCGCTGCTGCGCGGACTGCAGCTCAGCGCGTTCGGATTCCAGGGTGGCGGCGGCTTCGGCGACCATCCGGTCGCGGTCGGCGGAGAGCGCCGACCGGTGTCGACCGATCTCTTCTCTGGCGTCGGCGACCTCGGTGTCCGCCTCCATGCGAGCCGCGGTCCGGGCGGCCTGGGTGATCTTCTCTGCCGAGCGGCGGGCATCGGCCTCGAGACCTTGCGCGTCGGCTCTCGCCCTGCCGGCTTCCGCCCTGGCCGCGGACGCGTCGGTCCGGGCCGCCTCGGCGTCCCGCTCGGCCTGCTCGATCCTGGCCGAGGCCGCCGCCATCGCTGCCTCGTGTGCCGCGTTCCGTGCGGTTCCGTCCGCCGATTCACCGGCGACCGGGGCGTGCGCTGGAGGGTTGGTCGGACGGGCGGCGAGCGCCTGGTCCAGCACCCGGCGGAGCTGGCTGTCGTCGAGCGGGACCCGCGGTGCGGCCGAGCGTTTCCTGCCCTGCACGATGACGAGCACCGCCAGCAGGAGGACCGCAGCGATCAGAACGATGACGAGGGCGTCAGTCACCTGCTGCTCCCTCCTGGTCGATCCGCCCCGTGCCACGCCGTCAGCGGCGCCGCGCGAGGCGGAATAGCTCAGGAGTGCGGCGACGGCGGTATGCCGACCACGCCCAGCCGACTCTGCGTTCGGCGGGGCGTTGTCACTCGGAACCCCCGAGCGGAGGCGGCCAGCGGCGGCCGCACCGTGTCGCACCTGATGAGGCGCGAGTCGTAACACTCCTGTGACCTTGAGAGTAAAGATGACATCTCAGCCGGTCAAGCGGGACGCTCCCGCGGAGAGCCGTCAGCGGCCGTGCCAACCCAGCGGCAGCGCGGTCAGGGTCCCGTGCCGGTCAGGGTGCTGTGTCGATCAGGGTGCTGTGTCGATCACCGCCGCCGCATCCGGGTAGTCCGCGACAGCCTCCTCGACCACCCTGGCGGCCAAGGCCGGCGAATAGCCGCGGCGGCCCAGCAGTCCGAGCAACCGGCGCCGGGCAGCCTCCGGGCCGGCCGCCATGGCCGAACCGATCCGCCTGCGCACCAGATCGGCGGCCCTGTCGGCCTCCGCCTCGCCGTCGATCTCCTCGACCGCGTCCGCGAAGTCAGCCTCGGCAACGCCCTGCCGACGCAGTTCGGCTCGCAGCGCCTGCCGGCCGAGCGCCCGGTCCCGGTGCTTGGTGGCGACGTACAACTCGGCATAGGCACGGTCGTCGATCAGCCCGGACCGCTCGAACCGGTCCAGCACGTCGGCGGCAACCACCTCGTCGATCCCCTTGTCGATGAGCTTCCTGGCCAGCACCGCCCGCGGTCTTGGCGCCGCGGCCAGCTGGCGGTAGACGATTTCCCTTGCATGCGCCGCTTCCGCGTCCGGGGCTGTCCTGCCCGGTCCGCCCGGCGGCAGCTGCTGGAGGGCTTCACCGGTCTGAACGAGGCGAGTGGGCGGTCTGATGGGCACGGGTGGTGGCGATCCCTCACCGGTGGGATCTGCCTTCGCGGCGGATCCACCGTCCGACTGGACGGCGGCGATCCTGGCAGCGAGCACCCGGACCGCCGCCGCTCGGTCGATGTGCCCGGCGGGGGTCTGTGAGGACATCGGAAGATCCGGCCAGCAGGATCAGAAGTCGACCGGCGCGGGCACCGGCTCGTCGACGTCGATGCGGGCACCCACGCCCAGCTTCTCCTTGATGCGCTTGTTCAGTTCCTCGGCCATGTCCGGGTTCTCCTGCAGGAAGGTTCGGACGTTCTCCTTGCCCTGGCCCAACTGCTCCCCCTCATAGGTGTACCAAGCACCGGCCTTACGGATCAGGCCCTGCTCGACACCGACATCGATCAGTGAGCCTTCACGCGAGATCCCGTGGCCGTAGATGATGTCGAACTCGGCCTGCTTGAAGGGTGGGGCGACCTTGTTCTTGACGACCTTGACCCTGGTCCGGTTACCGATCACATCGGTACCGTCCTTGAGTGCCTCGATCCGGCGGATATCCAGCCGTATGGAGGCATAGAACTTGAGCGCCTTGCCGCCGGTGGTCGTCTCAGGCGAGCCGAACATGACGCCGATCTTCTCGCGCAACTGGTTGATGAAGATCATCGTGGTGTTGGTGTTGGACAGCGCGCCGGCGATCTTGCGCAGCGCCTGCGACATTAACCTGGCCTGCAGCCCGACGTGGTTGTCACCCATCTCGCCCTCGATCTCTGCCCGCGGCACCAGTGCGGCCACCGAGTCGATGACGACCAGGTCGATCGCACCCGACCGGATGAGCATGTCGGCGATCTCCAGCGCTTGCTCACCAGTGTCCGGCTGGGAGACCAGCAGCGCATCGGTGTCCACGCCAAGAGCCTTGGCGTACTCCGGATCCAGCGCGTGCTCGGCGTCGATGAAGGCAGCGATGCCACCGGCGGCCTGGACGCTGGCCACCGCATGCAGAGTGACCGTTGTCTTGCCCGAGGATTCCGGCCCGTAGATCTCCACGATCCGGCCGCGCGGCAATCCGCCGATCCCCAGAGCGACGTCAAGAGCGATCGAACCGGTCGGGATGACTTCGATCGGTGCCCGACCCTCGTCGCCCAGCCGCATCACCGAGCCCTTGCCGAACTGCTTCTCGATCTGCGCCAGAGCGATCCCCAAGGCCTTCTCGCGATCCGGTGCCGTCATGACACACCCATACCTTTCTGTATCCGCCGGCGCCGCCGGTCGGTCTGTCCGTGTCGTTCCTGGTGTACGTGCACCGTTGTGGTGTTGTCGCCGACGGTAAGACCGGACACCGACAGTGGCCGGGAAACCGCGCCGCCTTGTGGATGGATCGGCATGTGTGGACAACCAATCCCGCCCGACCCCGACCAACACTTCTCGACCGGGCTGTGCTGCCGCTCCTCACCTGGCAATCCTAGGCGTACATGTGTTCGATGCAAGCAGGAGTGGCGGCGTGTCGTCGCCGACCCGTCGGACCTCGGGCACGCCGGTCAGCGGTCTGCTGCCTGCGACGGGCAACCTCCGCGGCGGGCGCACTCAGTCGGGCAGTCCGTGATGCATCGCCCGCGGGACGTCGAAGTCGACGCAGACCTGTGCCCATACCCGCTTCGGGCTGATACCGGCCTCCAGGGCCTGGTCGACGCTGCGGTCACCCAGCGCCGCGAATACGTGATCCTTGGCCACCGACGGCGCCCGCAGCGGCCCGAAATGGGCGGTCATCAGGGCGCGGAACTCGGTCAGACGCACGACGCGCAGTTTACCGAGCCCGTGGCGCCCGGCGGGCACACTGGTGGGCGTGAGCGGCACCGGGCTGGACAGCACCGTCGCGCAACTGGTGATGGTGGCAGGCTTGCTCGCGGTGCTGGTCCTGTTGATCAAGCAGTGGCGCGGTCGATGACCCCTCACCACGGCCGGCCGCCGCACGGAGTCGGGCACCGGCCGAACTCAGACTCCGGCGCAGGTGCAGGGTCGCCGCCTCAGCCCTGCTGGTTGGGCTGCTGCGGTGCTGCCTGCTTGGTGATGTCCGGGCTACCGCCGGCGCCACCGGCGGTCTGATCGATGGCGCGTGTCTGCTGACCGGCGAGCTCCGGGTGGAGTTGCTGGCGCAGCTGCTGCAGCCTGGACGCACCGGCCATGTCCAGAGTTGACTTCTGGACCTCGAACATCCGCCCCTCGACCGAGTTCTCGGCGAGTTCGGCCGACCCCAGGGCGTTGGCGTAGCGACGTTCGATCTTGTCACGGACCTCGTCCAGCGACGGCGTGGTTCCCGGCGCGCCTATGCTCGACATACTCCGCATGGAAGCCGAGATCTGCTCCTGCATCTTCGCCTGATCGAGTTGCGAGAGCAGCTTGGTGCGCTCGGCCAATTTCGTCTGCAGCTGCATGGCGTTGTTCTCGACGGCTTTCTTGGCCTGGGTGGCCGCCTGCAGCGCCTGGTCGTGCATCGCCTTCAGGTCTTCCATCTGCTGCTCGGCCGCGACCAGCTGAGTAGCGAAGACGGTGGCTGTCTGTTCGTACTCGGCCGCCTTGGCCGCATCACCCTTGGCGGTGGCCTCGTCAGCGAGCACCAGAGCTTGCCGGGCGGAAGCCTGGAGTCGTTCCACGTCGCCCATCTGCCGGGTCAGTTTCATCTCGAGTTGACGCTGGTTGCCGATCACCGCCGCCGCCTGCTGGCTCAGCGCACCGTGCTGGCGCTGCGCATCCTCGATGGCCTGCTGGATCTGCACCTTCGGATCGGCGTACTCATCGACCTTGGATGAGAACAGCGCCATCAGGTACTTCCACGCCTTCACGAACGGGTTGGCCATGTCGATTCGGGTCCTCTCGCATGTTCCGCCCGGGAAGGCGGTGTCGGTCTCCATGGTGTCAGGTACATCGTGCAGCTTCCACCCCGGCATGGCCATGCACACCATGTTCAGGGCAAACCAGCAGGAGGTCCCCGACGACATCCGGAGCAACCCTCACCTGCAGGGTCGCCGCCGTTGCTCGGCCCTGACGGCTCGGGCAACGCCGTTCACGGGAGGCGCCGGGGCCGGAGCAGGCCCGTTGCTGGGCAGCACCGGGCCGCCCCCCGCGGCGCCGCACGCTCGATAGAGTGAACCCTCCCTGGCCGGCATGGAGGTGCGATGGGGCGTCATCTCGCCGTCGATCGCCGTCGGGGGATCGCCGGGTGGCCGCTGGTCGCTCTTGGTGTCGTCGTCCTGCTGGTGGTCGGGGCCGTCGTCTACTTCGCGCTGCTGCGCCGCGGCGATGCGGGGAACCGGGCCGGCTGCGCCGATACCGTGACCTTGCCGGTGCTCGCTTCCACCGGATCATCCGCGGCGGCCAAGGTGTTGAGCGATTCCTTCAACGCCACCGCACCGGTCGCCAGATCCAGCTGCCTCACCACGACGGTGACGACGCTTCCGTCACCGGATGCGGTCACCGCCCTGGCTGCCGGCTGGGCCGGACGCCATCAACCACCACCAGGGGTGTGGATCACCGATGACGGTGCTGCCCTGGCGGCGCTGGACAGGTCCGCTTCCGACCTCACGGCCGGTCGGGACGCCGATCCGCTTGCCAGCTCTCCGGTGGTGCTGGCGGTGCGGGCCGCCGACGCGGCGGTCGGCGGGCAACTGTCCTGGACGGCGCTGCCGAGCCAACTCGGTGTCCGCGGCTCGGTCAAGTCCGCCGACGGATCACCCATCCCGCTGGCCATTCCCGACCCCAGGACGAACAGGGCCAGCGGTTATGCGCTCAACTCGATCGTGGCAACCGGTGATGCGGCTCCCACGGTGGCGGCGGTTCGGGCCTCCGCCGGCAGGCTGAGACAGCTCGGATCCGCGCGGTCCGGTGCCAAGACCACCACCGACGCGCTGCAGCAACTCGCGGCCGGGTCGGTGTCCGGCGCCGTCCCGGTGACCGAGGCGGAGCTTGCCGCGTTCAATGCCGGCAACGGCACCCGATTGACCGCCGTGTATCCGGCCGGCGCAACCGCCGGGGATCAGATGTTCGTCGTCGGGATCACAGCCACCTGGGTGACGCCCACCCTGCAGGACGCGGCCACCCGATTCCATGCCTACGCCCGGAGTGAGGCAGGCAAGAAGGTACTGGCCGGCGTCCACCTGCGGGTCCAAGGCGCCACCACCCCGGCAGCGCCGGGGATCAACCCGGACGCCGCCGTCCGGCCGCTGCCGCCCGCTGAACCAGGCGTGACAGCCGCGCTGGCCGGCACTCTTGGCCTACCGGAAGTGCCCGGTTCCCCCGGAACAACCAGGCCCACAACAACCGCGACGCCTGTTCCGAGCAGAGCACTCGAGTTGTCACCCACATCGTCGCCGGCACCGACCAGCACGGTGAAGCCGCCGAGTGGCACATCGCCGGCATCGCCGACGCCGAAACCGACGGGCGGCGGGCCGTCCGGCAGCGCCCAGCTGTCCAGCACGGCGGTGTCCGGCAGCGCCCAGCTGTCCAGCACGGCGGTGTCCAGCACTCCGGTGGCCAGCACCTCGTCGGGCACTTCGTCCAGCCGCCCGGTCAATCCGGCGTCCTTGACGATCACCTTCCTCGTCGACACTTCATCCACCTGGGGCACGGTGGTCTCCGGAAGGAGCCGGACGGCCTGGTTGCAACAAGCGCTGACCGGCGCGATCTCCGCCGCCGGCAACGTCGACGTCGGCCTGGTGTCCACCTCGTCCGCCGTCGGGGACGCCGGATACGCGACGCTGGTTCCGGCCGGCCCGCTGACCGGCGACGTCAACGGCAGCACCAGATCAGCGGCGCTGGCCACGGCCATCGCCGGTCTGCAGCCCGTCGGTTCCCGGCGCACCTATGCCGCGCTGCCGGCCGTCGTCGCCGAAGCGGCGAAAACCGCCGGCCCGGGTCGGCCGCACCGGGTGGTCCTGATCACCGACGGTCCGGACCAGACCCCCGGCATGCCACTGGACCAGGTGCTCGCCAGCCTCAAGACCGGGTCGGCGAACAATCCGGACCTGCACCTGGACATCCTGGGCGTCGGCGAGGCAGCACCCGATGCGGCACTGCGGACCATTGCGGACGCCGGCCGCGGCAGCTACACGCAAGTGCGCCACACCCCGGAGCTGCCGGCGATCCTGACGTCGGTCGTCACCGGCCGCTGACCGCGGGCCCCCCAAGAATCTCGTTTCCCACTGAGCAAGTCGGCCTCAGGCCGAGCAGCTCAAAAGTTGTCCGGACACCAGGGCGCCCGATGCCAGCCGAAAGCGGTCGACGCGGCTGCCACCGCACCGGCGCTGTGTTCGGTCACCCGGCCGACCCTATGCAGATCGGTCAGCGCAACCCCGCCGAGGTAGATCGCGCCGAGTTCGAGGACGGAGAGTGACAGATCGGCAGCCTCTCGGACCCTGTCGACCCGCACCGCATCAGGGCCACCGCGCAGCCGGTAGCGGCCGGTGTTGGCCGGCAGCAGCGGATCTGTCACCTCGATGACGACGTCGATCTCGACGGGGTACCGGCGCGCCAGCAGGGCCGCGGCCACGTTGACGACCCGCACGTACAGGTTGTCGCTGATCTCGGTGACCACCGCCCTGGCATCGGCGACCAGGTGCCGGAGCGGCTCGTCCACCGGTGCGTTGCGCAGCCGGAACTTCCGCGCCAGATCCAGATCCAGCAGATAACGCCACAGCCCGGCATAGGCGCCCGGATCGTCGGCGCGGAGCTCCTGGATGCGGACTTCCCCAGCCGGCTCCGTCGGGTCCCGCTCCTGCCTGTACCGGTACATGGCAAACCCGTCCACATCCCCGGAATCGTTGTAGTGCAGCAGGTAACGCAGCTCGGACGCGCCGCCGCGGGCGAATTCCAGGTCGAAGGTGGGGAACTTCCACCAGGTGTGGTCCCGGTTGAGCCCACCGGGTCGTTCCGGCCGTCCCGCTTCGTGCAGTGTCGGCGCAACGGCCAGGAACTGCTCTGTGCTGACCTCGTCCACCGATCCGGTGACGCTGACACCCGGCAGGAACTGCAGCCGCCGGTTCGACCCCGAGAGACCCGCTCGTGCGGCGGCCGGGCCGTATCCGAAGCGCCCGTAGATCGCCGCCTCGGATGCCCAGAGCGCAGCCAGCGGTTCGCCGCGCCGCGCGACGTCCTCCAGTTGGTGCTCCATCATCCGGGAGAGCAGTCCACGCCGGCGGAACGGAGGGTGCACGGTGACGACAGTGACCGCCGCGACCGGCACATCCGCGCCGCCGGGGACGGTGATGCTGCGGGTGAAGGCGCCGCAGGTGGACACCCAGCGATTGCCGACGGTGAAGCCGAAGAACCGGTCGTTCTCCACGATCGGCCGATCGAATTCGGCGACCTCGTCCCGCTCCTGCTCCTGGAATCCGCGGGACACCGCCTCGTGGAACGACTTGTAGGTCCGATCGGTGAGGTACTTCAGCTTCGGCTCGACCAGGTGCGGCGCCTTCGGGGGCGAGCCGTTGCTGCCCGGCGATGGCCGGCGGGCACGCTTGGTGGTCGGCTCCGGGGCGGTTCTCTGGGCGCGCTGCTTGGACGGCATGTCCGCCATTGCATCCGACGAGCAGCCGCCACGCCAAACTGTTAAGCCGCTGAGCCGCGAGCCGGGCCGAAATGCCCGGGCGGTCCGGCGCTGACCACCACGACCCGCGTCATGCCGTCGCCGTCGCCGCGTTCTGCAGCGGCTCCATACCGATGTCATCCGCGGAGGTAGATGACCGCTCGCTCCCCGCGCGGGTAACCGCGACCCGGGCAGAATGGGGGTGCGGTCGATCACCTGCTGAGGACTACCAACGGTGAGCGGCGTCTGACTGGTGAAGTCCTCCAGGCTGGGTCCGCCGCCGTATACCGGCGCATTGTCGAAGTAGGGCCGGAACTCCGCAACGGCGTCCTGCGACTTCTTCCGCATGAACACCTGCCCGCCGAGGCCGACGATCGCCTGATCGGCGCTGCCGTGCCCATAGTGCTCGAATCGTTCCCGGTACAGCCCCACCATCTGCCGGGTGTGCGACGGCGGCCAGAAAATGTGGTTGGCGAAGAAGCCGTCGCCGCAAGAGGCGGCCTGCTCGGGGATCTCCGGGCTGCGGATCGAGCCGTGCCAGACGAAAGGCGGCACACCGTCCAGCGGTCGCGGCGCCGAGGTGAACGCCCGCAGGGGCGTGCGGAATCTCCCGTCCCAGTCGACCACGTCCTCGGTCCACAGCCGGTGCAGCAGGTCGTAGTTCTCCAGGGTCAGGGCGATGCCGTCGCGGATGTCCTTACCGAACCACGGGTAGACGGGACCGGTGTTGCCGCGGCCCATCATCAGGTCCACGCGGCCGTCAGCCAGGTGCTGCAGCATCGCGTAATCCTCGGCGATCTTCACCGGATCGTTGGTGGTGATCAACGTGGTCGAGGTGGACAGGATCAGTTTCTCCGTCCGGGCGGCGATGTAACCGAGCATGGTGGTGGGAGACGAAGGGACGAAGGGGGGGTTGTGGTGCTCGCCAGTGGCGAACACGTCCAGACCCACCTCCTCAGCCTTCAGCGCCACCCGCACCATGGCCTGGATGCGCTCGTGCTCGGTGGGCGCTGAACCGGTGGTGGGGTCTGGGGTGACGTCGCCGACCGAGAAGATTCCGAACTGCATGTGCTTCCCTTTCGTTAGTTGATACGTCAAGTATCCCGTCGAACGACCGTGCGGTTCGGTTCATTCCGGGGCGCGGACACGATGACGCAGACCCAGCGGGTCCGGACTCACCGCCGTACGTTCGAGCGCAGGTGGGGCCAATCGGCGCAGGATGGGCGAATGGCCTGGATCTGCCCGAACTGCGGGCGTCGGTTCGGCCGCACCGGCCAGTCGCACGAATGCTCGCCGGCGCTCGGCCTCGACGAATACTTCGCGACTGCCGACGAGCGGGAGCGGCCGATCTTCGACAGGGTGCACGCCCACCTCACATCGCTGGGCGAGGTGCATGTCGAACCGGTCGCGGTGGGGATCTTCATCAAGCGGGACCGCAGCTTCGTCGAACTGCGCCCGATGACCAGGTGGGTGGCGCTGTCCTGGCCGCTGGCACGCAGACTGGACAGCGCCCGAATCGCCCGGAAGCCCGTTCGCTCCGGCGCCAACTGGTACCACGTGGTGAACCTGCGCGATCGGACCGAGATCGACCACGAGCTACTGGATTGGCTGACGGAGGGTTGGCACTCGGTGCCGGCCTGATCCCGCCAGCGGCTGGTCTGTTGGCTGGTCGAACGGCGGGTCAGCTGTCGTGGTCCTCGTAGGCGGCGGGCGCCGGGCAGGAGCAGATCAGGTTGCGGTCGCCGTATGCGCCGTCGATTCTGCCCACCGGTGGGAAATACTTGTGGGCAGCGTCCACACCGGACGGGAAGACGGCCTCGGCGCGGGTGTACGGGTGCTCCCACTCCCCCGCCAGGGCCGCGGCGGTGTGCGGGGCGCCGCGTAGCGGATTGTCCTCGCCCGGCCACTCGCCGGCAGCCACCTTGTCGATCTCTGCCCGGATGGCGATCATCGCGTCGCAGAACCGGTCGATCTCGGCCAGGTCCTCGCTTTCCGTGGGCTCCACCATCAGCGTCCCGGCCACCGGGAACGACATCGTCGGAGCGTGCAACCCGTAGTCCGCCAGTCGTTTTGCCACGTCGTCGACGGTCACGCCGGTCCTGGAGGTGATGGGCCGCAGATCAAGGATGCACTCGTGGGCGACGAATCCGGACGCTCCGGTGTAGAGCACCGGGTAATGCTCGTCGAGCCGCCGGGCGATGTAGTTGGCGGACGCCACCGCGCTCAGGGTGGCTCTGCGGAGCCCATCGGCGCCCATCATCCTGATGTAGGCCCAGCTGATCGGCAGGATCGACGCGCTGCCCCACGGAGCGGCCGAGACCGGGCCCACGCCGCCGTCCAGGGGTGCGGTGCCGCCCAGCTCCACCAGCGGGTGGGTCGGCAGGAAGGCGGCCAGATGCTCGCGCACCGCGACCGGTCCGACGCCGGGACCGCCGCCGCCGTGCGGGATGCAGAAGGTCTTGTGCAGGTTCAGATGCGAGACGTCGCCGCCGAACTCACCCGGCCTGGCCAGCCCGACCAGGGCGTTCAGGTTGGCCCCGTCGACGTACACCTGACCGCCGGCGGCGTGCACCTGGCGCGCCAGCTCGGTGATGGTGTCCTCGTACACCCCGTGCGTCGACGGGTAGGTGACCATGATGGCGGCCAGGTTGTCGGCGTGCTTGTCGATCTTGGCAGCCAGGTCGGCCATGTCGATGTTCCCGGCGTTTCCGCCGTCGTGTTCGGTGCCGACCACCACCACCTTCATCCCGGCCATCACCGCGGACGCGGCGTTGGTGCCGTGCGCGGATGCGGGGATCAGGCAGATGGTGCGGTGGTTGTCACCGCGGGACCTGTGGTAGGCCCGGATCGCCAGCAGCCCGGCAAGCTCGCCCTGCGATCCGGCGTTCGGCTGCAGCGAAACCCTGGCATACCCCGTGATCTCGACCAGCCAGTTCTCCAGTTGCTCGATCAGCTCCAGCATCCCGGCGGCATCCTCCACCGGAGCGAACGGGTGCAGTCCGGAGAACTCCGGCCAGCTGACCGCCTGCATCTCGGTGGTCGCGTTGAGCTTCATGGTGCACGACCCCAGTGGAATCATCGTTCGGTCCAGCGCCAGGTCGGAGTCCGCCAGCCGGCGCAGGTAGCGCAGCATCGCGGTCTCGCTGCGGTGGGCATGGAACACCGGGTGGGTGAGGAACGGAGTGCTCCTCCCGAACGGGATGCCGGCGAGCGGCGCGTAGGCGACGAACTGACCCTGCGCCACACCGAAGGCGTCCAGGACGGCGTGCAGGTTCTCGCCGGTGGTCGACTCGGACACCGAGATCTGCACGGCGTCATCCCCGTCTGTCCAGAGGTTGATGCCTCGTCGCCGGGCGGTCGCGGCTATCTCCCGCGCCTTGCCCGGGACGTGCGCCCGGACGGTGTCGAAGACGTTCTGGTGGACCACCTCGATGCCGCCCTGGCGCAACGCCGCCGCCAGGAATTGGGCGTGTCCGTGAACGCGTTCGGCGATCGCGGTCAGCCCCTCTGGGCCGTGGTACACGGCGTACATCGAGGCCATCACCGCCAGCAGCACCTGCGCCGTGCAGATGTTGCTGGTGGCCCGCTCCCGTCGGATGTGCTGCTCGCGGGTCTGCAGCGCGAGCCGATACGCGGGATTGCCATGCGCATCGCGGGACACGCCGACCAGCCGGCCCGGAAGCTGCCGCTGCAGGTCTGTGCGGACCGCCATGAACCCGGCGTGCGGGCCGCCGAAGCCCAGCGGTACGCCGAAGCGCTGTGAGGAGCCGACGGCGACGTCGGCGTCGAACTCGCCCGGCGGACGCAACAAGGCGAGCGCCAGCAGATCGGTCGCCACCACCACCTTGGCCTCACGCTGATGGGCGGCGGCGACCAGCTCGGCCTGGTCCCGAACGGCACCGGAGGCACCCGGGTAGCTGAGCAGCAGGCCGAAGAAATCCCCGGCCGGCAGAGACGCGGCGCCCCCGGCGAGGTCCACCACATCGATCTCGATACCCAGTGGCTCGGCGCGGGTGCGCAGCACCGCTACGGTCTGCGGCAGGGTGTCGGAGTCGACGACGAATGTGTCCGACTTCGACCGCGCGGTGCGGCGGATCAACGTCATCGCTTCGGCAGCGGCGGTGGCTTCGTCCAGCATCGAGGCGTTGGCGATGTCCAGACCGGTCAGGTCGGCCACCGCCGTCTGGAAGTTGAGCAGCGCCTCCAGCCGGCCCTGGCTGATCTCCGGCTGGTATGGCGTGTACGCGGTGTACCAGGCGGGGTTCTCCAGCACGTTCCGCTGGATCACCCCGGGCACCAGGGTGTCGTGGTAGCCCATCCCGATCATCTGCACCATGCGGGTGTTCTTGGCCGCGAACGCCCGCAGCTCGGCCAGGGTCTCGGCTTCGGTGGCGGCGGCGGGCAGTTCCACACCATTGGTGCTGCGGATCTTGGCCGGGATGACGGCGTCCGCCAGCGCTTCCAAGCTGTCAGCACCCAGGGTCTGCAGGATCGTGGCCAGGCCGCGCTGGTCCGGGCCGATGTGCCGATCCGCGAACACCCTCGGGTCCATCGGGGCCACCTCGCCGAGCGGGAAATGGTCGACCATGGACGCCGGTTCACCAGAGGCGGTTGCTTCGGCGTGCTGAGTGGTCTGGGACATGGCGTCTGATCTCCCCACCGGCGCGGACGCCGGCATTCGTCAATGGCAGCGGTGGCTGCAGGTGGCCGAGAACGCTCGCCGACTACCGCCGACGGGGCGCCCTCCCCCTCTGTCATGGGTACCTGAGAGCTTCACGATCCGGCTCACACCGGCCCGCTTGCCCCTTCGGCGAGCCGGGTGCTGTCTCCAGCGCTCGGCTGCTTTCCAGAGGTGCCTCGCCCCGGCGGTTCGCTGGCCTGAGAGTTTGGCGGGGAGGCGCTTGCTCCTTCGGCGTCGCACCCGGAAACTTCTCCCGGATGGCGACTCTCCCGCCGGGGGTCATCGACGATGTTCACGCTACCAGCGCCGGGCGGATCCGCTCGGTGCCCCACGTCGGGGGCGCGTGCGGGAGGATCGACAGTATGACCGTCGGCGAAGCACCTACCCCCTCGCCCGTCCTGCAGCAGTTCATCGCGGGTCTGCCGAAGGTGGAACTGCATGTGCATCATGTTGGATCTGCATCGCCCAGGGTGGTGGCCGAACTGGCCGCCAGACATCCCGGCACGGTTCCGGCAGACCCGGACGAGCTGGCGGCGTTCTTCACCTTCCGGGACTTCGGGCATTTCATCGAGCTGTACCTGGCGACGGTGGCACTGATCAAGACGGCGGCGGACGTGCGGATGCTCACCTACGAAGTGGCCACCGACATGGCGGCGCAGAACATCCGCTACGCCGAGCTCACCTGTACGCCGCACACCTCGGTGCTGAACGGCATTCCGATCGAGGGCTATGTCGAGGCGATCGAGGATGCCAGGGTGGCCGCGGAGCGGGATCACGGCATCGCCCTGCGCTGGATCTTCGACATCCCCGGAGAACTGGGCGAGAACGCCGCGGAGCACACCATCCGGATGGCGCTGGAGAACGGCCCGGAGGCGCTGATCGGGTTCGGTCTCGGCGGGCCGGAGGTCGGCACCTCGCGCGCGAGGTTCCGGGCTGTGTTCGATCAGGCCCGGGCTGCCGGTCTGCACTCGGTGCCGCATGCCGGCGAGACCACCGGACCCCAGACGATCTGGGACGCGCTGAACTATCTGGGGGCCGAACGCATCGGCCACGGCACCACGGCCGTCCAGGACGACCGGTTACTGGAACACCTTGCGGAGCAACGCATTCCGCTGGAAGTGTGCCCAACGTCGAACGTCGCCACCCGAGCGGTCAGCAGCTACCACGACCATCCGATCAGGGCGATGGTGGAAGCCGGTGTGCTGGTGACGATCAACTCGGACGATCCGCCGATGTTCGGCACCACATTGAACCGTGAATACGCAATCGCGTCGGCGTTGCTCGATCTGGACGCCGCCGGTGTCGCCGATCTCGCGACCAACGCGGTGACCGCCTCGTTCCTGCCCGACACCCACAAGAAGTCGCTGACCGACCAGATCCACGCCCACCTGGAGGCTCACCAGACCGATCTCCCCGAAGCGGACTGATGCGATGACCCGAGCCGACGACTCGTCCACCCTCGCCAGGCCCTCGGATCCCGGCCCGCCGATCGAGTGGATCGCGGCGGGTCGGCGACGGTGCACCGCCAACTGCTCGGTGCTCAGGGGAGGGCGCCCAGCCCCTATGACGGTGCTCCACCCGACGGAGCAACACCCACCACCTGCTCCACCCGACGGAGCAACACCCACCACCTGCTCCACCCGACGGAGCAACAGTCATAGCGCCGGGCGGCACCCTGTTAGTCCGTCCAATGCGTCACCTCGGCCGGTGTTTTCATGCGCAGCGTGGAACGCACCGGAGACGCCGCTCCGGGGAGCGTCAGGGCGTGCCGAAGGGCGAGCTGATCAGCCGCGCCGATCGAGCACCAGGTGTTGGTGGCCCCGGCGACGGTCCAGCTTGATCGAGATCCCAGCCTGCCTGGCCGCCAGCACGGCGCAGCCCAGGCTGGCGAGGACACAGATGGATCCGGAAACGATCAGGGCGGTCGGTGCGCCCCAGCGTTCGGTGATCCACCCGACGATCAGCGAGCCGATCGGCGTCGATCCCATCAGGACCAGGAAGTACAGGCTCATCACCCGCCCCCGGAGCTGCGGATCGGTGGCCAGCTGCACCGAGGAGTTCCCCAGGGTGTTGACGCTGACTCCGGCCAGGCCGGTGAGGGCCAACACCGGCAGGAACGCCGGCAGCCACGAAACCAGGCCGACCACGATCAGCATGCCGCCGAAGAAGATCCCCAACCCGAACAGCATCCGCATGGACCCGCTCACCCGGCGGGCTGCGATCAGCGCTCCGGCCAGCGAACCGACGGCCATCGTCGAGTTCAGCCAGCCGTACAGGCCCGGGCCGCCGCCGAAGATGTCGCCCGCATAGGCGGTCAGGATGATCGGGAAGTTGAAACCGAGACTGCCGATGAAGAACACCAGCACGATCGTCCAGAGCAGATTCGGTCGGGCCGCAACGTAGCGCAGTGACTCGCGCAACTGACCGGACGCCCGCGGTGCCCGCGGTGATCGCTGCAGCTCGCTCGGTCGCATCATCAGCAACCCGATGATCACCGCGAGGAACGAGACCGCGTTGACGGTGAACGCCCAACCGGGGCCGACCGCAGCGATCAGCAAGCCGGCGATCGCCGGCCCGGTGAGCCTGGCGAGCTGGAAGTTGCCGATGTTCAACGACACCGCGTTCCGCATCAGGTCCGATGGCACCATCACACCGACGAAACTCTGCCTGGCCGGATTGTCGATCACGGTGGCGAATCCAAGGCCGAGCGCGATCAGGTAGATGTACTCGACCCGCACCGTGCCGGTGAGCGTGATCACCGCCAAGCTGGCGGCCAGCATCCCGAGCACCACCTGGGTCATCAACAACAGCCGGCGCTGCGGATACCGGTCGGCGATCAATCCGCCGAACAGGCCGAAGAACAGCATCGGTCCGAACTGCAGCGCCGTCGTCACGCCCACCGCGAACGACGAACCGGTCAGCGAGAACACCAGCCAGTCCTGGGCTATCCGCTGCATCCAGGTGCCGTTGTTGGAGATCAGGGCGCCCAGGAAGTACAACCGGTAGTTGCGCACGTGCAATGCGGCGAAGGTATTCACCCGGACCGGTGCGAGAGGCTGCGGGCCGGCAACGCTCGACCGATCCCGAACGGTCACGGCAGTTCCGCCAGCCGCAGGAGCGCGGGAAGGGCGTCGCGCAACGCCGCTTGCTCGGTTCGCTCCAGACGGTCGAGCTGCCCACCGAGCCAGCGGTTCCGTCGTTCCCGGGTGCGCTCGATGAACTCCAACCCCCCGCCGGTCACCGAGATCAGTTGCTGCCGGCCGTCGTCGGGATCCGGCTCCCGGCGCAAATAGCCACGTCTTTCCAGCCGCTCGACGATCCGCGTCATCGACGGGGGCTGAACGTGTTCGGCCCTGGCCAGGCCGCCCGGAGTCTGCCGACCCTCGCGCTGCACCCGGCCGAGAACGGCCAACTCGGTCGCCGACAACTCGTCGTCGGAGGCCTGATTACGCAGCCGTCGAGAGAGCACCAGGACCGCGGCCCGCAGCCGGGCCACGGATTCGGGATCCAGTTCGGACATGTCGTTAGTCTACCTCATTAGGTAGGGTAACGACCTCGCCTCGCTTCGGTCACCCTGTCGGGGCGGCAGTGCGGCCGGCGAGAAGCGGTGCAGCCGGGACAGGCGCTGCAGCCGGCGTGAGGAGGGGCGATCAGCCGGCGGTCCGGGATTGCCGCCGGGTGGACAGCTCGTCCCGCGGCGCGCTGACGACCTGATCACCCCGCAACCGCTCGGCAGGGAAGTCAGCCAGGGTGCCGGTGATCTCGCGCATCGTCCCGCTGACGGCGATCCCGAACACGCCCTGACCACCCTGGAGCAGATCGACGATCTCCTCCGGTGATGTGCATTCGTACACGGTGGTGCCGTCGGAGAACAGGGTCACCCCCGCCAGGTCGTCCACCCCGCGCAATCGCAGGTGATCGACGGCCACCCTGATGTTCTGCAACGAGACGCCGGTGTCCAGCAGCCGCTTGACCACCTTGAGCACCAGGATGTCCTTGAACGAGTACAACCGCTGAGACCCGGACCCGGATGCCCCGCGAACGGTGGGAACCACCAGGTCGGTGCGTGCCCAATAGTCCAGCTGGCGGTAGGTGATGCCGGCAGCCTGGCAGGCGGTGGGACCGCGGTACCCCACATGTTCGTCCGGTACCGCATCGTTCGGGAACAGCGCACCCTGCCCAGAAGAACGTGCCTCGAGCATTGCGCTGCCCCTTTTCCACTGCTGCCGGACGACCTGACACCGCCGGACGAATGACACGGTGGTGACTTGCACGACGGTAGGCCGGTAGCCACCCCCGGTCAACGCTCGACGCGGCGTGTCCTCACCCTGAGCTTGAGGGTCAGCCCTGCTTGCCGTGTTCCGGTCCGAAGTCCTCCGGCGAAATCGAGTCCAGGAACTCGCGGAACGCCTGCACCTCTTCGTCCGGGTCGACGTTCGGATCGGTCTCGCCGTCCTCGTCCTCGCCGGTGCTTGCCTCGTCCGGGTCCTCCAGAACGATTCCCGCCTCTTCCAGCAGCTCCTCGGTGACGAACACCGGGCACTCCACCCGCACCGCGAGCGCCACCGCATCCGACGGGCGGGCGGACAACGATGTGCCGTCGTCGAAGGCCAGCTCGCCGTAGAAGGTGCCCTCGCGGAAGTCGACCACCCGGACCTGCTCGACGGTCCTGCCGAGGGCGTTGATCACCTGCCCCAGCAGGTCGTGGGTGAGCGGACGGGCCGGCCGCATACCCTGCAGATGCATGGCGATCGCCGTCGCCTCGACCGTTCCGATGAGGATCGGCAGACTTCGCTGGCCGTCCTTCTCGGTGAGCACGAGAATCGGCTGCTGCGAAGGCATCTCGACGCGGACGCCGACGATGCGCATCTCGATCATCTGCCCTCCAGGTGCGGCTCAGGGTCCGACATCCGGGTCGCGTTCCGGCCATTCGGATACGGATTCGACCGTACACGGAGCGGTGCCGCTCATGGCCGGAGCTACCGCCCGAGCTCGCGCCGCAAACCGGAGCGGACCAGCAACGAATGCAGGCGCAGCAGCACCGCGGCCAGGCTCGCCGCCATGGCATCGGCCCGCTCACGGGCATCGGGATCCTTCTGCCTGGCCTGCGCGGAGACCAGCTGGGCCACCAGAGCCGATTCGCGTTCCGCGGCGGTCCGGAACGGCCGCAGGTGACGGGGCTCCAGGCCCGCTTCCAGCAGCTGGGCAACCGTCTTTGCCACCAGGGCGCTGTCGGCGTCGTACCAGCCGCCGGCGCCGGGCGCAATCAGCCCGAACCCCTCGATTTCTCGCAGTTGTTCAGTGCTCAGCCCGGCATCGGCGAGGAGCTCGACCCTGCTCATCCGCACCGCGGTGGCTGGCGCGAAGTCCTCCGGCCGCGGACCATCGGCAGAGATCAGCGACCGGGGCAGCCTGGGTGCCGGGGTTGCCGGTTCCAGGCCGCGTTCGATGGCGTCCAGTTGATCCTTGATGATGCGCAGCGGCAGGTAGTGATCACGCTGGGCGGCCAGTACGTACCGCAGCCGCTCCACGTCGGCTCCGGAGAACTGCCGATAGCCGGCCGGTGTGCGCTCCGGCTCGACCAGACCCTCGGTCTCCAGGAAACGGATCTTGGAGATGGAGACATCCGGAAAATCCGGCTTGAGGCGGGCGAGCACCGCACCGATACTCAACGACTGCCCCGCGGGCGTGCCCGCCGCCGTCATGACGCAGGCAGCCCGTTCGCGCCCTCGGTGTCGCTCTTCGCGCCGATCCCGCTGCCCTCGGAAGGGTCGTCTGCGGTGAGGAAGACCAGGCGGAACTTGCCGATCTGCACCTCGTCACCGTTGGTCAGCGCACTGGTCTCGACCGGTTCTCGGTTGACGTAGGTGCCGTTCAACGAGCCGACATCGCTGACCTCGAACCCGCCGCCCACCTGGCGGAAATCGGCGTGCCGACGGGACACCGTCACATCGTCCAGGAAGATGTCGCTCTGCGGGTGACGGCCGGCGCTGACCACGCTCTTGTCCAGCTGGAAACGGGAGCCGGCATTCGGGCCGCGCTTCACCACCAGCAGGGCGGTCCCCGGGCGCAGCGCCTCCAGACCGGTCAGCGTCTGCTCCCCCGGCTTTTCCAGGTCGCCCGCCGACACCGCTCTGAACACCGATGTGGTGGCGGGATCGGACTGCTCGGCCACGTGAGTCCGCTCACGGTTCTGCTCGGTCACCCGTCGCTCCCTTCGTCAGCCGGGCTGATTCCTCGACAGCCGCGCCGCCGATCCGCGCCGGAGGTTCGGCGGATTGCCGCAACCCCGACGATGCGTGTCCCCGACCGTACCGTGCGCCGCGCCCGGACGACACCGCCGACGGTGACTCAGCTCTCGCCGACCTGCTCCGCATAGCCGGCGGCATCCAGCAGTCCGTCCAGTTCGGCCGGATCGTCCAACTGGATCTCGATCATCCAGCCGTCTCCGTACGGATCGGTGTTCACCGACTCGGGTGCGGCGTCCAGAGCTTCGTTGCGCGCAGTGACCGTGCCGGCGACCGGGGAGAAGATGTCGGAGACCGATTTCGTCGACTCCACCTCGCCGAGCGAGTCACCAATGGTCACGGTCGTCCCCAGGTCGGGAAGCTGGACGTAGACGATGTCCCCCAGCGCGCTCTGGGCGAAATCGGTGATGCCGATCCGCACCGTCAGGGTGTCGGCCCCGTCGCCGATCGACCGGATCCACTCGTGGTCCGAGCTGTAACGCAGGTCCTCAGGGATCACCTGTCACGCCTTTCCTGATGGTGCGATCCGGCCACACGTGAGACGGTGGGGCCTCATCCGGCCGGGCGAGCGTATTGCGGTGTCCGCTGCGCTCGCAAGGCATCGATCACCACGGCCCGAGACTGCCCGATGAGGATGCCGCGCTGGACCGAATCGATCACGGCCCGGGTGGTCGTCAGCCACCGGCGGCCCGGGCCGGGTGGGTCCGGGTGGGCAGCACCGGGGTTTTTCGCAGCACCCAGCCGACCTGTCCGATGTAGAGGGCACCGGCCCACAGGTACAGCAGCATTCCCCAGGCGGTGAACGCGTAACCGAACGGCAGCGCGATCTGCTGGATCAGCGCATCTCCCTGCGCCAGCAACAGCAGCGGGAAGGCGTAGAGCAGGCAGAAGGTGGCTGCCTTGCCCAGATAGTGCACCGGCAGGGCCGGGTAGCCGTGCCGCCGCAGCAGCGGAACACACAGCGCCAGCAACAGGTCCCGGCCGATGAGAACCGCGGCCACCCACCACGGGATGATGCCGCGGATGGCAAACGCGATCAGGGTGGCGACGATGTAGAGGCGGTCGGCGGCCGGATCGAGCAGCTCCCCCAGCCTGCTGAACTGGTTCAGCAGCCGGGCAAGTTTGCCGTCCGCCCAATCCGTGAAAGCGCTGACGATCAGCACGGTCAGCGCCCAGCCGTCCGCCTTCGGCCCCAGCAGCAGCCACAGGAACAGCGGAACCCCGAGCAGGCGCAGCATGGACAGCAGGTTCGGGATGGTCAGGACCCGGGAGCTGCCGACGTGCTGGGAATCCGCGATCCGCTCGGTCATGGTGTGCTGGGCTCCTCCCGATCGGCCCGATTCTAGGCGCCCGATACATTCGACTCCCATGAGCGCCGATGGCTTGGCCCGTGCCCGCGCCGCGATGGCGGCGGACGGAGTTCCCGATCGAGCGATCGCCGTCTTCGAGAGCCACTACCGCAGGTTGGAATCCGGTGAGACGGGGTTGATCCATGAGGCGGACATCGAGCCACTGACCGAGGTGCAACGGGTGGACGAGGTGGCCGTCACCGACCAGCAGATGGCGGCGGCTCTCGACTCCACCGTCCTGCTGAAACTGAACGGTGGTCTGGGGACGTCGGTGGGCCTGGACAAGGCGAAGTCGCTGCTGCCCGTTCGCGGAGATGCCACCTTCCTCGACGTGATCGTCGGCCAGGTCCTCGCGGTGCGCAGTCGCTACGGCGCCCGCCTTCCCCTGGTCCTGATGAACAGTTTCCGGACCCGCGACGACACCCTTGCCGCGCTGGCCGGTTACCCGACGATCGAGGTCGAGGGCTTGCCGCTGGATTTCCTGCAGAACCGTGAACCCAAGCTGCGGGCGGACGACCTGACACCGGTCAGCTGGCCGCAGGATCCCTCGCTCGAATGGTGCCCGCCGGGCCACGGTGACATCTATACGGCGCTGGCGACCTCCGGAATGCTGCAGGCGTTGCTGGATCGCGGGTTCCGCTATGCCAGCGTCTCCAACTCCGACAACCTGGGTGCGGCGCCCGAGCCACGGATTGCCGGCTGGTTCGCCGCATCCGGTGTGCCCTATGCCGCCGAGGTGTGCCGGCGGACGTCCGCGGATGTGAAGGGCGGGTACTTGGTGGTGCGCCGTCGCGACGGGCGACTGGTACTGCGGGAGACGGCGCAGACTCCCGACGAGGACGCAGCGGCGGCGAAGGACATCGAGCGGCACCGCTTCTTCCACACCAACAACCTGTGGTTGGACCTCGAGGTACTGGCCAGGACCCTGGATGACCGCGGCGGGGTCCTCGGCCTTCCGCTGATCCGCAACATGAAGACCGTCGATCCCACCGATCCGGGGTCGACACCGGTGATCCAGATCGAGTCGGCGATGGGGGCGGCCATCGAGGTGTTCGACGAAGCGGTGGCCATCGAGGTGCCGCGGTCGCGGTTCCTTCCGGTGAAAACCACCAACGATCTGTTGCTGGTCCGGTCGGATGTCTACCGGCTGGACTCCGAGTTCCAGCTGACCTCCGCGGTGCCCCAAGAGCCGGCCGTCGACCTCGACCCGCGGTACTACCAGCTGCTCGACGAGTTCGACCGGCGGTTCCCGGCCGGGCCGCCCTCCCTGGCGCGGGCCGTCTCGCTGCGGGTCCGGGGGGATTGGACGTTCGGTGGCGGGGTCAGCGTCATCGGTGCGGTCACGCTGGACGACCCCGGTTCGGCGTCGAAGGTGGATGACGGCGCGGCTCTCGGGCCCGAGCCCCAGACCTGACCGGGCGGCGCCGTCGATCGGGTCAGTCCGGCAGGCCGGCACCGCGGAGATGCTCGAAGATCAGGTTGGTCTCGGTCAGCGCCACCTCGGGATGCGCCGACAGCTGGTCCACGACAAAGGTGCGCAGGGCTCGCGGATCGGCCGCTGCGACGTGTACCAGGAAATCGTCGGCGCCGGCCAGGAAGTACACGCTGCGCACTTCGGGTCGGCGCCTGATCCGATCGGCAAAACCCAGCAGTTGATCGCGTGAGCCGGCCTGCACCCTGACGGCGATCATCGCCTGCAGCGGGAGGCCGATAGCGGCGGGGTCGACATCGGCATGCACCCCGCGGATCGCCAGGGATTCGCGCAGGACTCGCACCCTGGCCAAGCAGGTGGACGGGGCGATGCCGACCCGCTCGGCGAGTGCGTTGTTGGGAAGTCGGCCGTCGGCCGCCAGCGCGTGCAGGATGGCCAGGTCGGTGGCATCGACGCGCCCTGGGTGAACATCATTCGCGACAGACGACTGCGCGCCGGGCGTGTCCGAACGAAATGGTCCCATCGGCGCACAGTATCGAATATTGTGCGGGCACCTTGGCGATCTGTTGCCCGAGATTCATAATTTCTCGGAGGCACTGTCATTTCGACGGCCGGCTCACCGAGGTGGAAACAATGCAGATCGGCGTACCGAGCGAGGTCAAGAACCACGAATACCGGGTGGCCGTGACCCCGGCCGGCGCGCACCACCTGGTGGCCGCTGGGCACACCCTCACCGTCCAGGCCGGCGCCGGTGCCGGCTCGCTGATCACCGATCAGGAGTACGCGGCGGCGGGCGCCGACGTCGTCGACGGGCCGGAGGCTGCCGACCGGGTGTGGGCTGAGGCCGATCTGGTGATCAAGGTCAAGGAGCCCGTCGCCCAGGAATATCATCGCCTGCGCCCGGACCTGGTGCTGTTCACCTACCTCCACCTGGCCGCCGACCGGCCGTTGACCGACCGGCTGCTGGCTGCCGGCACCACCTCCATCGGGTACGAGACCGTGCAGCTCGCCGACCGTTCGCTGCCGCTGCTGGCACCGATGAGCGAGATCGCCGGCCGGCTCGCCCCCCAGGTCGGCGCGTATCACCTGATGCGCAACGAAGGTGGCCGCGGAGTGCTGCTCGGCGGGGTCCCCGGTGTGACGAACGGCAAAGTGGTGGTCCTGGGAGGCGGGGTCTCCGGGATGCACGCCGCCGAGGTCGCCCTGGGCATGCGCGCCGAAGTTACCGTGCTGGATCTGTCCATCCCGGTGTTGCGCAGGCTCGACGCGCACTTCTCCGGGTCGGTGAGAACCCTTGCATCCACAGCGTTCTCGATCGCCGAGGAACTGCGCGAGGCCGATCTGGTGATCGGCGCGGTGCTGGTGCCCGGCGCCAGGGCGCCGAAACTCGTGACGAACCAGCTGGTGTCGGAGATGAAACCAGGATCGGTGCTGGTGGACATCGCCGTCGATCAGGGCGGCTGCTTCGAGGACACCCACCCGACCACGCACGCCGAGCCGACGTTCATCGTGCACGACTCGGTGTTCTACTGCGTCGCGAACATGCCGGGTGCGGTTCCACGCACCTCGACGTTCGCACTGACCAACGCCACCCTGCCGTACATCACCGCCGTCGCCGACCGCGGGTGGCAACAAGCACTGTCCGCCGATCCGGCGCTCGCCGCCGGACTGCACACCTCCGGCGGCCGCTTGACCAACGAGCCGGTCGGCCGGGCGCACGGCATCCGGTGCGTCGCCCTCGGTTCGGTGCTGCTGGGCTGACTCCGCCCAGGGTGAACCTTGCCCGGATCGTCTCGATATGCGAACATGTGTTCGTGTTGGACGACCGGCCAGCGGCGACGATCCTGCACGCCGATCTTGACGCCTTCTATGCGTCGGTCGAGCGGCGGGACGACCCGAAGCTGCGCGATCGGCCGGTGATCGTCGGCGGCGGGGTGGTGCTGGCCGCCAGCTACGAGGCGAAGGCATGTGGCGTCCGGACGGCGATGGGCGGCCGGCAGGCGCGGGCGCTGTGCCCCGATGCGATCGTGGTCGAGCCCCGCTTCTCCGCGTACGTAGCGGCGAGCAAGGCCGTGTTCGCCATCTTCGCCGACACCACGCCGCTGGTCGAAGGCCTGTCGATCGACGAGGCGTTCTTGGACGTCGGAGGGTTGCACAGGCTGTCCGGGACGCCGTTGGCCGTCGCCGAACGCTTGCGGCGCAGGGTGTCCGCCGAGGTCGGGCTGCCGATCACGGTCGGTATCGCCCGCACCAAGTTCCTGGCCAAGGTGGCGTCCGCGGTCGGCAAGCCCGACGGGTTGCTGTTGGTTCCGCCTGACGCCGAGCGTGAGTTCCTGCACCCACTGCCGGTGGAGAAGCTGTGGGGCGTCGGCAAGGTGACCACCGCCAAACTGCATGCGCTGGGACTGAGGACGGTCGCCGATGTCGCCCGAACCGACGAGGCGTCGTTGGTGTCGCTGCTCGGCCCCTACGGGGGGCGACACCTGTCTGCGCTGGCACATCTGCGGGATCCGCGGAGGGTGCAGACCGGGGTTCGACGCAGGTCCATCGGTGCGCAGCGGGCGCTCGGTCGTCGCCGGCAATCCGGCGCCGATCTGGACGCCTCCCTGCTGATGCTGACCGAGCGCGTGTGCCGGCGGATGCGATCGGCCGAACGGGCCGGCCGGACGGTGGTGCTGCGACTGCGGTTCGACGATTTCAGCCGGGTCACCAGGTCGCACACCCTGTGGCGGGCAACGGCTTCCACCGCCGAAATATTGGCGGCGGGTCGCACCCTGCTGGCCGCCGCCATGCCGATGATCCGCGAGCAGGGCATCACCTTGATCGGCATCTCCGTCACCGGCTTCGACAACGCCGACCAACCCGAGCTGCCGTTCGATGACCTGCGACGGGCCGGACTCGACAGGGCGATGGACGGTATCCGGCAGAGGTTCGGTGGTTCGTCGGTGACCAGGGCAGTGCTGCTGCACCGCGATCCCGGCATCACCGTCCCGCTGCTACCGGATTGACGCGGGCCGGCGCCGGCTTCTCGGCTTATTGCCTCACCGGTACGTTGACGGCATGGCCAGCAAGACAGCGGTCGAGCTCGAGGTCGGCGATCACACCGTGCGCCTGTCGTCTCCGGAGCGGATCTATTTCCCCGAAACCGGCGCCACCAAGCTGGATCTGGCGCAGTACTACCTGGCGGTCGCCCCTGGAATCGTCAACGCGCTGCGGGAACGGCCGTGCATGCTGCACCGCTTCCCGAAGGGGTTGGCCGGCGAGAAGGTCCACCAGAAGCGGATCCCCGGTGGGGCACCACCGTGGCTGCAGACGGTCCGAGTTCACTTCCCCCGCTACAACCGTGACGCCGACGAGCTGTGCGTCACCCAGCCGGCCGACGTGATCTGGGCGGTGCAGATGTCGACGGTGGAGTTCCACCCCTGGAACAGCCGCCGGGCGGACACCGAGAAGCCGGACGAGTGGCGGATCGACCTCGATCCCGGCCCTCAGTGCCCGTTCGACCGGGTCCGCCGGGTCGCCGACGTCGCCCACCAACTACTCGATGAGCTCGGTGCCGTCGGATGGCCGAAAACCAGTGGCGGCAAGGGAATGCACGTCTATGTACGGATCGACCCGCGGTGGGGATTCGGCGACGTCCGGCGGGCGGCGCTGGCATTCGCCAGGGAGGTCGAGCGCCGCATGCCGAACGATGTGACCACCGCCTGGTGGCGCAGGGACCGCGACCCGGCCCACCTGTTCGTCGACTACAACCAGAACGCCAGGGACCACACCATCGCGTCGGCCTACTCGGTGCGCGGCGTACCGGACGCACGGGTGTCCACCCCGATCCGCTGGGACGAGCTCGACGAGGTGGATCCGCGGGATTTCACCATCGCGACCGTTCCCGCCCGGTTCGCCGACCTGGGCGACCTGCATGCCGGCATCGACCAGGCCGTCTACTCGCTGGAGACATTGCTGGAATGGGCCGAGCGCGACGCCCGCGATGGGCAGGCGCCACCGGTCGATCTGGGCGAACTGGAGAACGAGCGATGAGCATCCCCGCGGCCGCAGCCTCAGAACCAGCCGCGGCCGACCGTCGATGGCTCGGCGAGCTCGCCGACGGCTACGCCGTCTCGCGCGCCGTGCGAACCGACGTCCCGGCCGTCGTCGGCATGTTGCAGGACGACCACCTGCGCCGCGGCCACGAGGTGGACGCCTCGGATCCCCAGTACAGCACAGCATTCGATCGGATCGATGCCGATCCGAACCAGGTGCTGGCGGTGCTGGTGGATCCGGCGGGTGTGGTGGTCGGCAGCATGCAGCTGACGCTCATCGCCGGCCTGTCCCGGGCGGGCGCCACCCGGGCGCTGATCGAGGCGGTCCGGATATCTGCGGCACATCGCGGTGGTGGTCTCGGTTCGGCGTTCCTGACCTGGGCGATCAACTACAGCCGGCAGCGGGGCGCAAGCCTGGCGCAGTTGACCACGGATCACCGGCGGCTGGACGCACACCGGTTCTACCGGCGACTGGGGTTCGTCGGAAGTCACCTCGGGATGAAGCTGGAGCTGAGTTCATCGGGTTGACCCGACCCGCCCGCGGCAAGAACCTGGTGCCGCAGTGCTTCCGCGCTGCCGCACCTCGTGGTCCACGTCGTCGGCGACCGTCGCTCAGGTTCTGGGCACTGCCATTCCGGTCGCCCCGTTGATGACGATGCGCTCGCCGAGCGGATGGACGGGCATGATCCGAACGGTGCGGACGGACCCCACTGCAGCGCAGGTGACGCCGGATGCCGGTTTCCCCGCAGACGGGACCTGATCGAGCAGCACGGCCACCACCCGCTGCGCCTCCACCAGGCGGCCGGTGTAGTCCGCGCCGCAGGGTCCGGCGCTGGCCGGTGGGCCGGCATTGAAGGACACCACCAGCCCACCACCGTTATCTACATGGACGGTCATCCCGGCGTCCTCGGACACCGCGCCGTAGGGAAGGCCTCTCACGTCTGGGTAGGGCGCGGGACCGGCGGCGACCCGGGTCACCCGAACCTTGCTGCCGCGCACCGCAAAGCTCCACGCAGGCGCGGTTGCCGGACCGGTCGCCGTTCGGACCTTGACGGTGATCAGGCGCGGACTGCCCAGGATCAGCGGCCGACACCCGTCGCAGCTTCCGCTTCGGCCTGGGCCCAGATCTGCCAGCGACCTTGCGGCCTGAGCGGCGCTCAGCACCGGAACGACCTTGATTCTGCCGTCCTGCCAACGCACCTGGCCGTTTCCGGCCGGCCGAGGAGCCGCGATGTCGTCGCTGACAAGCACCTTGCCGTCCAGCAGCGCCCGCTTGTTGTTGTCACCTTCCGACAGGCTCCAGTCGCCGAGCTGGCCCTGCAGACCCGAGGTAATGACCAACGGTGATCCGGACATCCGGCCCAGCGCCGTATCCCACGCAGCCAGCATGTCGTGCACATCGGGCACGCTGGCTTCGGGAGTGGCGGCCGGGACGTTCGAGGAGTGATCGTTTCGCTGCCAGACCCCGGCCGCGAGCAGGATGCCACAGACCAGGACCACCACGGCGGCAATGCGTGCTGTTCTCCGAGACGGCGCCGTGGTGCCGGCCGCATGCCCGGTCACATCCGTTGAACTGAGAGCGCGACGCGCGTCGCTCCCGGCCCGGCCGATGTCGGTCATGGTGCCCCCGATCCACGTACGGGGAAGTCCGGGTTGCGGCGAACTCGGCCCTTCTGCGTGTTCGGTGATCATTACAGCACCGCGCTCGGGGCCTGAGAAGGCGATCCTCAGCGGCGTCACCATTTCGTGACGCGACGGCCGGTCGGTCAGAACCGCAGGCTCTGGTACGGATCCTGACGGGTGCCGGACCTTCGACCACAAGTGCTCGCGGCACGGTCGGTCACGTGATGTCGTGCGCGCCTGGGGCGTAGGCCGGCCGGCGACAAGCCGTCCACCGCCGAGTGCCGTTGACCATCCGGTAGCGCTTGGCTGATCGTCATGAACGCTCGTGATGGGGGCTTGTGGCGGAGGTGGTCGAGGGAGTGGATGGCTCGGAGTCCGCGGCACCCGCCGGCGGTAGCAACGCATCCAGGCCGGTCACGACCAGACCGATACCGAAACCGAGGAACACCGCAAACGTGCTCGCGTTGCCGCCGAGCAACCCCGATCCGCCCAGCTGGACCAGTCGAATCACCGCGGCGGCGAGCAACACGGCACCGGTGATGACGCAGATCAGAGCGTTACGAAGCACCGCAGCCACGATTGCGGCTACCCCGGTGGCGAGCAGCACGACCAACCCGTACCCCTCAACCTGCAAGAGCTGGAAATTGTCCCCGCTGAGGAAATGGAAGCCGCCGCAGGCGATCTCGCCGACACCGAAGCCCATTGCGAGCCGGCGCTGTTGGGGTGTCAGCGCGGCGGTCATGACGCGAGCCGCATCAGCGGCCGCCCGGACGCCAGCCAGCGGGGACGTAACAACCCGTCGAGGCCACCGATGCGGCCGGCGGCAGTGGCGAACAGGAACAGATGCCCGATGATCATCAGGTAGTAGGACCAGTGCCACTCGCCCGGCAGGTTCAGCACTGACAGCGTGATCGCGACAGATTGAAGGACACCGACCAGGGCGAAGAACCGTGTCGCCAGCCCGACGAGCAGGAACGCTCCGAGGGCGGCCTCGACCAGCAGAGTCATCCACGCGAAGAAGGTGAAGTTCGGCAGCACGACGTGCTTGACGAAGCTCGCGTACGGACCGAAGACCGGGTGGGTGACCGCATCCACGGTGTAGCCGTACAGTCCCGTACCCCGGTTCTTGCCGAAGTTATCGCCGGGCGATTTCCAGCTGACGTTCTGAATCCATAGGAACGCCAGCCCAACCCTGGCCAGAACGATGATCCCGCGGGACATGCGCGTGCCGATGACGCCTACGCTCTCATCGATCGGCCTGGACTTCTCGCTCACGCTTCTCATTCCCTGATGATGCTCCGCGTCGCGCCTGGAATCATTCTTGTTTCCTTACAGATCTCGGAAGCCTTGCGGCCCGCTTACGGCGTCCCGACGCCGGCCACGGCCCCGGCCGGGGACCGGACTCGACGGCCCGCTCCAGCAGGTCCGCACTTCCGGCACTTCCCTGGCCACCATGCTGCACGGCGCTGGGTGGCACCGGCTGCGGTTGCCGCCCTGCTGGGGCGCACCTTGACGGAGCACCTGCGGACCTGCGTGACGCTGACACCGCAGGGAGCGACCACCGCCGCGGCAGCACTGGGACCGGTACTCGCAGCCGCTCAGTGAGGCCGTTCGTGAGAGCACTCTATGAGAGATCCGTGAGAGATGGCACCCGCAAACCGTCGACCCCGAACGGCCGCACCCCATCTGACCTGCATAAAAACCGGTCGGGCTGACAGGATTCGAACCTGCGATCCCTCGACCCCCTGGCACATGAGACCCGTTACAGCATACACGATCTCGTCCGCTCTCGTGCTCACTGGTGCGACGTGCTCGGTCCGTTCGTGATGCCCTGTCGTCCGCTCTCTCCGGCCGTTCGTGAGAATTCGTGTGAGAACAGCGGGATGCATCTCCTCCGGCAGGTGCCGGCGCCCGATCCCAGCGGGGGAACCCGGTTCCCGATGTCGAGCCGGTACCGGGGGTGACGCCGGACCCCAGCGGCGTGCCCGGCGAACCGTCGGCGCCCGGGCCGGTTCCGGAACCGACCTCCCCGGACGACCAGGCGTGGAACCAGACCGGACAGCAGGATCGGCGTCCCTGACGTCACCGCCCGGACCGTTGCCGAACATCCCCGGCTCCGCCAGGGAGCCGGGGATGTTTGCGTTCTGCACTGGCGTCCGCCATGCGGCCATCACCACAATGAGTGATCTTCAGGCTTGATGACTCGACATTCGGGTGCATCTCCGCGTGGACCTACTACCCTCTGATCACGATTCTTGGCAGGCTTGGGGCGGAGGCGCTGATGGGGGCGGACTGGGATGCGGCAACGCTCGGCGTGGAAGCCCGGACTCTGTGGGGCAAGTGGGATCACGAGAACCAAACCGCCATGCCCCTCAGCCGTCACCTCGCCGACACGGCATCTGTGGCCGGCCTGTTGTGGGATCACTGGTTACCGGTCAACGTTCGGCAGGTCATCTGTGGCGGGCTCTCGGACGCCGACGGTCGCGTCCTGCTGACGTGGCTGGCCGCCGCCCACGACCTCGGCAAGGCAACACCCGCCTTCGCGGTGCAGGTGGAGAATCTTGCTGATCGCTTGCGGGACAAGGGTTTTCGATTTCCAGTCCGCCTTGAATTGAGGTCTCGTAGTCCGCACTCACACGAGTCACAAGCGATCTTGAACACCTGGCTGGTCAACAACGGGTTTGAGCCGGGAGTGGCGACGGCGTTCAGTATCGTCACCGGCGGCCACCATGGGGTGTCACCGGTGAAACGTGACATCAGTGCGGCCGATTCCCCCATTCAACGCGGTGACGATCAGTGGCGGCGGGCGCAGCACGAACTAGCCGAGTGGGCCGCCGACCATTCCGGGATCCGGCCGGTCCTAGCGCGCATGATGAGCAGTCCTCCGCGTCCGCCAGCCCAGGTACTGCTCACGGCAACGGTGATCATCGCGGACTGGATCGCCAGTGATGCCACGCGGTTTCCGCACCACGGTGGCGGCACATCCGGCCAGCGGGCGAAGGCAGCCTGGCGAATGTTGGCCCTCACCCGACCATGGCAACCCCGTCCGGTGGCAGGCCTGGACCGCTTGTTCCGAGATCGGTTCGACCTGCCCGCCGCTACTGCGATGCGTCCCGTCCAGCGGGCGATGGCCGAAGCAGCACAAGATGCCCGGGAGCCTGGCCTGATGGTGCTGGAGGCCCCGATGGGCGAAGGAAAGACGGAAGCCGCCCTGATCGCCGCCGAGATACTGGCCGAGAGGTTCGGGCTGGGCGGATGTTTCGTGGCGCTGCCGACCATGGCCACCAGCGACGCCATGTTCCATCGCGTCCGCCAATGGATCGACCATCTCCCGGCTGGCGAGGTGTCAACCTTTCTCGCTCACGGAAAGGCCGCGCTCAACCCGGAGTATCAAGACATCGCCCGGGTCTCGCGAGTGGTGGACGTGAGCGAAGGATCCGACCGACGACCCGTCGACGACGGCTGCGGCGCAGGCGTCGCTGTCGCTCTCGAATGGCTGACCGGTCGCAAGAAAGGGGTGCTGTCCAGCTTCGTGGTCGGAACGATCGATCAGATCCTGGTCGGCGCGCTACGCAGCAAACACCTGGCACTGCGACACCTTGCGGTCGCCGGAAAGGTCGTGGTGATCGACGAGGTGCACGCTGCCGACGAATACATGTCGGTCTACCTGGAACGAGCATTGCACTGGCTGGCCGCCTACCGAGTGCCCACCGTGCTGCTCAGCGCGACGTTGACGGTGGCCCGCCGTGACGGCTTCGTCGCGGCCTATCGAAGTGGTTGGTCCGACCGCATTCCCGGCGACGGGTCGCCGAACGAAACGGCGCCGAACCAGCGACCGAATCCCGAATCCCACATACGAGGGCGGCGGCGCACGACCGAGTCGAGCGGACCGGTGATCCCGGCTGCGGTCGTCACGCCGCTCGAATATCCGATATTGACCACTGCCTCGGGCAGCGGACGCGCCAGCCGCGCAGTCGCCCCCTCGGCCAGGACTTCCGTGATCGAGGTGGAGTTCATCGACGACGATCCGGACTTGCTGGTGAACCTGATCCGACACGCCTTGGTGGATGTTGGTGTGGTGGCAGTGGTGCGCAACACGGTGGTGCGCGCCCAACAGACTGCAGCACAGCTGCGAGAAGCGTTCTCCGGATACGGCGAGGACGTCGTTCGTCTCCTGCATTCCCGTTTTCTGGCAACCGATCGGATGTTTCGGGAGCAGCAGCTGCGGGACATGCTTGGACCGCCCGATGTCGCGCGACGGCCCGCCGGCATTACCATCGTGGTCGGGACCCAGGTGCTCGAACAGTCCTTGGACGTCGACTTCGATCTGCTCATCACCGATCTCGCGCCGGTTGATCTGATCCTGCAGCGCACCGGGCGGTTGCATCGGCACCAGCGGCCACCGGCCCAACGCGGTCGAATGGCCAAGCCGCGGTGCGTCATAGTCGGTGTCCAGGATTGGCACGCAGATCCGCCGGTACCCGACGACGGATCCGTGTTCGTCTATGGGAGTTCGCTGTTGCTGCGAAGTGCCCGCGTCTTGCGGCAGCACATTGCGGGCAGCGGTGCCGTGCGCCTGCCGGACGACATCGCCGCTCTGGTGAACGCTGCCTACGATCCGGGCCTCACGGTGCCGGACTCCTGGCAGGAAGTCTTCGCCGATGCTGAGAACGAGGCCGCCCGGCTGAGTGAATCTCGCCGCAGTTCGGCCGGGACCTTCCTGCTGGCACCGGTTCCGCCGGACAATCTCTTCGGTTGGGCAGCCACTGGTGTCGGTGATGCCGAGTCACCCGCTGGTCGGGCCAAAGTGCGCGACGGCGACGACAGTCTCGAAGTCCTTGTTGCACAGCAGTTTGACGGGCGACGTCGTCTGCTGCCTTGGATCGACGGGGTGGGCGGCAGCGAACTTCCGATCGGCGATGCCCCAGATCGCCGGTTGGCCCGCGCTCTGGCACAGTGCTCGCTCCGGTTGCCCGCGTCGATGTGCACGTGGCGGCTTCTGCGGGTGATAGACGACCTCGAACGGAACGGTTCGGCCGCCTGGCAGCAGTCGCCGTGGTTGCGCGGACAACTCGTGCTCTACCTGGACGAGAACCTGGAGGCAGAGTTGGCCGGTGTGCACTTGCGGTACTCCCGCACGGACGGATTGGTAACCGGTGTCGCCGCTCAGTAGGTGCGGGGCGGCGACAAGCCCGCCCCGCACTCACCCATCCCCGCACCGCGGGGAGCAAAGCCACTCGCCTGCGCTTCAACACATCAACAAGGGCTCATCCTCGGCTTCCCGAGGATGAATCATCGTCCAGCGTGGCACCGCCGCGCGTCAAAACCTACGGCCTCTTGACCTCCATCAACAAAGAGGTTAATTTGTTAATGTGTTGCGCACCGACGACCATCGGAGATCAACGATGATTGCTCCCAAGTCCTTCAACCTGCTGGATCACCTCTGGATCGACGTCGTCACTCTCGACGGCGAGCGGGAGATGCACTCGCTGGGCTCAGTCCTCAGCGAGGCGCACCGCATCAGGTCGATCACTGCTGAACTGCCGACGGTCGAGTTCGCGCTGCATCGGCTGCTGCTGGCCGTGCTGTATCGGGCGATCCTCGTCGAGGACCCGCTTTCCATCTGGCGTGCGCTGTGGAAACGCACCGAAATACCGGACGAGGTCCAGCAATATCTAGCCGACTACACCGATCGGTTCGACCTGCTGCATCCGCAACAACCGTTCCTACAGGTGGCGGATCTGCACGCGGGTTCGGGCGAAGTCAGCGGACTGGAGAAGTTGATCGCCGATGTGCCCAATGGCGCGCAGTACTTCACCACCAGGGCTGCCAAGCATCTCTGGTCGATCTCATTCGCCGAGGCAGCCCGCTGGCTCGTCCACGCACAGGCGTTCGATCCGTCCGGGATCAAGTCGGGAGCTGTGGGCGATCCACGAGTCAAGGGCGGCAAGGGGTATCCCATCGGAACGGCCTGGGCCGGCAACCTGGGAGGAATGCTGATCGAGGGGAACTCCCTCCGCGAAACACTTCTACTGAACCTGCGGTTGGAAAACCCCGGACAGCCAGGGGTGCCGTGGTCCGCTGACCACGACCTCGCGGTGTGGGAGAGGCCGCCGCTCGGAGCCGCCGAGGAGAAGCCTGAGGCCACTACCGGTCCGATTCCCGGCAGGGCCCCCACCGGTCCCGCGGACCTGCTCACCTGGCCCAGCCGCCGGATTCGCCTGTTCCACGATGCCGATCGCGTCACCGGCGTGCTCATTGCCAATGGCGATCGGCTGGGGCCGCAGAACCGATTCGCGGGCGAGCCGATGACCGGCTGGCGACTGAGCGAACCGCAGACCAAGAAGTTCTCCACGACCGTCTACATGCCGCGGGAGCACTCCATCGAACAGTCGGCCTGGCGCGGACTCGGCTCACTGTTGCCACACGCGGAGCATCGCCGGACCACTGCGGCTGGCAGTTCGGGATTACCCGCCCCGAGCTTGACGTGGATCCAGGACCTGATCGGCGATCCGTTGCCCGCCGAGTTTCTGATTCGCACCCGAGCGGTCGGCATGGCCTACGGATCGCAGAGTTCGGTGGTCAACGACATCTACGACGACACCGTGATCACGCACGCTTCGCTCCTGGTGTCCAAGCCGCTACAGACTTGCGCTGTCGAGGCAGTCGTCCATTGCGACTCCGCGGTGCGCACCCTGGCTGACCTGGCCCGCGACCTGGAGGTCGCCTCCGGCGGAGAAGGGAGTGCCTCACGAGTTCGGGCTCTCGAACAGGGTTACCACTTGCTCGATCCATCATTTCGCCAGTGGTTGCTGGCCCTGACCGCCAGCACCGATACCGACCGAGCGCTGTTCGAGTGGTTCGACATCGCCCGGCGGGCGATCCGCAGCCTTGCTGACGAACTGATCACAGCAGCGCCGCCAGCCTCCTGGCGTGGCCGCGCGGACAGCCGTGGCGAGCACATCGACGTGGGAGTTGCCGACCGCAGATTCAACTTCCGACTCGCCGAAAAGCTTCCCCGCGCCAGCACATCCACCGACTCGGCCACCGGAAGGGAAACACATGCCGTCACACTCTGACGCCCTCAACGACCATGTCGGGGCGGTCGTGTCACATCTGCAGATGTCCTACCTGAGTGACAGCCCGGCACTGTTCGCCTCGGCGTCCGCGGCGCTGGCGAAACTCCGTCGGGCGATCGGCTCTTCTCCTGGAGCCGACCCGACCGTATGGGAGGTGATGTTCGCCGACTGGCCGACCGAACTGCATTCCAGTTCCGACGACCCCACTCTCGACGAGCGAGCCGCCCACGCCGCCTTGACCCTCTATGCGCTGCACCAGCAATCGAAACGTCAGAGCCGGATGCACCGCGGCGGACGATCGTTGGGTTTGGCGGTCGGGGAGCTGAGCCGAACGATGGCGACCCCGGACGCTGTGCGTCGCCGCTTCGATGCCCTCAGCACCGCGGGCGGCTTCCGCGAAGTACTGCATCACGGCCGAGGTTTGGTCACCCAACTGCGAGGTGCCGACATCTCCCTGGACTACGGTCTTCTCGCCTCGCACCTACGGCGCCTGCAACGGCCTCAGACAGCCGACCAGATCCGACTCCGCTGGGCGCGGGACTTCTACCGGCGGCCGCCTTCTGCTGGACCGACACCACCGTCCAAACCCACATCGATCGAGGGAGAACCCGCATGACGACCATCGACATTCACATCCTGCAGACCGTCCCACCGAGCAACGTCAACCGAGACGACACCGGCAGCCCCAAGACGGCGATGTTCGGCGGAACCACCCGCGCCCGGGTCTCCAGCCAGGCATGGAAACGCGCCACCCGCAAGGCCTTTCAACAGACCTTCGACTCCGCCGAGCTTGGTGTTCGAACGAAGAGAGTGGTCGAGCTGGTCGCGGAAGAGATCGCCCGCCTGGAGCCAGCAGCTGCCGATCGTGCGGTGGAGATGGCGGGATCTGTACTGACCGCGGCCGGCATCAAATTGACCGCGCCCAAGCTCAAGAAGGAGGAGGCGCAAACGCCGGACGAGTCGGGCTATCTGTTGTTCCTGGCCCGCCATCAAGTCACCCAGCTGGCGGAACTGGCCATCAGCGGCGAGGGCTCCACCATCGACAAGAAGGCGGCGAAGGCCGCTGCCGACCATTCGCACAGCGTTGACATCGCATTGTTCGGTCGGATGGTCGCCGACGATGCCGAACTGAATGTCGACGCCTCAGCGCAAGTGGCGCATGCCCTCTCCGTCCACCAAGTGGAGAACGAGTTCGACTATTTCACCGCGGTCGACGACCGCAAGGCCGACGCCGAAGAAACCGGAGCCGGCATGATCGGCACCGTCGAGTTCAACTCGTCGACTCTCTATCGATACGCCACCGTCAACGTGAACGGGTTGCGAGAATCCCTGGGCGACGACGCGGCGACCGTTCGCGCAGTCGCGGAGTTCATCCGGGCTCTGGTCACCTCGATGCCGACCGGGAAACAGAACACCTTTGCCAACCGCACCCTTCCGGACGCCGTCGTCGTCCAGATTCGAGAGACACAGCCGATCAACCTGGTCGGCGCCTTCGAGGAAGCCATCGTTACTGGTCCCGGAGAGTCGCGCGTCGGGATTGCTGCCCAGCGTCTGGTCGACCACGCCCTACTCATCGACAAGTCCTATGGGACAACACCAGTCGCTTCATTCGTAGTGACGGCGCATCCCGCGGCCCAGCCACTAGCTCAGCTCGGCGACAGCGTCGACCTGTCCACCATGGTCACGCACATCGAGGCCACGGTGTCTCAACTCTGGTCGTCGTCATGACGGTGCTGCTGTTGAAACTGGCCGGTCCGCTCCAGGCATGGGGGGAAAGCAGCCGATTCGTGCGCCGCGAGACCGGGCCGCAACCCACCAAGAGCGGGATCGTCGGCCTACTCGCTGCGTCGATGGGTAGACGCCGGACTGACGAGATCGAAGATCTCGCAGAGTTAACGTTCGGCGTGCGGATCGAACAACCCGGTGCGCTATTGCGTGACTTCCAGACAGCACGTCCAGCTGGAAAGCCACACTCGTTGTTGTCCACGCGCTACTACCTGAGCGATGCAGTGTTTCTCGCCGCAGTGGAAGGTCCCACTGATCTCATCAACGGGATCGCAGAATGCCTGCAGCGACCGACGTTTCCGCTCTATCTGGGTCGCCGCTCCTGCCCGCCCTCGGAACCCGTGTACGCACCCGATTCGGTACGAGACGGGTCCTTGCTCCAGGTCCTGGTGCACGAACCGTGGCGGGCGGCAAGGTGGCACCGGAGGAAGGTGCAGAGCCTTCAGCCTCGGCTGGCGATCACTGTCGATGTGGCTGCCGCACGTGCAGAGCCCGATCTGTTGGAAGACCGTGAGAGTGCACGCATCGTCAGAGATCAACCGATCAGCTTCGATCCACGGTTGCGTCAGTACGGCTTCCGCTCAGTCGTCCGCGGGAACGTGACCGTCGCCAACCCGGATTTCAAGCCGCCGGCCGACTGGACCGTGCACGACCCGATGGCTGAACTGGGGGCGTAAGTGTTTCTGTCCAGATTCACGATCAATCCGGCCCGGAGGGGCGCCCGAAAGCTGCTGGGGTCACCCCATGCCATGCACGCAGCTGTGCTGTCTGCGTTCCCGCCTCCTGAGGAGTCCGTCGCCGCGCCCGGGCGGGTGCTGTGGCGGGTCGACGCTGCTGGACACTCGGTCCGGCTGCTGGTTCTGAGCCCAGAATCGCCGGACTTCACCCATCTTGTAGAGCAAGCCGGTTGGCCCACTGCGGACCGAGAACCATGGCAGGTTCGCGTCTACGACGAGCTGCTCGATCGCATCGCGAGGGATCAAACGTGGGCATTTCGACTCCGTGCCAACCCCACCAGGTCGGATCCTCGAACTCACCAGCGATTTGCCCACGTGACCGCAGTCCAACAGCGCGATTGGCTGCTGCGACGCGCGGAAGCACTCGGATTCGAGATCTGCGTCCACGACGGCGAGCCAAGCGTTGTCGTCGCGGATCGTGAGCGTCGAGTCTTCCAACGAGGCGACACGAGCGTCACGTTGGTCACCGTGCGGTACGACGGACTCCTGAAAGTCCTTGACGCGGAACTGTTTCGCACCACCCTGGTCGCTGGTATCGGCCCGGCGAAGGGGTACGGCTGCGGGCTGCTGACAGTCGTCCAGCCGTCATGAAGAAGATCCCAGGAACCCGCCCTCCCGACCTGCCAGAGCTGGTTCGAGCCGAAGATCGTCTGTCATTCGTCTACCTGGAACGGTGCATCGTCCACCGAGCGGACAACGCGATTACCGCTCAGGACGAGCGGGGAACAGTTCACATCCCAGCCGCCACCCTCGGTGCCCTGCTGCTCGGGCCTGGAACGCGGGTCACGCATCAGGCGATGGTGCTGATGGCCGAGAGCGGGTCAACCGCCGTATGGGTGGGCGAGCGCGGCGTTCGCTACTACGCCCACGGCCGCAGTCTCGCCCGGTCCTCCCGCCTCCTCGAAGCACAAGCGGCCCTGGTCACCAATCAACAGTCCCGCCTGCGGGTCTCACGCGCCATGTACGAGATGCGATTCTCCGGGGAGGACGTCAGTGTCCTGACGATGCAACAACTTCGTGGTCGAGAGGGAGCGCGAGTTCGACGGATGTACCGCGATCTGGCCGAGGAAACTGGCGTCGCCTGGGATCGACGGACCTACGACGTCGCAGACTTCTCGTCGGGTTCAGTGATCAATCAAGCGTTGTCCGCTGCTCACACCTGCTTGTACGGGATAGTGCATGCCGTCATCGTTGCGCTCGGCTGCTCGCCAGGGCTCGGCTTCGTCCACACCGGACATGTGCGCTCATTCGTGTTCGACATCGCCGACCTGTACAAAGCCGAAGTGAGTATTCCGGTGGCATTCCGTATCGCTGCGGAAGAACCGGAAGATATTGGAGGTGAAACACGTCGAGCGGTGCGAGACGCCGTATACGACGGCCGCATTCTCGGAAGGTGCGCCAAGGACATCCGTCATCTGCTGTTACCAGAAGAAGATCCCGGCGAAGAGTGGGATGCCGACATCATCAGCCTGTGGGACGGCGGCGATCGCACGGTGGCCGGCGGTACCTCGTACGAGGAATCGGATACATGGTCGTTCTGATGCTGACGGCATGTCCAGCGGGGTTGCGCGGACATCTGACTCGATGGCTGATGGAGATCGGGCCCGGTGTCTTCGTCGGGAACGTGACGGCCCGAGTGCGCGACCTGATGTGGGCACGTGTCGTCGAATTGGCCAAGGACGGCCGGGCGATCATGGTCTACTCCGCCAGGAACGAACAGCATCTCCAGTACCGAGTGCACCGCCACGACTGGATTCCCACGGACGTTGATGGTTTGACGCTCATGCTGAGGCCCGCAGTTGCCAACCCTGTGCGTGATCTACGGCCGGGGTGGAGCAACGCTTCTCGTTGGCGCAAGCAGGTGCCAAGAAACCGAAGCTAGAATGATCGAGTTCCTGAAATCGTGCCTGATCATTCAGTGTGCTCCCCGCTCCCGCGGGGATGAGCCTCACGGTCCCGGAAACTAGTCAGCGTCCCCACAGTGCTCCCCGCTCCCGCGGGGATGAGCCGTCGCACCAGGTGTCGAAATCGGTTGGGTCGACGTGCTCCCCGCTCCCGCGGGGATGAGCCCTGGAATGGGCGGACCGACTCGTCCTCAAGGGTGTGCTCCCCGCTCCCGCGGGGATGAGCCCGACATGTCCTGACAGGGCGACCCGCCGGTGATGTGCTCCCCGCTCCCGCGGGGATGAGCCCAGTCGACTCCAGCTCGGAATCGATCAGTTCCTGTGCTCCCCGCTCCCGCGGGGATGAGCCCAGCGGCCACTGCTGATCGGCCGCCGGCAGCATGTGCTCCCCGCTCCCGCGGGGATGAGCCCTGTGGGGGGTACAGCGGCAGCCCGGGTTGTCGGTGCTCCCCGCTCCCGCGGGGATGAGCCCGTCCTGGACGATCTGCTGTGGGCCACCATCGAGTGCTCCCCGCTCCCGCGGGGATGAGCCCTCCTGCGCCTGCATGCAGATCTGCTGCAGCTCGTGCTCCCCGCTCCCGCGGGGATGAGCCCAGTCACCGGACTTACGTCGGGAGGTGGCATGCGTGCTCCCCGCTCCCGCGGGGATGAGCCCATTTGAAGGGGACCTACGTCTTGGTATGTTCGGTGCTCCCCGCTCCCGCGGGGATGAGCCCTGCTGGACGTGGACGCAGGCGATCCGTCCCGGGTGCTCCCCGCTCCCGCGGGGATGAGCCCCAAGACGTTGAACACGCGGCCTGCCAAGGAGAGTGCTCCCCGCTCCCGCGGGGATGAGCCACGACCGGCCCCGCCGGCGGTGCACGAACCCGAGTGCTCCCCGCTCCCGCGGGGATGAGCCCGTGACGGTTGCCCGTGGTCCAGACCCTGTACCGTGCTCCCCGCTCCCGCGGGGATGAGCCCAATCCGTTCAAGGTGCCGGCGAGCCTGCTGGCGTGCTCCCCGCTCCCGCGGGGATGAGCCCCCCAGCAAGATCCAGGGTGCGTTCGGTCGGGGGTGCTCCCCGCTCCCGCGGGGATGAGCCCGCTTCCGCCTTCGGGTGACCAGCGCGGGCGAGGTGCTCCCCGCTCCCGCGGGGATGAGCCTCAGAGTGCTGGTGGGGGTTGATCCGGCAGCGGGTGCTCCCCGCTCCCGCGGGGATGAGCCCAGATTGTTCAGGTTCGGCGTGATCAGCGGCTCGTGCTCCCCGCTCCCGCGGGGATGAGCCGGATGCAGCTCACCGAGCACCCACCTCCCTGCCGTGCTCCCCGCTCCCGCGGGGATGAGCCCTGGAATGGGCGGACCGACTCGTCCTCAAGGGTGTGCTCCCCGCTCCCGCGGGGATGAGCCCGATCGGGGGTGGACCGCTCGCGGGCGGTGGACGTGCTCCCCGCTCCCGCGGGGATGAGCCTCGCGGTCCCGGAAGCTAGTCAACGTCCCCACAGTGCTCCCCGCTCCCGCGGGGATGAGCCCCGGCCGCGCCGGTAGCAACGACCCCGATGGCCGTGCTCCCCGCTCCCGCGGGGATGAGCCCAGGCTGACCACGTTCGGCGCGGTCAGCGGCTCGTGCTCCCCGCTCCCGCGGGGATGAGCCCCAGCGGTTCCGCCGCAGGCTTGCGTGAGCCTTGTGCTCCCCGCTCCCGCGGGGATGAGCCCGACTGCTCCGGACGGCAGCGTGATCATGCCCCGTGCTCCCCGCTCCCGCGGGGATGAGCCGTCCAGCGGGTTAATGGAAACACCCGAATCGGTGTGCTCCCCGCTCCCGCGGGGATGAGCCCACACCGACGACGACGCCCTCGAATGGTGGGTCGTGCTCCCCGCTCCCGCGGGGATGAGCCCGTCCCGCGCGATATGGACCGGGCGCTCGGCGAGTGCTCCCCGCTCCCGCGGGGATGAGCCCAACCCACCAGCGGCGGCCATCGGTGCCCCAGCGTGCTCCCCGCTCCCGCGGGGATGAGCCCGCCTACCGCGAGCACCGCCCGATCCAGAAGCTGTGCTCCCCGCTCCCGCGGGGATGAGCCCACATGCGCAGGCCACGTCTGGCGTGGCCGGTCGTGCTCCCCGCTCCCGCGGGGATGAGCCCAACACGGCGCCCCGCTCTCCTATCACGGGAGGGTGCTCCCCGCTCCCGCGGGGATGAGCCCGATTCGCCCCGCACCTTGCAGGCCGTGTTTCAGTGCTCCCCGCTCCCGCGGGGATGAGCCCGCCACGCAGATCGCCCTCGGTCCGTGGCAGCGGTGCTCCCCGCTCCCGCGGGGATGAGCCGGAGCCCGGCTTCGCGGAGTGCTTGGCTCGCTTGTGCTCCCCGCTCCCGCGGGGATGAGCCCTCCACCTTCGCCCGGTACGCCGACCCCGGCTTGTGCTCCCCGCTCCCGCGGGGATGAGCCCTTCCAGCGATCCTCTTCCATGTCGGCGACGTAGTGCTCCCCGCTCCCGCGGGGATGAGCCTACGACGAGAACACCGATGCGGATCCGGCGTTCGTGCTCCCCGCTCCCGCGGGGATGAGCCCTCGCTGTCGATTCCTGCACAGATCTGCGGGTGGTGCTCCCCGCTCCCGCGGGGATGAGCCCGCTGTGACCTGCATGTGCTGGTCCCCGAAGTCGTGCTCCCCGCTCCCGCGGGGATGAGCCCAAGGCCATGCGGCATCGTCACCTTGCCGGAAAGTGCTCCCCGCTCCCGCGGGGATGAGCCCAGGACACCCCCCCACGGCCAGGAGGTCGGCGAGTGCTCCCCGCTCCCGCGGGGATGAGCCCCGGTGCTGATGGTGCAACCGGGCCTAGCGGTAGTGCTCCCCGCTCCCGCGGGGATGAGCCCAGCAGATGGCTGACGCGGCGGGCATGACGTTCGTGCTCCCCGCTCCCGCGGGGATGAGCCCAGGCAGTGGCCTGATGACGACCGTCGCGATCGGTGCTCCCCGCTCCCGCGGGGATGAGCCCACGGGGCGCAAAATGTCGAAGACCTTCTTCAAGTGCTCCCCGCTCCCGCGGGGATGAGCCTGATGCCGATCAGGCCGACCGCGCCGAACCCGAGTGCTCCCCGCTCCCGCGGGGATGAGCCCATGGCGAGTAGGGAGCGGGGGTGAACAGCTCGGTGCTCCCCGCTCCCGCGGGGATGAGCCCATGAGCGACGACTGACGGGCGGGGGGCGCTGAGTGCTCCCCGCTCCCGCGGGGATGAGCCCGAGTGCTGAATGTTGTTGTGGTGCTGATCTGTGTGCTCCCCGCTCCCGCGGGGATGAGCCCGTTCCGCCTAGCAGCCGTCTGCAACTTCTCAGGTGCTCCCCGCTCCCGCGGGGATGAGCCCGAATGCACAACGGACTGGCCGGCCGCAGCAGCGTGCTCCCCGCTCCCGCGGGGATGAGCCCTGCTGGACGTGGATGCAGGCGAGCCGTCCCGGGTGCTCCCCGCTCCCGCGGGGATGAGCCCCGCCGGCCGTGCAGCAGCGATACGTAGCCTTCGTGCTCCCCGCTCCCGCGGGGATGAGCCTCGTCGCTGATCAACGTCGACTTCGGCGACCGGGTGCTCCCCGCTCCCGCGGGGATGAGCCCGTCGACCAGGACAGGGCCATCATCATCCACCTGTGCTCCCCGCTCCCGCGGGGATGAGCCCTTGGGGCACGACGTGGGCGCCCGCAGCTTGGGGTGCTCCCCGCTCCCGCGGGGATGAGCCCGAACGAACGGCCGGTGGGTAGGCCGATGTTGGCTAGGTGCTCCCCGCTCCCGCGGGGATGAGCCTGACAGCTGGGCGCCGGACCAGGCGTCGCGGAGGTGCTCCCCGCTCCCGCGGGGATGAGCCCCGGTACCGGGCGCTGACCCGCAACGTTGAGGAGTGCTCCCCGCTCCCGCGGGGATGAGCCCAGGCCGAAACGGGGCGCCATGGTGTCCCGGTAGTGCTCCCCGCTCCCGCGGGGATGAGCCCTCGCGGGACTTGGTCCGCCCGTCGCCGCCGGGGTGCTCCCCGCTCCCGCGGGGATGAGCCGGCCGCCGCGCCGTTGAAGTCTGACAAGGCCGAGTGCTCCCCGCTCCCGCGGGGATGAGCCCGCCCGGTTCGCCAACGGCAGCCGGCCGCAGGAGTGCTCCCCGCTCCCGCGGGGATGAGCCCGTGGGCGAGCAGGCTCCGCAGCTTGACCACCAGTGCTCCCCGCTCCCGCGGGGATGAGCCCTTTCCCCGAGAGGACAGCGCATCATGAGCACCGTGCTCCCCGCTCCCGCGGGGATGAGCCCTGGCAGGGCGAGCCGATCACAGTCGATGAATGGTGCTCCCCGCTCCCGCGGGGATGAGCCCAACAACGTCTCCCTAGCCACAGGGGATCAGTGGTGCTCCCCGCTCCCGCGGGGATGAGCCCGTCAGCAACCCAACGGCGATGATCCCCGCGGCGTGCTCCCCGCTCCCGCGGGGATGAGCCCATCTGAGGTGAAGTGGTAGATATCCACGATGTGTGCTCCCCGCTCCCGCGGGGATGAGCCCGCCCGGAGGAACCACGAGATCCGAGAAGGCGAGTGCTCCCCGCTCCCGCGGGGATGAGCCCTCGGCCGCCGAATTGATCAGCTGGGCTGGTGTGTGCTCCCCGCTCCCGCGGGGATGAGCCCTTCGCGGCCATCGCGGCACTCATCTTGCCAGCGTGCTCCCCGCTCCCGCGGGGATGAGCCCCGGTGCCGGGACCTACTCCCGATGCTGGGGCTGTGCTCCCCGCTCCCGCGGGGATGAGCCGTCCAGGCCCTTGCTGTTGGTGCGGTCGTAGGCGTGCTCCCCGCTCCCGCGGGGATGAGCCCCTCGAAGTCCCCGCGGACCACCTCGTCCATGTGTGCTCCCCGCTCCCGCGGGGATGAGCCCTGTACGCCACCGACCGGGATAAGCAATACCGGGTGCTCCCCGCTCCCGCGGGGATGAGCCCGACTCTCGCCTCTTCTGACCGAGTTCATGATGGTGCTCCCCGCTCCCGCGGGGATGAGCCCGCGGTGGCGGCGACCTCCCCGGCCGCGGTCAGGTGCTCCCCGCTCCCGCGGGGATGAGCCCACGCCCAGTTGCCGGAACTGGTCGGCCCATTCGTGCTCCCCGCTCCCGCGGGGATGAGCCCCCGGCCCGACCGTACAACAGGGCTTCCGCATCGTGCTCCCCGCTCCCGCGGGGATGAGCCCATCAGGCGTGGTGCTCGCGGTGCTGGCAAAGTGCTCCCCGCTCCCGCGGGGATGAGCCCTACTCCGACATCGGGGACGCTGAACGACCCATGTGCTCCCCGCTCCCGCGGGGATGAGCCCCAGTTGAACGCGCTGATCACCGAGCTGCAAACGGTGCTCCCCGCTCCCGCGGGGATGAGCCCTCGACCACCATGTACAGCGGCAGCGGCGGGGAGTGCTCCCCGCTCCCGCGGGGATGAGCCCGCAGCAGGCTGTATTCGGTGTAGTCAACGACGGTGCTCCCCGCTCCCGCGGGGATGAGCCCGTGGTGAGCAACGATCGGGGGTGGACAGCCCGGTGCTCCCCGCTCCCGCGGGGATGAGCCCTGGCGATCGACCGCGAGAAGGCCGAAGAGCACGTGCTCCCCGCTCCCGCGGGGATGAGCCCATGGGCGCCTCTTCTGACGCGGCGGTTGACCGGTGCTCCCCGCTCCCGCGGGGATGAGCCCAGGTTGACCACGTTCGGGGTGGTCAGCGGCTCGTGCTCCCCGCTCCCGCGGGGATGAGCCCCGGCGGGCTTCTGATAAGCGACTTTAAGACCAGTGCTCCCCGCTCCCGCGGGGATGAGCCCTCGGCTCGCAGCTCATTGCGTTCAACCAAAAAGTGCTCCCCGCTCCCGCGGGGATGAGCCCTGTTGGGGCACAACGGAAACCGTGTCGGGGCTGTGCTCCCCGCTCCCGCGGGGATGAGCCCGACACCGAAGCCGACGTGCTCGTCGGCACCATGTGCTCCCCGCTCCCGCGGGGATGAGCCCTGTGCGCAAGATTCACGATCGAGCCGCAGTGGGTGCTCCCCGCTCCCGCGGGGATGAGCCTCGAAGAGCGCTACTGCGAGATCGCTGCCCGGCGTGCTCCCCGCTCCCGCGGGGATGAGCCCGACACCGAAGCCGACGTGCTCGTCGGCACCATGTGCTCCCCGCTCCCGCGGGGATGAGCCCGCCGAGAACTCGCGCGCGGGAACGTCACCCTCGTGCTCCCCGCTCCCGCGGGGATGAGCCCTCACAGCGTAGGAGATGCCATCCCGATCCTGAGTGCTCCCCGCTCCCGCGGGGATGAGCCCGGGTTGGCGATCGGCGTCGGGAAACCTTCACCGTGCTCCCCGCTCCCGCGGGGATGAGCCCATCACGGTCATCCCTTCCCATGCTTTGGGCAGGTGCTCCCCGCTCCCGCGGGGATGAGCCTGACCCGCAGTCCCCCGAATGGTGGATGGATCGGTGCTCCCCGCTCCCGCGGGGATGAGCCGATTCGGAACCGTCCGTGCGGTGCCCCGACATCGTGCTCCCCGCTCCCGCGGGGATGAGCCCCGCCAGGCCTCCATCACCTTGAACGCCTCGGGGTGCTCCCCGCTCCCGCGGGGATGAGCCCGGTGCTCCTCACGATCGGATTTCCTGTCCTCCGTGCTCCCCGCTCCCGCGGGGATGAGCCCGCGGCCCGGCTGAATCAACTCAATTCGCTGATGTGCTCCCCGCTCCCGCGGGGATGAGCCCTCCAGACCAACCTCCGTCTCGGCGAGCCATGGGTGCTCCCCGCTCCCGCGGGGATGAGCCCGATGCAGATCACCGGCGTACATCCGTACGCCGGTGCTCCCCGCTCCCGCGGGGATGAGCCCGCGGCCCACACATCGAAAGAGCTATCGTCCAGGTGCTCCCCGCTCCCGCGGGGATGAGCCCCTCGACACCGGCGTCTGCGACGTGTCCTGGCAGTGCTCCCCGCTCCCGCGGGGATGAGCCCTGTCTGATGACGTCCCAGGCGGAGCCGGTCTGGTGCTCCCCGCTCCCGCGGGGATGAGCCCTGCTCGCGGTAGGTCTCGGCGAGCAGTCCATCGTGCTCCCCGCTCCCGCGGGGATGAGCCCCCCGGCTGCCGAGAAACCCCCCACAGTTGAATGTGCTCCCCGCTCCCGCGGGGATGAGCCCATCAACAACCCCGCCCGCATCGCCTGTTTCCTGTGCTCCCCGCTCCCGCGGGGATGAGCCCCGACAGCGATTACCACGGTGAAGCCGGCAGGCGTGCTCCCCGCTCCCGCGGGGATGAGCCCGGCGCCGGAACCGGTACCTCAGATAGCATTCCGTGCTCCCCGCTCCCGCGGGGATGAGCCCCCGCGCCGGTGTTGTTGGAGCATTGCATCCACGTGCTCCCCGCTCCCGCGGGGATGAGCCCTGGCGGATGCCCTCCGGATTGATTTTGTCGACGTGCTCCCCGCTCCCGCGGGGATGAGCCCGCTCCCGTCAACGACGTGTTGGCGGCGTGTTCGTGCTCCCCGCTCCCGCGGGGATGAGCCCCTCGGGGAAGGTGATGGGGCGAGGCAAGTAGCTGTGCTCCCCGCTCCCGCGGGGATGAGCCCGCATCCTCCCCCGGCATCCGCCCGGGCGACATGTGCTCCCCGCTCCCGCGGGGATGAGCCCATCCCGGGTGCAGCAACCTGGCTTGAATCAACGTGCTCCCCGCTCCCGCGGGGATGAGCCCTTCTGAGCCGCGACGCCGCCGTCCTCCTGCATGTGCTCCCCGCTCCCGCGGGGATGAGCCCGCACAGGACGCACATCGAGTTATAGGTTCTAAGGGCTCGTGATGAATTAACCTCGTTTTTGGGGTGTGGGTGGCTACGGTTGTGCTATGGCGGATTTGTTGGAGTCATCGGCGCGGCGGTACGCGGTGGTGCGTCCGTATCTGACGGAGTTCCAG
>JAABUT010000692.1_pt1 | contig 48187 bp, 49 predicted proteins | sample 5559281 | NCBI WGS metagenome assembly JAABUT01 (sample SAMN10711880, study PRJNA513359) | rock metagenome | isolation source: Antarctica rocks | place: Antarctica: Victoria Land, Ricker Hills nord | collected 2016-01-04
GCCGACGGCCGCCGGGACGCCGCGGCGGAGGGCATGGTGGAGCGGACGGCGGACGGCGGCCCGGATGCAGGCAGGGGCGGCACGACGGCACCCGGGGAGGACACGTCGGGGGACGAGACCAGCGTGCCCGACGGGCCGCCGTTCCCACCGCAGGACCTGGCCAGCACGAGCAGCACCAGCACGAGCGGGACGGCCAGCAGAGCTCGGCGGCGCCAGTAGGTCGGCCCTGACAGCTCGCCGACCGGCCGGACGTGGACTCCCACCGCACGACGGTACCGAGGAACGCGTGGCAGCATCCGGCAGGTGCGTGCCGACACCCTGCTCGCCTGGTACGCCGGGGCGGCCCGCGACCTGCCCTGGCGCCGGCCCGGCACCTCGGCGTACGCCGTGCTCGTCAGCGAGGCCATGCTGCAGCAGACGCCGGTGGCCAGGGTGCTGCCGGCGTACGGCGCCTGGTTGACGCGCTGGCCGACGGCGGCGGCGCTGGCCGCGGACGCTCCCGGCGAGGCGGTGCGCCAGTGGGGCCGGCTGGGCTACCCGCGCCGGGCGCTGCGGCTGCACGCGGCGGCGGCGGCCGTGGTCGAGCGCCACGGCGGCGAGCTCCCGACGACAGTGCCCGAGCTGCTCGAGCTGCCCGGTGTGGGCGACTACACCGCCCGGGCGGTCGCGGCGTTCGCGCTGCGGCAGCGCCAGCCAGTGGTCGACACCAACGTGCGACGGGTGCTCGCCCGCGCCGTCGAGGGCGTCGCCGCCGCGCCGGTCAGCCGGCGCGATCTCGCCGTCGTCGAGGCGCTGCTGCCCGAGGACCCGGAGCAGGCCGCGCAGGCGTCGGTGGCCCTGATGGAGCTGGGCGCGCTGGTCTGCACGGCCCGGGTGCCGCGCTGCCAGCACTGCCCGGTCCGCGACGGTTGTGCCTGGCTGGCGGCCGGCCGGCCCGCGCTGGCCGCGCCGCTGCGCCGCCCGCAGGCGTACGCCGGCACCGACCGGCAGGTGCGCGGGCGCCTGCTGGCGGTGCTGCGCGACAGCCCGGGACCGGTCGCCGCGGAGCTGCTCGAGCAGGTGTGGGAGGAGCCGGTCCAGCGTGACCGCGCGCTGGCGGGGCTGGCCGCCGACGGGCTGGTGGACGCGCTGCCGGACGGCGGCTACGCCCTGCCCGCCGGGCAGCTGCCGCACGGCGGCTGACACGCCGAGGGCGCCCCTCCTGGGTGGAGGAGCGCCGTCGGGGGACGGACGGGACTACTCGGCCGGGCCGCCGGTGCCGGCCAGGTCCACCGGGGGTACGTCGGGGACCGAGTCGGGCTTGGGCTCGCCGCGGAAGGTGAACGCCGCCTTGTCGCCCTCGCCCTCCACGTCGACGACCACGATCTGGCCGGCCTTGAGGGAGCCGAACAGGATCTGCTCCGACATGCTGTCCTCCAGCTCGCGCTGGATGGTGCGGCGCAGCGGCCGGGCGCCGAGGACCGGGTCGTAGCCCTTCTTGGCGAGCAGCGCCTTGGCGGCCGTGGTGACCTCCAGGCCCATGTCCTTGTTCTTGAGCGCCTGGTCGACCCGCGCCAGCATGAGGTCGACGATCTCCACGATCTCGGCCTCGGACAGCTGGTGGAAAACCACGATGTCGTCGATGCGGTTGAGGAACTCCGGCCGGAAGTGCTGCTTGAGTTCGTCCTGCACCTTCGTCTTCATGCGCTCGTAGGCGCCGACCTTGTCGTTGTCCTTCTGGAAACCCAGGTTGAAGCCCTTGCTGATGTCCCGGGTGCCCAGGTTTGACGTCATGATGATGATGGTGTTCTTGAAGTCGACGACCCGGCCCTGCGAGTCGGTCAGGCGGCCGTCCTCCAGGATCTGCAGAAGGGTGTTGAACACGTCCGGATGCGCCTTCTCGACCTCGTCGAACAGCACCACCGAGAACGGCTTGCGCCTGACCTTCTCGGTGAGCTGGCCGCCTTCGTCGTAGCCGACGTAGCCGGGGGGCGAGCCGACCAGCCGCGACACGGTGTGCTTCTCCATGAACTCGCTCATGTCGAGCTGGATCAGCGAGTCCTCGTCGCCGAACAGGAACTCGGCGAGCGTCTTGGACAGCTCGGTCTTCCCGACGCCGGACGGTCCGGCGAAGATGAACGAGCCACCGGGGCGCTTGGGGTCCTTGAGGCCGGCGCGGGTGCGCCGGATCGCCTGCGAGACGGCCTTGATGGCCTGCTCCTGGCCGATGACCCGCTTGTGGAGCTCGCTCTCCATGCGCAGCAGGCGGGCGGTCTCCTCCTCGGTCAGCTTGAAGACCGGGATGCCGGTCCAGATGGCGAGGACCTCGGCGATCTGCTCGTCGTCGACCTCGGCCACGACGTCCATGTCACCGGCCTTCCACTCCTTCTCGCGCTGGGCCTTCTCGCCGAGCAGCGTCTTCTCCTTGTCCCGGAGCGACGCCGCCTTCTCGAAGTCCTGGGAGTCGATGGCCGACTCCTTCTCGCGCCGCACGTTGGCGATGCGCTCGTCGAACTCGCGCAGGTCCGGCGGCGCGGTCATGCGACGGATGCGCATGCGCGAGCCGGCCTCGTCGATGAGGTCGATCGCCTTGTCGGGCAGGAAGCGGTCGGAGATGTAGCGGTCGGCCAGGGTGGCCGCCGCGACCAGGGCCGCGTCGGTGATGGACACCCGGTGGTGCGCCTCGTAGCGGTCCCGCAGGCCCTTGAGGATCTCGATGGTGTGGGCCAGCGAGGGCTCGCCCACCTGGATCGGCTGGAAGCGGCGCTCGAGCGCGGCGTCCTTCTCCAGGTGCTTGCGGTACTCGTCGAGCGTGGTGGCGCCGATCGTCTGCAGCTCGCCGCGGGCCAGCATCGGCTTGAGGATGCTGGCGGCGTCGATCGCGCCCTCGGCGGCCCCCGCACCCACCAGGGTGTGCAGCTCGTCGATGAACAAGATGATGTCGCCGCGGGTGCGGATCTCCTTGAGGACCTTCTTCAGCCGCTCCTCGAAGTCACCGCGGTAGCGGCTGCCGGCCACCAGCGCGCCGAGGTCCAGCGTGTAGAGCTGCTTGTCCTTGAGCGTCTCGGGCACCTCGCCCTTGACGATCGCCTGGGCCAGGCCCTCCACGACGGCGGTCTTGCCGACGCCCGGCTCGCCGATGAGCACCGGGTTGTTCTTGGTACGGCGCGACAGCACCTGCATGACGCGCTCGATCTCCTTCTCGCGCCCGATCACCGGGTCGAGCTTGGACTCACGCGCCGCCTGGGTGAGGTTGCGGCCGAACTGGTCGAGCACCAGGGACGTCGAGGGCGTGCCCTCGGCCGGGCCGCCAGAGGTCGCCGCCTCCTTGCCCTGGTAGCCGGAGAGCAGCTGGATGACCTGCTGGCGAACCCGGTTGAGGTCGGCGCCGAGCTTGACCAGCACCTGGGCGGCCACGCCCTCACCCTCGCGGATCAGACCCAGCAGGATGTGCTCGGTGCCGATGTAGTTGTGGCCGAGCTGCAGCGCCTCGCGCAGGGACAGCTCCAGCACCTTCTTGGCCCGCGGGGTGAACGGGATGTGGCCCGACGGCGCCTGCTGGCCCTGACCGATGATCTCCTCGACCTGGCTGCGCACGCCCTCCAGGCTGATGCCGAGGGACTCCAGGGCCTTGGCGGCGACGCCTTCGCCCTCGTGGATCAGGCCGAGCAGGATGTGCTCGGTCCCGATGTAGTTGTGGTTGAGCATCCGGGCCTCTTCCTGGGCCAGGACGACCACGCGGCGGGCTCGGTCGGTGAAACGCTCGAACATGTGCTCGCTCCTCACGGGGCGGGGGGCGACGTCTGGCGCCGTCCTCCGCACACTAGCCCCGGCCGGGGACCGTCGACGGGGAAGCGGACTCCCCCTCCGGCGGTTCGACCGGGTCGCCCGGCGGCGGTGCCTCCGGGGTCTTGTCATCGTCTTCGGCTCGGTGGGGCTGTTGGTTCAACTACTGGTTCGACGACGTGTCCAGCTACGCCCGGTTCAACTACCCCTCGCCCGACCACGTTCCCCTCACCGCGTACGCCGGGAGCGAACGTGGTCCGGCGACATCGCGACGGCGGCCCGCCCCCGGCGAGGGGACGGGCCGTCGAGCACACCGCCGGCCGCCGTGGCCGGCTCGCTGGGGCTAGTGGGCCGCCTCGTAGGCCTGCACCACCGTCGCGGGCAGCCGGCCACGCTCGCTGACCTTGTGGCCGTTGCCGCGGGCCCACTCGCGCATCTCCTGCACCCGCTGCCGGTCGCCACCAGCGGCACCGGCCCGGGCGCCGCCGCGTCCGCTGCGACGGGACGTCCCCACGGCCGGCCGGCCGGCCCGGCGGGCGGCCCCGACGTAGGGCGCCATCGCGTCGCGCAGCTCACCCGCGTGCTTGTCGCACACGTCCATCTCGTACGCCGAGCCGTCGAGACCGAACACGACGGTTTCCGTTCCCTCGACATCAGCTCCGTCGTGCAGGTCGCACACAAGCAGGACCTGGACCTTTTGCGCCATTTTCGGATTCCTTCTGCAGCACTTCGGCGCACAGCTCTGTGCGCCGGTCCGGTAAAGCCAACCGGAAACTCCGGAGAAAGGCAAATCCGAAGACGCCGACGCTTTGCCGTGATGTCTAGGAAGGGCGCACGAGCGGAAACAGGATCGTCTCCCGGATAGGCAGCCCGGTGAGCAGCATCACCAGCCGGTCGACGCCCAATCCCATTCCACCCGAGGGCGGCATTCCGTGTTCGAGCGCGCGCAGGAAGTCCTCGTCCAGCTGCATCGCCTCGGGGTCGCCCCCGGCTGCCTTCCGGGACTGCTCGGTGAGCCGGCGGCGCTGCTCGACCGGGTCGACCAGCTCGCTGTAGGCCACCCCCAGCTCGACCCCGGCGACGATGAGGTCCCACGCCTCGGTCAGCCGGGGGTCCTCGCGGTGCGGGCGGGCCAGCGGCCGGACGCTCACCGGGTAGTCGCGCACGAAGGTGGGCTGCAGCAGGGTGTGCTCGACCAGCTTCTCGTAGAGCTCGAGGACGACCTCCCCGGCGTCCCAGCCCGGCTGCAGCCCGACCGAGAAGCGCTCGGCGAGCGCGACCAGGTCCGCCAGCGCGGTGTCGGGGTCGACCGACTCCCGGACCGCCTCCGCCACCAGCCCGTGCACGGTCGCGGACCGCCACGGGGCTTCGAGGTCGATCTGGCCGCCGTGGCCGTCGGGCACCACCGTCCGGCCCGCTGCCCGTCCTGCGTCGAGCACCAGCGCGCGGGTGAGCTCAGCCATCGTGTCGTAGTCGCCGTACGCCTCGTAGGCCTCCAGCTCGGTGAACTCCGGGAAGTGCGTGCTGTCGATGCCCTCGTTGCGGAAGGTCTTGCCGAGCTCGAAGACCCGCTCGACGCCGCCGACGACGAGCCGCTTGAGGTAGAGCTCGGTGGCGATGCGGAGCGTGACGTCGAGGTCGAGCGCGTTGACGTGGGTCTGGAACGGGCGCGCGGCCGCGCCGCCGTGCACCGTCTGCAGCACCGGCGTCTCCACCTCGGTGTAGCCGCGCCGGTGCAGCGTCTCGCGCAGCGACCGCACGACCAGGGCGCGCTCGCGCACCACCTGCCGGCTGGACGGGTTGACAATGAGGTCCAGGTACCGCTGGCGCACCCTCGCCTCCGGGTCGCTCAGCCCCTTGTGCTTGTCCGGCAGCGGGCGCAGCGCCTTGGCCGTCAGCATCCAGCTCTCGGCGAGCACGCTGAGCTCGCCGCGCCGGCTGCTGATGACCTCGCCGGTCACACCGACGAGGTCGCCGAGGTCGACGTCGGACTTCCACGCGGCGAGGGCCTCCGGCCCCACCCGCGCCAGGCTGATCATGACCTGCAGCGTCGCCTCGCCCTCCTGCAGCGTCGCGAAGCACAGCTTGCCGCCGGCGCGTGACAGCACCACCCGCCCGGTCACGCCGACGACCTCGCCGGTCTGCTCGTCCGGCCCGAGCGCGGGGAAGCGGGCCCGCAGGTCGGCCAGCGAGACCGTGCGGGGATAGCCGCGGGGGTACGGCGACCCGCCCGCCGCGACCAGCCGGTCGTACTTGTCCCGCCGGACCCTGACCTGCTCGGGAAGGTCGTCGAGCGGCGGGTCCGGGGGCTCGGGCACGGCGCCGAGGCTAGCGGCGGGCCGCTGCCGGGCTGAAGCCGGCTACAGCTCGGTCGCACTCCCGCCGGCGGCGCTGATCTTCTCCCGGGCCGAGCCGGAGAACGCGTGGGCGCTCACCTGCAGCGCGACCCGCAGGTCGCCGCCGCCCAGGACCTTCACCAGCCGGCCGTCGCGCACGGCGCCGCGGGCGACGAGCTCATCCACGCCGACCGGGCCGCCCTCGGGGAACAGCTCGGCGACCCGGTCGAGGTTGACGACCTGGTACTCCGTGCGGAAGCGGTTCTTGAAGCCCTTGAGCTTGGGCAGCCGCATGTGCAGCGGCATCTGCCCGCCCTCGAAGGCGGCCGGGACCTGGTAGCGCGCCTTGGTTCCCTTGGTGCCGCGGCCGGCCGTCTTGCCACGCCTGCCGGCCTCACCGCGGCCCACCCGGATCTTCGCCTTCTTGGCGCCGGGGGCAGGGCGCAGGTGGTGCACCTTGAGCGCACTGCCGCCGCCACTGCCGCCGGTGCTGGTGCTCGTGCTGTCGGGCTCGTTGTCAGCCATGGCCTACTCGACCTCCTCGACCGTCACCAGGTGGGTGACGGTGTTCACCATCCCGCGGATCTCGGGACGGTCCTCCTTGACGACGACGTCGGAGATGCGGTGCAGGCCGAGCGTGCGCAGGGTGTCGCGCTGGTTCTGCTTGCCGCCGATCCCCGACCGGGTCTGGGTCACCTTGAGCCGGGCCATCACGAGCTCCCGGCGTTGGCCCGCGCGCGCAGCATCGCTGCGGGCGCGACCTGCTCGAGGGTGAGCCCCCGCTTGGCGGCGATCTCCTCGGGCCGGACCAGGCCCTTCAGCGCAGCCACGGTCGCATGCACGATGTTGATCGGGTTGGACGAGCCGAGCGACTTGGAGAGCACGTCGTGGATGCCGGCGCACTCGAGGACGGCGCGGACCGGCCCGCCGGCGATGACGCCGGTGCCCGGGCTGGCCGGCTTGAGCAGCACGACGCCGGCGGCCGCCTCACCCTGGATCGGGTGCGGGATCGTCGCGCCGATGCGTGGGACCCGGAAGAAGTGCTTCTTGGCCTCCTCGACGCCCTTGGCGATCGCGGCCGGCACCTCCTTGGCCTTGCCGTAGCCGACGCCGACCTGGCCGTCGCCGTCGCCGACGACCACCAGGGCGGTGAAGCTGAAGCGGCGACCGCCCTTCACGACCTTGGAGACGCGGTTGATCGCGACGACCCGCTCGACGTTGTTGGTCTTCTCGGGGGCGGCACCGCCACGACCGCCTCGGCGGTCGCCGCCGGCGCTCGTGCCGCCGGCGGCACCGGTGCCGCCGCGGCGCTGGGGTCCTGGCATCAGACGTCCCTCTCCTGCTGGTTGCTGGTCACTAGAACTTCAGGCCGTTCTCGCGGGCCGCGTCCGCCAGAGCCGCGATCCGGCCGTGGTAGGCGTTGCCGCCACGGTCGAACACGACCGCCTCCACGCCCTTGTCACGGGCCCGTGCGGCCACGAGCGCGCCGACCTGGCGGGCCAGGGCCGACTTGTCGACCCCGTCCCCGCCGGCGGCGGCTCGCACGTCGGCTTCGAGCGTCGACGCGCTGGCCAGCGTGTGGCCGGACAGGTCGTCGACGACCTGCGCGGTGATGTGCCGGGTGGAGCGGGTGACGACCAGGCGGGGGCGGGCCGGCGTACCGGCCACCTTCTTGCGGACGCGGAAGTGCCGCCGGGCCTTGCCCAGCCTGCGCGTGCTCGAGATGTCAGCAGCCATCACTTACCCGTCTTCCCGACCTTGAGCTTGATCTGCTCGCCCTCGTAGCGGACGCCCTTGCCCTTGTAGGGGTCGGGCCTGCGCAGTTTGCGGATGTTGGCGGCAACCTCGCCGACCTGCTGCTTGTCGATGCCGCGCACGAGGAACCGGGTCGGGGACTGCACCTCGAAGGAGATCCCCGTCGGCGCACTGACCGGCACCGGGTGGCTGTAGCCGAGCGCAAACTCCAGGTCGGCGCCCCGCGCGGCGACGCGGTAGCCGACGCCGCGGATCTCCATCGCCTTGGTGTAGCCGTCGGTGACGCCGACGACCATGTTGGCCACCAGGCTGCGGGTCAGCCCGTGCAGGCTGCGGCTCTCGCGCTCGTCATCGGGACGTCGTACGACGAGGGTGCCGTCCTGCCGGTCGATCGTGATCGGCGCGGCGAGCGTGTGGGACAGGGTGCCCTTGGGGCCCTTGACCGTCACCAGCGGCCCGTCGAGGGTGACCTCGACGCCGCTGGGCACGGGCACGGGCAGGCGACCGATGCGGGACATGTGCGCTACCTCCCGCCGCTAGTAGACGTAGGCGAGGACTTCCCCACCTACGCCCTTCTTGTTGGCCTGCCGGTCGGTCAGCAGCCCCGACGACGTCGAGATGATCGCCACACCCAGGCCACCGAGCACCTTGGGCAGCTGGCCTGCCTTGGCGTAGACCCGCAGCCCCGGCTTGGACACCCGGCGCACTCCGGCGATGGAGCGCTCCCGGTCGGGACCGTACTTGAGGTCGATGGCGAGCAGCTTGCCCTTCTCGCCGTCCGAGACCGCCCACCCAGCGATGTAGCCCTCCTGCTGGAGGATCTCGGCGATGTGCGTCTTGATCTTACTCGACGGCATGCTGACGTTGTCGTGGTACGCCGAGTTCGCGTTGCGGACGCGCGTGAGCATGTCGGCGATCGGGTCGGTCATGGTCATGAGCAGCTCGCTGTCATCGTGGCCGGGTGGCCTTTCCCGCCGTGGTCCCCCGGGTGTCCCGGGGCCTGCGACGAAGAGGGTGAGTTACCAGAAGGACTGGTTACCAGGAGGACTTCGTGACGCCGGGCAGCTGGCCCGCGTGCGCGAGCTCGCGCATGCAGATCCGGCAGAGCCCGAAGGTGCGGTAGACCGCCCGGGGACGGCCGCAGCGGTTGCAGCGGCTGTAGCCGCGCACCGCGAACTTCGGCTTGCGCCGGGACTTCTCGACGAGGGCCTTCTTCGCCATGTTCTAGCTCTCCTTGAACGGGAATCCGAGCGCCCGCAGGAGCGCCCGTCCCTCGTCGTCGTTGGTCGCCGTGGTGACCACGGTGATGTCCATGCCCCGCGGGCGGTCGATGCGGTCCACGTCGATCTCGTGGAACATCGACTGCTCGTTGAGGCCGAAGGTGTAGTTGCCGTTGCCGTCGAACTGGCGGGGTGAGAGCCCGCGGAAGTCGCGGATGCGGGGCAGCGCCGTCGTGACCAGGCGGTCCAGGAACTCCCACATCCGGTCGCCGCGCAGTGTGACCTTGGCGCCGATCGGCATCCCCTCACGCAGCTTGAACTGCGCGATGGACTTGGTGGCCCGGCGCAGCTGCGGCTTCTGGCCGGTGATGGCCGTGAGGTCGCGCAGCGCGCCGTCGATGAGCTTGGAGTCGCGGGCCGCCTCGCCGACGCCCATGTTGACGACGACCTTGACGACGCCCGGCACCTGCATCGGGTTGGAGTAGGCGAACTGGTCGGTGAGCGCGGACCTGATCTCGGCGCGGTAGCGCTGCTTCAGGCGAGGGAGCTCACGCGTTGCGGTGGGGGCAGTCATGTCTCGTCCTTCTAGAGGTCGCCGTTGCAGCGCTTGCAGGTGCGGACGCTGTGGGTCTTGCCGTTGGCGTCCGGCTCGCTGCGCCGGTGGCCGACGCGGCTCGGCTTGCCGCAGGCGGGGCAGACGACCTGCACGTTGCTCACGTGGATCGCCGCCTCCTGCGTGACGATGCCGCCCTGCTGGGAGCCGCGCGCGGACTGGGTGACCCGGGTGTGCTTCTTGATCCGGTTGGCACCCTCGACGAGGACCCGGGAGCTGCCGGGCAGGGCAGCGATGACCTTGCCCTTCACTCCCCGGTCCTTGCCGGCGATCACCTGGACGGTGTCGCCCTGCTTCACGAACAGGCCGGCCATGGCTACAGCACCTCCGGTGCGAGCGAGATGATCTTCATGAACCTCTTGTCGCGCAGCTCGCGTCCCACGGGGCCGAAGATGCGGGTGCCACGCGGGTCGCCGCCGTCGCGGATCAGCACCGCGGCGTTCTCGTCGAAGCGGATGTAGGAGCCGTCCGGCCGCCGCCGCTCCTTGACGGTGCGCACGATGACCGCCTTGACGACGTCGCCCTTCTTCACGCCGGCGCCCGGCAGCGCGTCCTTGACGGTGCCGACGATGATGTCGCCGATCCCGGCGTAGCGCCGCCCGGAGCCGCCGAGCACCCGGATGCACAGGATCTCCTTGGCACCGGTGTTGTCGGCGACGCGCAGTCGCGACTCCTGCTGAATCACTGCCTTCTCCTACTGCTCAGGTCTGCCTACTGCTCAGGGCTGGACGTGCGGACGAGCTGCCGGTCCGACCTACTTGGCCTTCTCGAGGATCTCGACGACGCGCCAGCGCTTGGTGGCAGACAGCGGCCGGGTCTCCATGAGCAGGACCCGGTCCCCGACGCCGCAGGCGTCCTGCTCGTCGTGCGCCTTGAGCTTGCTGGTGCGGCGCAGCGTCTTCTTGTAGAGCGCGTGCTGCACGCGGTCCTCGACGGCGACGACGACGGTCTTGGCCATCTTGTCGCTGACGACGAGGCCCTCACGGACCTTGCGGAAGCCACGTGTGCCCGCGGAGGCAACACCGGCGGTTGTCTCCGTCATCCCGGTGTCAGTCATCCCACTCGTTCCGCTGCCAGTTGTGTCGGTCATGTGGCTCCGCCCGTCCGCTCGATGCCCAGCTCGCGCTCGCGCATCACCGTGTAGATCCGGGCGATGTCCCTGCGCACCTCGCGCAGCCGCCGGTTGTTGTCCAGCTGACCGGTGGCGACCTGGAAGCGCAGGTTGAACAGCTCCTCCTTGGACTCCCCGAGCCGGGTCACCAGCTCCTCCTCCGCGAGCTCGCGGATGTCCTGCGTCGTGGTGTCGGCCATCACTCACTCACCTCCCGTACGACGAAGCGGCACTTCATCGGCAGCTTGTGCATGGCCCGCCGCATGGCTTCCTTGGCGAGCGGCTCCTCCGGCCCGGAGAGCTCGAACAGGATCCGGCCGGGCTTGACGTTCGCCACCCACCACTCCGGCGACCCTTTGCCCGAGCCCATGCGGGTCTCGGCCGGCTTCTTGGTCAGCGGTCGGTCCGGGTAGATGTTGATCCAGACCTTGCCGCCACGTCGGATGTGGCGGGTCATGGCGATACGGGCCGACTCGATCTGGCGGTTGGTGACGTACGCCGACTCCATGGCCTGGATGCCGTAAGCCCCGAACGCGAGCTCGGTGCCGCCCTTGGCCGCGCCGCTGCGGTTGGGGTGGTGCTGCTTGCGGTGCTTGACCCTGCGGGGGATCAGCATCCTCAGGCCTCCTCGTCGCTCGGGCTGCCGGGCGGGTTGGCCGCGGGGGCCGGCTCGCCGGTGGTCGCGACGTGCGGGGTCTGTCCGCTGGGGTTGGCTCCGGCGCTCTCGGGCCGGGCGCCGGCGCGCACCTCGGAGGGCTCCTCGCGCTGGGCGCCGACGTTGCTCGGGTCGGTCGTGGCTCCCGCGGCGCCCTGCACGGCGGTCTCGGCGACCGGCACGGCGGGGGTGCCGCTCACGTCGGCCGAGCGGGCGACGGGCGCATCGGCGCCCGCGTGCTCGGCGGTCGGCAGCACGACGTCGCCGTCGACCTGCGCGGGCGCGCCGGCCACCGGTGCGCCGGTAACGGGGGCACCGGTCGGTGTGCCGCCGGACGCCTGCCGGCCGGCCTCGGTGCCGCCGGCGGTCGTGCCGGTCGAACCCGAGCGCGGACCGCGTCGGGCCGGTCGCTCCCGGCGCTGCTGGCGCAGGTTGGCCTCCTGCTGCTCGCGCTCGGCGCGGCTCTGCACGATGTCGCCCTTGTAGATCCACACCTTGACGCCGATGCGGCCGAAGGTGGTCTTGGCCTCGTAGGCGCCGTAGTCGATGTTGGCCCGCAGCGTGTGCAGCGGCACGCGGCCCTCACGGTAGAACTCCGAGCGGCTCATCTCGGCGCCGCCGAGGCGGCCGGCGCACTGCACGCGGATGCCCTTCACGCCAGGGGACTTCAGCGCCGACTGCATGGACTTGCGCATGGCGCGGCGGAAGCTGACCCGGCTCGAGAGCTGCTCGGCCACCCCTTGCGCGACCAGCTGGGCGTCGGACTCGGGCGCCTTGACCTCGAGGATGTTGAGCTGCACCTGCTTGCCGGTGAGCTTCTCCAGGTCGCCGCGGATGCGGTCGGCCTCGGCGCCGCGGCGGCCGATGACGATCCCCGGGCGGGCGGTGTGGATGTCCACCCGGACCCGGTCGCGGGTGCGCTCGATGTCGACCTTGGAGATGCCGGCTCGCTCCATCCCCTTGCCCATGAGCCGGCGGATCGCCACGTCCTCCTTGACGTAGTCCGCGTAGCTCTTGTCGGCGTACCAGCGCGACGTCCAGTCGGTGGTGATCCCGAGCCGGAACCCGTGCGGGTTGACCTTCTGACCCACTAGTGGGTCCTCCCCTTCTGCTTGGCCGTGCCGGCAGTGCGAGCCGTGCCGGCGGTGGCGTCGTCCAGGACGGACTGCACGACCACCGTGATGTGGCTGGTGCGCTTGCGGATGCGGTAGGCGCGACCCTGCGCGCGCGGCCGGAAGCGCTTGAGGGTGGGGCCCTCGTCGACGTACGCCTGGGCGACGTAGAGGTCGGCGGCGGCCAGCCCCCGGTTGTGCTCGGCGTTGGCGACGGCGCTGGCGACGACCTTGCCGACCGGTTCCGCGGCGGACTGCGGCGCGAAGCGCAGGATGTCCAGCGCCTCGCGCACCGGCAGCCCACGCACCAGGTCGATGACCCGACGGCACTTCATCGGGGTCATCCGCACGTAGCGGGCCTGGGCGAGCGCGGCGTTGGCGGGCAGGTGCCGGCTCTTGTCCTCAGCCACGGCGCGCCCTCCGGTCGTCCTTGATGTGGCCGCGGAAGGTGCGCGTGGGCGCGAACTCGCCGAGCTTGTGGCCGACCATCGACTCGGTCACGAACACCGGGACGTGCTTGCGCCCGTCGTGCACGGCGATCGTGTGCCCGAGCATGTCCGGGATGATCGTGGAGCGGCGCGACCAGGTCTTGATCACGTTCTTGGAGCCCCGGTCGTTCTGGACGTCCACCTTCTTGAGCAGGTGGTCGTCGACGAAGGGGCCCTTCTTCAGGCTGCGCGGCACGGCTCAGTCACCCTCTAGCGCTTCTTGTTGGTACGACGACGGCGGACGATCAGGGCGTCGCTCGGCTTGCGCCGGCGGGTGCGGCCTTCGGGCTTGCCGGCGGGGTTGACCGGGTGGCGGCCACCGCTGGTCTTGCCCTCACCGCCTCCGTGCGGGTGGTCGACCGGGTTCATGGCCACCCCTCGCACGGTCGGGCGCTTGCCCTTCCAGCGCATCCGGCCGGCCTTGCCCCAGTTGATGTTGGACTGCTCGGCGTTGCCCACCTCGCCGACCGTCGCGCGGCAGCGCAGGTCGACGTTGCGGATCTCGCCGGACGGCATGCGCAGCTGGGCGTAGGGGCCGTCCTTGGCCACCAGCTGGACGCTGGCTCCGGCCGACCGGGCGATCTTGGCCCCGCCACCGGGCCGCAGCTCGATGTTGTGCACCACGGTGCCGGTCGGGATGTTGCGCATCGGCAGGGCGTTGCCCGGCTTGATGTCGGCGGTCGGCCCGGCCTCGACCCGGTCGCCCTGGCGCAGCCCGCGGGGCGCCACGATGTAGCGCTTCTCCCCGTCGGCGTAGTGCAGCAGCGCGATCCGGGCGGTGCGGTTCGGGTCGTACTCGATGTGCGCGACCTTGGCCGGCACCCCGTCCTTGTCGTTGCGCCGGAAGTCGATGAGCCGGTAGGCGCGCTTGTGGCCGCCGCCCTGGTGGCGCGTGGTGATCCGGCCGTAGCTGTTGCGGCCGCCGCGGCTGTGCAGCGGTCGGACCAGCGACTTCTCCGGCTCGTCGCGGGTGACCTCGACGAAGTCGGCCACGCTCGAGCCACGGCGGCCCGGCGTCGTCGGCTTGTACTTGCGGATGCCCATGTCAGTTCCCTCGGCTCAGCTGGGTCCGTCGGAAGTCCGGCGCCGTCACGCGACCGGCCCCCCGAAGATCTCGATGCGGCCCTCGCGCAGGGTGACCACGGCCCGCTTGCTGTCGGCCCGGCGGCCGAAGCCGGCGCGGGTGCGCTTGCGCTTACCCGGACGGTGCAGGGTGTTGACCGACCGGACCTTGACGCCGAAGACCTTCTCGACGGCGATCTTGATCTGGGTCTTGTTGGCGTCCGGGGAGACCAGGAAGGTGTACTTGTCCTCGTCCAGCAGGCCGTAGCTCTTCTCGGAGATGACCGGCGCGAGCAGGATGTCGCGGGGGTCGGTCAGGTCGCTCACGGCTGGCTCTCCTCGTCCTGGGGCTCCTCCAGGGACGGCGCCACCGAGGGCACGTCGCTGTCGAGGTTGTGGGGCGTGAGGTCCTCGCCGGGGGTGCCCGGCTCGCCCGGCCCGGCGGTGGTGCCCTCGGCCGTCTCGCCGGAGCCGCTCGCGCTGCCCGGCAGGTCGCCGGCGAAGACGGCCGCCGCCTTGGCCGAGCGGGTTCGCGCGGAGCCGGCGAGGAAGGCCTGCAGGGAGGTCTCGGTGAACACCACATCGTCGCTGACCAGCACGTCGTAGGTGTTGAGCTGGCCAGGGTCGAGCAGGTGCACGACGTCGACGTTGCGCAGCGACTTCCAGGTCAGCACGTCGGCGCGCTCGGCGACGACGAGCACGTGCGGTCGCTCGCTGAGCGTGGTGAGCAGGCCGACCGCGCCCCGGGTCGAGGGCACCTCGCCGCCGGCCAGCGACTCCACGACGTGGATCCGGCCGTGCCGGGCCCGGTCCGACAGTGCCCCGCGCAGGGCTGCGGCCTTCATCTTCTTGGGGGTCCGCTGGGCGTAGTCGCGCGGCACGGGGCCGTGCACCACGCCGCCGCCGGCGAACTGCGGTGCGCGGGTCGAGCCCTGGCGGGCCCGCCCGGTGCCCTTCTGCCGGTAGGGCTTGCGGCCACCGCCGCGCACCTCGCCGCGGGTCTTGGTCTTGGACGTGCCCTGCCGGGCCGCCGCGAGCTGGGCGACGACAACCTGGTGGATCAGCGGGATGTTGACCTGGACGTCGAAGACCTCGGCGGGCAGCTCGACCGTGCGGCCGGAGCCGCCGGTGGTGCCGCGCACCTCGACGGTCCGCGCGGTGCCGACGGCAGAACGGGTGTCGGTCGGGGCGGTCATCGCGCCACACCGCCCTTCGCGAGAGGGTTCTTGACGGCGGAGCGCACGAGGACCAGACCACCGGTCGGGCCGGGGACGGCGCCGCGGATCAGCAGCAGCCCGCGCTCGGCGTCGACGGCGTGCACCAGCAGGTTCTGCGTCGTCGTGCGGGCGTGCCCGGAGCGACCCGCCATGCGGGTGCCCTTGAAGACCCGGCCCGGGGTGGCGCAGGCGCCGATGGAGCCGGGCGAGCGGTGCTTGCGCTGCACGCCGTGCCCGGCGCCCAGGCCGTGGAAGTTGTGCCGCTTCATGACGCCGGCGTAGCCCTTGCCCTTGCTGGTCCCCACCACGTCGACCTTGGCGCCGGCGGTGAACACCTCGGCGGTGACCTCCTGCCCCAGATCGTACGACGACGCGTCGGCCGTGCGCACCTCGACCAGGTAGCGCCGCGGCGGCACGCCGGCAACGGCGAAGTGGCCCGCCTCCGGCTTGTTCACGCGGCGCGGGTCGACCGCGCCGTACGCCAGCTGGACGGCGTTGTAGCCGTCGCGCTGGACGTTGCGGACCTGGGTGACCACGCACGGGCCGGCCTTGACGACGGTGACCGGGACGATCCGGTTGGTCTCGTCGAAGACCTGGGTCATGCCGAGCTTCTCGCCCAGCACGGCAGTCGTCGTGCGCGCTGATGTGGTTGCCATGTCGATGCGTCCTAGAGCTTGATCTCGATGTCGACGCCAGCCGGCAGGTCGAGCCGCATGAGCGAGTCGACCGTCTTCGGCGTGGGGTCCAGGATGTCGATGAGGCGCTTGTGCGTGCGCATCTCGAAGTGCTCGCGGCTGTCCTTGTACTTGTGCGGCGAGCGGATGACGCAGTACACGTTCTTCTCGGTCGGCAGCGGCACCGGGCCCGCGACCTGGGCGCCGGTGCGGGTCACCGTCTCGACGATCTTGCGCGCCGAGCTGTCGATGACCTCGTGGTCGTAGGCCTTGAGCCTGATGCGGATCTTCTGTCCCGCCATGGTGGCTGTACGTCCTGTCTGGAAGTGGTGCCGCTGCTGGTCCGTGCTCGCGGTGCGGCGGCCGACCCGGGGAGGGCGCGGCCGCCGTGCCGCTGCCGCTACTTGGTGATCTTGGTGACGCGACCCGCGCCCACGGTCCGGCCGCCCTCGCGGATGGCGAAGCGCAGGCCCTCCTCCATGGCGATGGGCTGGATGAGGGTCACCTTCATCTCGGTGTTGTCACCGGGCATGACCATCTCCGTGCCCTCCGGCAGGTCCACCACGCCGGTGACGTCGGTGGTGCGGAAGTAGAACTGCGGCCGGTAGTTGTTGAAGAACGGCGTGTGCCGGCCGCCCTCGTCCTTGGACAGGATGTAGACCTGCGCCTCGAACTCGGTGTGCGGCGTGATCGACTTGGGCTTGCAGACGACCTGCCCGCGCTCGACCTCCTCGCGCTTGATGCCGCGGATCAGCAGACCCACGTTGTCGCCGGCCATGCCGGAGTCGAGCAGCTTGCGGAACATCTCCACGCCCGTGACCGTGGTGGTCTGGACGTTGCTCTTGATGCCCACGATCTCGACGGTCTCGTTGACGTTGACCACGCCGCGCTCGATGCGGCCGGTCACCACGGTGCCGCGGCCGGTGATGGTGAAGACGTCCTCGATCGGCATGAGGAAGGGCTTCTCGGTGTCGCGGACCGGCTCGGGGATGGACGCGTCGACCGCGGCCATCAGCTCGAGCAGCTTGTCGGACCACTCCTTGTCGCCCTCGAGCGCCTTGAGCGCCGAGACGCGCACGACCGGCAGGTCGTCGCCCGGGAAGTCGTAGGACGACAGCAGCTCGCGGACCTCGAGCTCGACGAGCTCGAGGATCTCCTCGTCGTCGACCATGTCGGACTTGTTGAGCGCCACGACGATGTAGGGCACGCCGACCTGACGGGCCAGCAGCACGTGCTCCTTGGTCTGCGGCATCGGGCCGTCGGTGGCCGACACGACCAGGATCGCGCCGTCCATCTGGGCTGCGCCGGTGATCATGTTCTTGATGTAGTCGGCGTGGCCGGGGCAGTCGACGTGCGCGTAGTGGCGCGCCTCGGTCTGGTACTCCACGTGCGCGATCGAGATCGTGATGCCGCGCGCCTTCTCCTCCGGCGCCTTGTCGATCTGGTCGAACGCCGAGGCCTCGTTGAGGTCCGGACGCGCGTCGTGGAGCACCTTGGTGATCGCTGCCGTCAGCGTCGTCTTGCCATGGTCGATGTGACCGATGGTGCCGATGTTGACGTGCGGCTTGGTGCGCTCGAACTTCGCCTTGGCCATCTGGCCTGTCCTCCTGTGGACGGGGTGGTCGCCGTACGACTGTGTTGTCGAAGGCCTGCCGTGGAGCGGGTGAGCTTTCCGGGGTGCTACTCGCCCCGGACCTTCGCGATGATCTCCTTCGCGACGTTGCCGGGAACCTCGGCGTAGGAGTCGAACTGCATGGAGTAGCTCGCCCTGCCCTGGGTCCGGCTGCGCAGGTCGCCGACGTAGCCGAACATCTCCGAGAGCGGCACCAGGGCCCGTACGACGCGGACACCGGCCCGCTCGTCCATCGCCTGGATCAGCCCACGGCGGCTGTTGAGGTCGCCGATGACGTCGCCCATGTTCTCCTCGGGAGTGGTGACCTCGACCGCCATCATCGGCTCCATCAGCGCGGGGTCCGCCTTGCGGGCGGCCTCCTTGAAGCCCATCGATCCGGCGATCTTGAACGCCATCTCCGAGGAGTCGACGTCGTGGTACTGCCCGTCGACCAGCGTCACCTTCACGCCGACGAGCGGGTAGCCGGCGAGGACGCCGTGCTGCATGGCCTCCTGGCAGCCCTGGTCGACCGCCGGGATGTACTCCTTGGGCACCCGGCCGCCGGTGACGGCGTTGACGAACTCATAGGTGCCCTCGGCCTCCGGGTCGGTCAGCGGCTCGACCCGGAGCTGGATCTTGGCGAACTGGCCGGAGCCGCCGGTCTGCTTCTTGTGCGTGTAGTCCAGCCGCTCGACGGTGCGGCGCAGCGTCTCGCGGTAGGCCACCTGCGGCTTGCCGACGTTGGCCTCGACCTTGAACTCGCGCTTCATGCGGTCCACCAGGATGTCCAGGTGGAGCTCACCCATGCCGGCGATGATGGTCTGGCCGGTCTCCTCGTCGGTGTGCACCTTGAAGGTCGGGTCCTCCTCGGCGAGCCGCTGGATCGCGACGCCGAGCTTCTCCTGGTCGGCCTTGGTCTTGGGCTCGATCGCCACGTCGATGACCGGCTCGGGGAAGGTCATCGACTCGAGCACGACCGGGTGCTCGGGGTCGCACAGGGTGTCGCCGGTGGTCGTCTGCTTGAGCCCGATCACCGCGCAGATGTCGCCGGCCCTGATCTCGCCGATGTCCGCGCGCGCGTTGGCGTGCATCTGCATCAGGCGGCCGATCTTCTCCTTGCGCTCCTTGGTCGAGTTGCTGACCGAGGTCCCCTGCTGCAGGGTGCCGGAGTAGACGCGGATGTAGGTGAGCTTGCCGACGTGCGGGTCGGTCTGGATCTTGAACGCCAGGGCCGAGAAGGGTGCGTCGAACTCCGGCTCCCGGCTGACCTCGACGCTCTCGTCCTTGACCGAGTGCCCGACGACTGCCCCGATGTCGAGCGGGGAGGGCAGGAAGTCCACCACGGCGTCGAGCATGGGCTGCACGCCCTTGTTCTTGAACGCCGAGCCGCACAGCACCGCCGTCACGGTCTGCTCGGTCGTGCTGCCCAGCACGGAGCGCCGGATGCCGGCCTTGAGGTCGGCGGCGGTGATCTCCTCGCCCTCGAGGTAGGCCTCCATCACCGTGTCGTCGGACTCGGCCAGCGACTCGACCAGCTTGCCGCGCCACGTCCGCGCCTGCTCGAGCAGCTCGGCCGGGATGTCGACGACGTCGAACTTGTCGCCCTTGGCGCTCTTGTCGTCGAGGGGCCACAGCAGGCCCTTCATGTTGATCAGGTCGAGCACACCGGTGAACTCGGCCTCGGTGCCCCACGGCAGCTGCAGCACCAGCGGCGTGGCGTGCAGCCGCTCGACGATCATGTCGACGGTGCGGAAGAAGTTGGCACCCGTGCGGTCCATCTTGTTGACGAAGCAGATTCGCGGCACGCCGTACTTGTCGGCCTGGCGCCACACCGTCTCGGACTGGGGCTCGACGCCGGCGACCGAGTCGAAGACGGCGACCGCTCCGTCGAGCACGCGCAGCGAGCGCTCAACCTCGACGGTGAAGTCGACGTGGCCCGGGGTGTCGATGATGTTGATCCGGTGGTCGTCCCACTGGCAGGTCGTCGCGGCCGAGGTGATGGTGATGCCGCGCTCCTGCTCCTGCTCCATCCAGTCCATCGTGGCGGCGCCGTCGTGGACCTCACCGATCTTGTAGGCCCGCCCGGTGTAGTACAGGACGCGCTCGGTCGTCGTGGTCTTGCCCGCGTCGATGTGCGCCATGATCCCGATGTTGCGGGTCCTGGCGAGGATCGCGTTGCTGGCCACTGCTGAACTCTTCTTCCCTGGTCGTGTTGGTCTGGGTCGTGTTGGTCTGGGTTGCCGGAAGCCGGGGGGCTACCAGCGGTAGTGCGCGAAGGCCTTGTTGGAGTCGGCCATCTTGTGGGTGTCCTCGCGGCGCTTGACGCTCGCGCCGAGGCCATTGCTGGCGTCGAGCAGCTCGTTCATCAGCCGCTCGGTCATGGTCTTCTCGCGCCGGGCCCGGGAGTACTGGATGAGCCAGCGCAGGGCCAGCGTCGTGGAGCGGCCGGCCCGGACCTCGATCGGCACCTGGTAGGTGGCACCGCCGACGCGCCGGCTCTTGACCTCCAGGGTCGGCTTGACGTTGTCCAGCGCCCGCTTGAGCGTCACCACCGGGTCGGTGCCGCCCTTGTCGCGGCAGCCCTCCAGGGCGCCGTAGACGATGCGCTCGGCGACGCTGCGCTTGCCGCCCTTGAGCACCTTGTTGATCAGGCTCGTGACGAGCGGCGAGCCGTAGACCGGGTCGGTGACGACGGGGTGCTTGGGGGCAGGACCCTTGCGAGGCACTAGCTCTTCTCCTTCTTGGCGCCGTAGCGGCTGCGCGCCTGCTTGCGGTTGCGCACGCCCTGGGTGTCGAGCGAGCCGCGGATGATCTTGTAGCGGACGCCGGGCAGGTCCTTCACCCGGCCGCCGCGCACGAGCACGATCGAGTGCTCCTGCAGGTTGTGGCCCACCCCCGGGATGTACGCCGTGACCTCGACGCCGCTGGTGAGGCGCACGCGGGCCACCTTGCGCAGCGCGGAGTTGGGCTTCTTGGGGGTGGTCGTGTAGACGCGCGTGCAGACGCCACGACGCTGCGGACTGCCCTTCAGGGCCGGCGTCTTGGTCTTCTCGACCTTGTCCTGCCGGCCCTTGCGGACCAGCTGCTGGATCGTGGGCAACGCGTCTCCTGCTCGTCCCTGAAGAGGTGGGTCAGATCTGGTTCCGTGCTGCTGCGCCCCACGCGGTCGGGTGTGTCGCCCGCTTCGCGTCCCGCCGCGCGGACGTTCTGCGCGGTGAGAGGGTCGCTGCCCCCGGTGGTTCCCTCGCGACCGGCCGGCTGACCGCCGGGCACGCAGGACGTGCCGGGTCGCCCCAGGCACGAAGGAGAACCTTACCTGCCGCTCCGGCGAGGGTCAAAAGCGGGCCCGGCGCCGCGAGGTCGGTCCGCCGGAAAGGTCATCGTGTCCCACGCCAGGCGTGCCGCCCCCGTCAGGCGGACACGATGACCTCCGTGCAGACCTCCGGGGATCCCGCGTCGACCGGACCTCGGGCCCGGCCCAGCCCCGAGCGGCTGCAGGCGGCGTACGGCGCGGTCGTGCCCGACCTGGTGGCACCGGACCTGGCCGTGCTGCTGTGCGGGATCAACCCGTCCCTGTGGTCCGGCGCCGTCGGGCTGCACTTCGCCAGCGCCGGCAACCGGCTCTGGCCGGTGCTGCACGGCTCGGGCTGGACGCCGCGCCGGCTGCGGCCGGCCGAGACCGACGAGGTGCTGCGCGCGGGCATCGGCATCACCAACCTGGTCGCCCGAGCCACCGCCCGCGCCGACGAGCTCGACGACGCGGAGCTGCGCGCCGGGCTGCCGCGGCTCGCCGCGACCGCCGAGCGGTGGGCGCCGCGCTGGGTCGCCTTCCTGGGCTGTCGGCCTACCGGACCGCGACCGGCGAGCGGGCGGCCCAGGTCGGCCCGCAGGAGCGCCGGCTGGGCCCGTCCGGGATCTGGCTGCTGCCCAACCCCAGCGGGCTGAACGCCTCCTGGCAGCTGCCGCGCCTGATCGAGGCGTACGCCGCGCTGCGCGTCGCCGGCGCCCAGGGTCCGATCGGCTGAGGTGCGGACCCGAACCGCGGCCGCCGTACGCCCGGGAACGCGACGGCGGCCGCCCCGTGGGGACGGCCGCCGTCGCGCGGACCTGTTCTAGTGGGGCTACTGCTGGTAGCTGCCCCGGCCGTAGTCGAAGTCCTCCAGCGGCACCGCCGCGCCGCCACCGGAGCCGAACGCGAAGTCCGGGTCGTCGTACCCGGCCATCGAGTAGACCTGCGCGCGGGCCTCCTCGGTGGGCTCCACCCGGATGTTGCGGTAGCGGCTGATGCCGGTGCCGGCCGGGATGAGCTTGCCGATGATGACGTTCTCCTTCAGGCCGAGCAGCGAGTCGCTCTTGGCCTGGATCGCCGCGTCGGTGAGCACCCGGGTCGTCTCCTGGAAGGAGGCGGCGGACAGCCAGGACTCGGTCGCCAGCGAGGCCTTCGTGATGCCCATGAGGACCGGACGGCCGGAGGCGGGCTCCCCGCCCTCGGCCACCACCCGGCGGTTCTCGCTCTCGAAGATCGAGCGCTCGGTCAGGGACCCCGGCAGGAAGTCGGTCGCCCCGGACTCGAGGACGTTCACCCGCTTGAGCATCTGGCGGATGATCACCTCGATGTGCTTGTCGTGGATCGACACGCCCTGCGAGCGGTAGACCTCCTGCACCTCGGCCACCAGGTGCAGCTGCACCTGGCGCGGGCCGAGGATGCGCAGCACCTCGTGCGGGTTGACCGCACCCTCGTGCAGCTGGTCGCCGACCTCGACGTGGTCACCCTCGGCGATGCGCAGCCGGGCCCGCTTGGACACCGGGTAGGCGATCTCCTCCGACCCGTCGTCGGGGACGACGACGAGCTTGCGGGTCTTGTCGGTGTCGTCGACCCGGATCCGCCCGGCGATCTCGGCGATCGGGGCCACGCCCTTGGGGGTACGGGCCTCGAACAGCTCGACCACGCGCGGCAGGCCGTGCGTGATGTCCTCACCGGCGACGCCTCCGGTGTGGAAGGTGCGCATCGTCAGCTGGGTCCCCGGCTCACCGATCGACTGGGCCGCGATGATGCCGACCGCCTCGCCGACGTCGACGGTCTTGCCGGCGGCCAGCGAGCGGCCGTAGCAGGACGCGCAGGTGCCGACCTTGGAGTCGCAGGTCAGCACGCAGCGGACCTTGACCTCCTCGACGCCGGCCTCGATGAGCGTGGAGATGTTGACGTCGCCCAGGTCGGCGCCGGCCGAGAGCACGACCTTGCCGTCGTGCTCCACGTCGGACGCGAGCTGGCGGGCGTAGACGCTGGTCTCGACGTGGGCGTCCTTGACCAGCACGCCCTCGGCGTTGCGGCTGCCGATGCGCATCCGCACGCCGCGCTCGGTGCCGCAGTCCTCCTCGCGGATGATGACGTCCTGCGAGACGTCGACCAGGCGGCGGGTGAGGTAGCCCGAGTCGGCCGTGCGCAGGGCGGTGTCGGCCAGGCCCTTGCGTGCGCCGTGCGTGGAGATGAAGTACTCCAGCACGGTCAGGCCCTCACGGAAGTTGGCCTTGATGGGGCGCGGGATGATCTCGCCCTTCGGGTTGGCCACCAGGCCGCGCATTCCGGCGATCTGGCGGACCTGCATCATGTTCCCGCGCGCGCCGGAGTGGACCATCATCCAGACCGGGTTGTCCTTCGGGAAGTTCTGCTCCATCTCGCGGGCGACCTCGGCGGTGGCCTTGGTCCAGATCTCGATCAGCTCCTGGCGGCGCTCGTCGTCGGTGATGACGCCGCGGTTGTACTGCTTCTCGATCTTCTCCGCGTCGCCCTCGTAGCGCTCGAGGATGGCGGCCTTGCCGGGCGGGGTGACGACGTCCTCCACCGAGATCGTGACGCCCGAGCGGGTCGCCCAGCGGAAGCCGGTCTCCTTGAGCGCGTCCAGGGTGGCCGCGACCTGCACCTTGGGGTAGCGCTCGGCGAGGTCGTTGACGATGGAGCCGAGCTCGCGCTTGGAGATCTCCTTGTCGACGAACGGGTAGTCCACCGGCAGCGTCTCGTTGAACAGGGTGCGGCCCAGGGTGGTCTCCAGCCGCAGGCCCGAGCCGTTGGGCTGCTCGCCGTCCGTGGCGAAGCCGATCGGCGGCACCACGTCGCGCAGCCGGATCGACACCTTCGCCCGCAGGTCGAGCTCGCCGGCGTCGTAGGCCATGACGGCCTCCGCGAGGGAGGAGAATGCCCGGCCCTCGCCGTTGGCGCCGTCCCGCTCGCTCGTCAGGTAGTAGATCCCCAGGACCATGTCCTGCGTCGGCGAGGTGACCGGCCGGCCGTTGGCCGGGCTCAGGATGTTGTTGGAGGACAGCATCAGGATGCGCGCCTCGGCCTGTGCCTCGGCCGAAAGCGGCAGGTGCACGGCCATCTGGTCGCCGTCGAAGTCGGCGTTGAACGCCGTGCACACCAGCGGGTGGATCTGGATGGCCTTGCCCTCGACCAGCTGCGGCTCGAAGGCCTGGATGCCGAGGCGGTGCAGCGTCGGCGCCCGGTTGAGCAGCACCGGGTGCTCGGTGATGACCTCCTCGAGCACGTCCCACACGACGGGACGGGCCCGCTCGACCATGCGCTTGGCGCTCTTGATGTTCTGCGCGTGGTTGAGGTCGACCAGCCGCTTCATGACGAACGGCTTGAACAGCTCCAGCGCCATCTGCTTGGGCAGGCCGCACTGGTGCAGCTTGAGCTGCGGGCCGACGACGATGACCGAGCGACCGGAGTAGTCGACGCGCTTGCCGAGCAGGTTCTGGCGGAACCGGCCCTGCTTGCCCTTGAGCATGTCGGACAGCGACTTGAGCGGGCGGTTGCCCGGTCCGGTCACCGGCCGGCCACGGCGGCCGTTGTCGAACAGCGCGTCGACGGCCTCCTGCAGCATGCGCTTCTCGTTGTTGACGATGATCTCGGGCGCGCCGAGGTCGAGCAGCCGCTTGAGCCGGTTGTTGCGGTTGATGACCCGGCGGTAGAGGTCGTTCAGGTCCGAGGTCGCGAAGCGGCCACCGTCGAGCTGCACCATCGGGCGCAGGTCCGGCGGGATGACCGGGACGCAGTCCAGCACCATGCCCATCGGGCTGTTGCGGGTGTTGAGGAAGGCCGCGACGACCTTGAGCCGCTTGAGCGCGCGGACCTTCTTCTGGCCCTTGCCGGAGCGGATGGTCTCGCGCAGCGACTCGGCCTCGGCGTCGAGGTCGAAGCCCTCGAGCAGCCGCTGCAGAGCCTCGGCGCCCATGCCGCCGGTGAAGTACTGACCGAAGCGGTCGCGCAGCTCGCGGTAGAGCGCCTCGTCGGCGACGAGCTGCTTGGGCTCGAGCTTGCGGAAGGTGTCGAGCACCTCCTCGAGCTTGTCCAGCTCGCGCTGCGCGCGGTCACGGATCTGGCGCATCTCGCGCTCGGCGCCCTCGCGCACCTTGCGGCGCACGTCGCCCTTGGCCCCTTCGGCCTCCAGCGCGGCGATGTCCTCCTCGAGCTTCTTCTGCCGGGTGTCGAGGTCGGCGTCACGCTTGTCCTCGACCCGCTTGCGCTCGACCGCGATCTGCGCCTCGACGGTCGCGAGGTCGCGGTGCCGGGCGTCGGCGTCGACCGTCGTAATCAGGTACGCAGCGAAGTAGATGATCTTCTCGAGGTCCTTGGGCGCCAGGTCGAGCAGGTAGCCCAGGCGCGACGGGACGCCCTTGAAGTACCAGATGTGGGTGACGGGGGCGGCCAGCTCGATGTGGCCCATCCGCTCACGCCGGACCTTGGCCCGGGTGACCTCCACGCCGCACCGCTCGCAGATGATGCCCTTGAAGCGGACCCGCTTGTACTTGCCGCAGTAGCACTCCCAGTCGCGGGTCGGGCCGAAGATCTTCTCGCAGAACAGGCCGTCCTTCTCCGGCTTGAGGGTGCGGTAGTTGATGGTCTCCGGCTTCTTGACCTCGCCGTGCGACCACTGACGGATGTCGTCGGCGGTGGCCAGGCCGATGCGCAGCTCGTCGAAGAAGTTGACGTCGAGCACGGTGCCTTCTCTCTGAAAGGTCTTGCACAAGATTCGGGTGTCGGCGTTCGGGTGTCCGCGTTCGGGTTGTCGGGACCAGGCGGTACGCCGGGGGCGCCCCGGCGTACCGCGGTGGCCCTAGACCTCTTCGACGGAGCTGGGCTCGCGGCGGCTCAGGTCGATCCCGAGCTCCTCCGCGGCGCGGAACACGTCCTCGTCGGTGTCACGCATCTCGATGGCCATGCCGTCGCTGGAGAGCACCTCGACGTTGAGGCACAGCGACTGCATCTCCTTGATGAGCACCTTGAACGACTCGGGGATGCCCGGCTCGGGGATGTTCTCGCCCTTGACGATCGCCTCGTAGACCTTGACGCGGCCGAGCACGTCGTCGCTCTTGATGGTGAGCAGCTCCTGCAGGGCGTAGGCGGCGCCGTACGCCTGCATCGCCCAGACCTCCATCTCGCCGAACCGCTGGCCGCCGAACTGGGCCTTGCCGCCCAACGGCTGCTGCGTGATCATGGAGTAGGGGCCGGTCGAGCGGGCGTGGATCTTGTCGTCGACCAGGTGGAGCAGCTTGAGGATGTAGATGTAGCCCACCGAGATCGGCGCCGGGAAGGGCTCGCCGGAGCGGCCGTCGAACAGCCGGGCCTTGCCGGTCGAGCCGATCAGCCGGCGCGCCTCGCCTTCGCTCGACAGGTTGTCGAAGGTCGGGGTCGTGCTGGACAGCAGGCCGGTGATCTCGTCCTCGCGGGCGCCGTCGAAGACGGGGGTGGCGGTGTTGCTGCCGGGTGCCCCGGTCTCCGCGCCGATGAGGCGCAGCCGCTTCTTCCACTCCTGCTCGCCGCCGTCGACCTGCCAGCCGGCCTTGGCCACCCAGCCCAGGTGGGTCTCGAGGACCTGCCCGACGTTCATGCGGCCAGGGACGCCGAGCGGGTTGAGCACGACGTCGACGGGCGTGCCGTCCTCCATGAACGGCATGTCCTCGATCGGCAGGATCTTGGCGATGACGCCCTTGTTGCCGTGCCGGCCGGCGAGCTTGTCACCGTTGCTGATCTTGCGCTTCTGGGCGACGTAGACCCGGACCAGCTCGTTGACGCCGGGCGGCAGCTCGTCGCCGTCCTCCCGGCTGAACACGCGGACGCCGATGACCTTGCCCGACTCGCCGTGCGGCACCTTCAGGCTGGTGTCGCGCACCTCGCGGGCCTTCTCACCGAAGATCGCGCGCAGCAGGCGCTCCTCCGGGGTCAGCTCGGTCTCGCCCTTGGGCGTCACCTTGCCGACGAGCACGTCACCCGGGGTGACCTCCGCGCCGATCCGGATGATGCCGCGCTCGTCGAGGTCGGCCAGGACCTCCTCGGAGACGTTCGGGATGTCCCGGGTGATCTCCTCGGCGCCGAGCTTGGTGTCGCGGGCGTCGACCTCGTGCTCCTCGATGTGGATCGAGGTGAGGACGTCGTCCTGCACGAGGCGCTGCGACAAGATGATCGCGTCCTCGTAGTTGTGGCCCTCCCACGGCATGAAGGCCACCAGCAGGTTCTTGCCGAGCGCCATCTCCGCCTCGTCGGTGCACGGACCGTCGGCCACGACCTGGCCGGCCTCGACCCGCTCGCCCTCGTCCACGATGGGCTTCTGGTTGATGCAGGTGCCCTGGTTGCTGCGGCGGAACTTGTGCAGCCGGTAGGTGCGTCGGGTGCCGTCGTCGTGCATGACGGTGATGTAGTCGGCGGACAGCTCCTCCACCACGCCGGCCTGCTCGGCCAGGATGACGTCGCCGGCGTCCACGGCCGCGCGGTGCTCCATGCCGGTGCCGACCAGCGGCGACTCGCTGCGCAGCAGCGGCACCGCCTGGCGCATCATGTTGGACCCCATGAGCGCGCGGTTGGCGTCGTCGTGCTCCAGGAAGGGGATCATCGCGGTCGCGACCGAGCAGATCTGGCGGGGCGAGACGTCGATGTAGTCCACGCCGCTGGGTGCGATGTAGTCCACCTCGCCGCCCTTGCGGCGCACCAGCACGCGGTCGCCGGCGAACGCGCCGGAGGCGTCCAGCGCGTTGGCCTGCGCGATGACGTGCCGGTCCTCCTCGTCGGCGGTGAGGTAGTCGACCTGGTCGGTCACCAGGCCGGCGTCCACCTTGCGGTAGGGCGTCTCGACGAAGCCGAACGCGTTGATCCGGGCGAAGGTCGCCAGCGAGCCGATCAGGCCGATGTTGGGGCCCTCCGGCGTCTCGATCGGGCACATCCGGCCGTAGTGGCTCGGGTGTACGTCGCGGACCTCGAAGCCGGCCCGCTCACGGGACAGCCCGCCGGGGCCGAGCGCCGACAGCCGGCGCTTGTGGGTCAGCCCGGACAGCGGGTTGGTCTGGTCCATGAACTGCGAGAGCTGGCTGGTGCCGAAGAACTCCTTGATGGAGGCGACGACCGGCCGGATGTTGATCAGGGTCTGCGGCGTGATGGCCTCGACGTCCTGGGTGGTCATGCGCTCGCGCACCACCCGCTCCATGCGGGCCAGGCCCAGCCGGATCTGGTTCTGGATCAGCTCGCCGACGGTGCGCAGGCGGCGGTTGCCGAAGTGGTCGATGTCGTCGGTCTCGTAGCCCGCCTCACCGGCGTGCAGCTTCACGACGTAGTCGATCGTGGCGAGGATGTCCTGCTCGGTGAGCACGCCCTGGCCCACCGGCAGCGCCAGCTCGAGCTTCTTGTTGACCTTGTAGCGGCCGACCTTGGCCAGGTCGTAGCGCTTGGAGTTGAAGAACAGGTTCTCCAGCAGGGTCTGGGCCGACTCGCGGGTCGGCGGCTCGCCCGGGCGCAGCTTGCGGTAGATGTCGATCAGGGCGTCGTCCTGCCCGGTGGTGTGGTCCTTCTCCAGGGTCATGCGCATCGACTCGTAGTCGCCGTAGCGCTCGAGGATCTGCGCGTCGTCCCAGCCGAGGGCCTTGAGCAGCACGGTCACCGGCTGCTTGCGCTTGCGGTCGATGCGTACGCCGACGGCGTCGCGCTTGTCGACCTCGAACTCCAGCCAGGCCCCGCGCGACGGGATCACCTTGCAGGAGTAGGTGTCCTTGTCGGTGGTCTTGTCGATCTGCTTGTCGAAGTAGACGCCGGGCGAGCGGACCAGCTGGGACACCACCACCCGCTCGGTGCCGTTGATGACGAACGTGCCCTTGGGCGTCATCACCGGGAAGTCGCCCATGAACACGGTCTGCGACTTGATCTCACCGGTGGTGTTGTTGGTGAACTCCGCGGTGACGAACAGCGGAGCCGCGTAGGTCATGTCCTTGTCCTTGCACTCCTCGACGGAGTACTTGGTGGGCTCGAACCGGTGGTCGCGGAAGCTCAGCGACATCGACCCGGAGAAGTCCTCGATGGGGGAGATCTCCTCGAAGATCTCCTCCAGCCCGGAGCGGACGGACACGTCGTCGCGGTCGGCGTCGCGGCCCTGCTCGGCGGCGACGCGGTCCTGCCAGACGGGGCTGCCGACGAGCCAGTCGAAGGAGGAGACCTGCAGGTCGAGCAGGTTGGGGACCTCGAGTGGTTCCCGGATCTTGGCGAAGGAACGACGAGGGGTCTTGCTGCCGGTCCTGCCGTTCAGCGTGCCGGTGGTCGTGGTGCTGGTGGTCGTGCTGGTGGTCTTCGGGGCGGCCAACGAGGGTCCTTCCGGCGGCAGCGAGCGGTGCGGCGCTCGATCCCAGGTGGCGCACATTCCTCCGCCCGACCACCTCGGGCATCTGGCCCAGAGCGGTTATATGACGAGAGGCAGCGCAAACAGGCAGCATAGCCGATGGGCCAGCCGCCTGTCGAGGTCACCGTGTCGCTGTCACTGCTGTCCGCCACAGTGACGACCCGAACGGCCCGCGTCAAGGGAGGTCCGCCGGTTGTGCACGGCTCCGGGCAGGCGTCGGAGCGCCCGCCCGGCTTCGCCGCGGCTAGCGCGCTGGTCGGACCGCTGTCAGACCGCCGCCGTCAGACCTTGGCCGCCTCGTCACCGGGAGCGGTCGGGCTCTGCCCGGTGGTGGGCGCCTGCTGGCCCTGCTCGGAGCGCACGGCCTCCTCGACCTTCTTGCCCAGCTCGGCGTCCACGTTGGACCAATACTGGAACGCCCGCTGCAGCACCGGCTCGGTGACGCCGTTGAGCAGGTGACCGCTGATGTTGGCGACCAGTCGGCCCCGGGCCTCGTCGTCCAGCACCTCGCGCACCAGCGTCCCGGGCTGGCCCCAGTCGTCGTCCTCGACATGCTGGACGTACGGCGAGCGCACCATCTCGCCACCCGCCGACCAGCCCGAGCCGTCGTCGTACGCCACGGTGTGCGCAGCCGGACCACCGTGGCTGTTGGGGGCGTAGACCGGGATGCTCGGGTCGTTCCAGGAGTAGCGCATGGCGCCGTCCTTGGCGTAGGAGCTCACCGGCACCTTCGGGGCGTTCACCGGCAGCTGCATGTAGTTGGTGCCGATGCGGTAGCGGTGCGCGTCGGCGTAGGAGAACAGCCGGCCGAGCAGCATCTTGTCCGGGCTGGTGTCGATGCCGGGGACGAAGTTGGACGGCTCGAAGGAGCTCTGCTCGATCTGCGCGAAGAAGTTCTCCGGGTTGCGGTTCAGGGTCATCGTCCCGACCTTGATCAGCGGGTAGTCGCCGTGCGGCCACACCTTGGTGAGGTCGAACGGGTTGAAGCGGTAGCCGTCCGCGTCCTCCGGCGGCATGATCTGGACGTACATCGTCCAGGACGGGAAGTCACCGTTGCTGATGGCGCCGAACAGGTCCTGACGATGGTGGTCGGGCGAGGTGCCGGCGAGCGCGTCACCCTCGGCCTGGGTCAGGAACTCGTTGCCGAGGTCGGTCTTGATCGTGTACTTCACCCAGCACTTCTGGCCGGCGGCGTTGATCCACTGGTAGGCGTGCGAGCTGTACCCGTTCATGTGCCGGAACGTCCTGGGCAGGCCCCTGTCGCCCATCAGCCAGGTGACCTGGTGGGCCGACTCCGGGGACAGAGTCCAGAAGTCCCACTGCATGTCGTTGCTGCGCAGGCCCGAGTCGGGCAGCCGCTTCTGGCTGCGGATGAAGTCCTGGAACTTCATCGGGTCCTTGACGAAGAACACCGGCGTGTTGTTGCCGACCATGTCGTAGTTGCCCTGCTCGGTGTAGAACTTCAGCGCGAAGCCGCGGGGGTCTCGCTGCGTGTCGGCGCCCCCCATCTCGGGAGCGACGGAGGAGAACCGCGCCAGCATCTCGGTCTTCTTGCCGGGCTGCAGGAAGTCGGCCTTGGTGTAGCTGCTGACGTCCTCGGTGACCACGAACTCGCCGAAGGCGCCGGCGCCCTTGGCGTGCACGACCCGCTCCGGCACCCGCTCCCGGTTGAACTGCGCCATCTTCTCGATCAGGTAGTGGTCCTGCAGCAGGATGCCGCCGCCGGTCCCCTGGGTGAGGGAGTGCTCGTCGCTGGCGACCGGGATCCCGGCATTGCTGGTCGTGTGACCGTTGGACGGTGACGTCATGGTGATTTCTCCTCGATTGTTCCTGGGTCGGTATGACAGGTGGAGCAGTAGCCCCAGAAGACGACCTCGGCCTCGTCCACGACGAAGCCGTGCTCCTCGGACGGCGTCAAGCACGCGGCCGGAGCGAGCGCGCGGGAGACGTCCGCAACGGTCCCGCAGCACCGACAGACCACATGGTGGTGGTTGTCGCCGGTCCGGGTCTCGTATCGCGCGGCCGACCCCGCCGGCTCGATGCGCCGCAGCAGACCGGCCGCGGTGCACGCGCCGAGCACGTCGTACACCGCCTGGGTGGACACCGAGCCCAGCGCACGACGCGCGTGCAGCGCCACGGTGTCCGCGGAGGCGTGCGGATGCTCACGCAGTGCACCCAGCACCGCCATCCGCGGGCCGGTGACGCGCAGTCCGGCAGCGCGCAGCATCGCGCGGGCATCGGGACGCTCGTGTGACGGCTCCATCGCCACCCACTGTGCGCGGGTTTCTGGAACGGGTCAAGACACGGGGCTGTTCTCTTGGTTCGGGTCTCTTGGTTCGGGCGGACGTCCGCTCACAGTGCGGTGACGGCCGTGACCTTCCACTGGCCGCCGGTCTCACGAAGGGTCATGCGCACCCGGCTCTGGTCCACCTTGGTGCCCGTGACGCGGGTGCTGGTGGTCGTCTGGTTGAGGAAGACGATCGTGGTCGCCTCGTGCGGCTTGGCTGACACGACGCCCGCGACGACCACTTCTGCCCGCACGACGGCCTTGTACTGCACGGCGACGGGCTGCACCACCGTGGAGGTCGTCCGCATGTACTCGTTGCGGAAGTCGCCGGCGGTGAGCGCGAGGCCGGCCTTGAAGTCCTTGTCCAGGCTGCGGTAGTCGTAGCTGAACAGGACCCGGGCCGCCGCCCGGCTGCTGGTCAGGCCCTCGTCCCGCGCCGTCTCGGTCTGCTGGCTCGTGCGCTGCTGCACGAAGAGGGTGCCGGCGAGGGCCGCCGCGAGGACGACCAGGACCGCCAGCACCGCGACCGGCACCCACCGGTTGACCCGTCGACCGGTTCTCGGCTCAGCGTCGCCGTCGCCGTCGCCGTCGTCAGTCGCTGCCTCGACGGCGGCTGCGGTGGGCTCCGGGGCGTCGGGAGCGTCGGCGGCGGGAGAGGGCTCGGCGCGCACCGACGACGCCGGCTCCCCGGTCCCCTCGGACGCCCTGCGGGGGGTGGGACCGCCCTCGTCGTACCGCAGCGAGTTGCGCTCGTCGGGAGTGCTCATCAGCCCACGAACTGTAGCGAGGAGGTCAGCCAGCGGTCGCCGTGGTGCTCGAGGTCGAGCTGCATGCGGTAGGTCCGCGGCGTCCCGTTGGGGGACGCCTTGTTCTTGACCAGGCTGTCCGCGACGACGATCACCGTGGCCGTCCGCTGGTCACCCCGCACCAGCGCGGCGTCGAGCACCCGCCCCTCCGAGACGACCTTGTTGTCTGTCAGGACGCCGCGCAGCCGGGCCGACTGCTGCGCGAACTCCTGCCCGAAGGTGCCGGTGGCGCTGTCCTGCACCCGCTTGAGGTCACCGTCGATGTCCTGGCCGTCGACCGAGGTGAGGTTCAGAGCGGTCTGGCGGGCGGAGGCCAGGGCGTTGCTCCGGGCCCGGTCGAGCAGGGAGGCGTTGTGCCGGTCGACGCCCTCGACAGCGGCGAGCACCGCGAGCACTGCCAGCAGCACGGCCAGCACGACGAGCAGCACGAGGGCGACGCTCGGCCGCCGTCTGGAGCTGCCGTCCGGTGCGGGAGAGGCCTCGCTCACTGGGCCAGGGGTCCGAGCAGCAGCCACTGCCACGCGCTCTTGCCGAACAGCTGCTGCGCCCCCGCGCTGGAGCCGATCGTCAGGCGCTGGCCGTCCTCGGTGATGACGTTGCCCGTGACCGGGTTGTAGTCGCCGAGCAGCACGCTGTCGCCTGCCCCGGACGGCGCGATGCGGGCACCGCCGCCCAGGCCCGGTATGGGCGGTATGGGCGGTATGGGCGGGGGGGACGAGGAGGACGGGGAGGACGAGGACGAGGACGAGGACGCCTTGCCCTGGCCCGTGCTGCCGCCCGCCGGGAAGGGCTTCTCGCCGGCCGGCCGTGGCTCGTTCTGCGCCCCGCGGACGTCGACGCCGGTCTTGGCGGACTCGGCGCAGTAGGCGTTCAGGTTGGGCGTGCGCAGCGAGGTGTCCTCCGGCTTGCGCTGCTTGGTGGAGCCGTAGCCCGCTTGGCAGGGCTTGGGGCTGCTGTCGCTGACCAGGCCGAAGTGGGTGGTCCCGTCGCCCGGTACCACGGTGAAGCCGCCGGCCACGACGTTGGGGTAGGTGACCAGGATCTGCTTGATCGCCGGGATCCGGACCTGCTGCACCTGCGCCACGGTGATCAGGTTGCTGAGCAGCACCGGCAGCGCCGAGCGGTTGCTCTCCAGCAGGTCGGTCGTCTCGACCGCGCTGTCCCTGCCGTTGGCGAACAACCGCCGGAAGTCGGGGTCGCTGGCCCGCAGCTGGTCGGTGAGGGTCGCCAGGTCGCGGTTGAAGCTCTTGAACTGCCCGGAGACGTCGCGCTGGGTGTCCAGCGCGGTCTTGCCGTCCTCGATCAGCCGCTTGGTCTCCGGCAGGGCGTCGCTGGCGGAGTTGGTGAGCGCGTCGCCGGAGTCGACCAGTCGCTGCAGGCTCGGGCCGGCCCCGTCGAAGGCCATTCCGAGCTCGTCGAGGGTGATCGCGAGCTGCTTGGTGTCGATGCTCGTGACGAAGTCATCCAGGTTGACGACCAGCTGGGTGGGCTGGATGGGGATGCTGGTCATGGAGACCGGGATGACGTCGGAGCCGCGCAGGTAGGGGCCGCCGTCGCGCTGGGGCTGCAGGTCGACGTACTGCTCGCCGACGGCGGAGCGGTTGGCCACGACCGCCTTTACCTGGTTCGGCACCTTGGTCCCGGGCCGCAGCCGCAGCATGGCGCGCACGCCGTCCGGGCGCAGGGTGAGCGTCTCCACCTTGCCCCTCGTGACACCGCGGTAGGTGACTTCCGCGCCCTTGAAGATGCCGCCGCTGTCGCGGAAGTCGGCTGCGACGAGGTAGCCCGGGTCCGTGAGGTGGAAGGCCGTGCCGAGGCCGGCGTAGCGCACGCCCGTGAAGGTCATGCCCACGAGGGCGATCAACCCGAAGACGAGCAGCTGGAGCTTGGTCTGGCGGCTAATCATGACAGGCCTCCCAGCAGGAGGCGGTTCAGGCCGCCCTGGTCGAGCGAGGTGAAGCCGCCACCGCCGAGCGACGGCACGACCCCGCCGGGGACGGTGCCGCCCGGGCCCGGTCCGGACGTCAACCCGGGAGCAGGCACCGGGACCGGAACATTCGGCGGCGGGACAGTCGGGGTCTGGACGTTCGGCGCGAGCGGGTTCACGGGCAGAGACGGAAGGCTGCCAGTGGGGAGCGGCACCGGCAAGCCGGAAATCGATGGCGTCGGCACCGGCAAGCCGGGCAGCGTCGGGCCGGACGTCGGCAGCTTCGGCAGCCCCAGGTTGTTGCTCAGGGTGCCCAGGTCGCCGTCGAGGGTGACGAACAGGTTGGCGTAGTCGCCGCGGATGCCGGTGTCGATCGTGCGCGGGAACGGGTAGGTGGTCAGCAGCTCGAGCGCCTTGGGCAGGTCGACGCCGGCGGCGTTGAGCTGGCCGAGGATGGGCTCGAGCGCCTTGAGGTCGGCCACCGTGTTCTGCTTGCTGCCGTTGATCACACGGACGGCGACCTTGCCGAGCCGGTCCAGGCCCACCAGGACCTTGGTCAGCTCGGCCCGCTGGTCGCTGAGCACCTTGGCGCCGTTCGGGATGTCGTCCAGGGCGACGGCGAGCACCTGACGCTGCTTGGCCAGCCGGGCGGTGAGCCGGTCCATGCTGTCCAGGGCGCGGATGATCTGCCCCTTCTGCTTGTCCAGGCCGCCCACGAAGGTGTTGAGCTGGATCAGCAGGTCGCGCACCTTGCCCTCGCGGCCCTTCAGGGCAGCCACCAGCTCCTTGTTGATGACCTGGACCTGCTCCAGGCTGCCGCCGTTGAGCACGAGCGACAGCGCCGAGAGCAGCTCCTCGATCTCGACGTTGCGGGACGTGCGGTTCAGTCCGATCACAGCTCCGCCGCGCAGCTGGCCCTGTGGCGCCTGGCCCTGCGGCGGCTGCAGGGCGACGAACTTCTCGCCGAGCAGGCTGGTCTGCCGCAGGGCGGCGGTGGCGTTGGCGGGCAGCCTGACGTCGTTGCGGACCCGGACGGTCACGACGGCGGTGTAGCCCTTGAGCTCGATCTTGGACACGCTGCCGACCGTGACGTCGTCCACCTTGACCGCGGACTGCGCGACCAGGTCGAGCACGTCCGGGAACTCGACCTGTACGACGTAGGCGTCCTTGCCGGTGGCCTCGCCGCCCGGCAGCGGCAGGCTCGCCGCGCCGCTGAACTGGCACCCCGACAGCAGCGCCACGGCGACCCCGCCGGCGACGACGGAGGTCGCGATCTTCCCACCGGGGGTCATCGCCCGCTCCCCAGGATGCCGCCCAGAGAGGTGTCGTGCTGCGGAGCAGCGGCCTTGCCGGGCCCGGGGGGAGGCGCACCCTTGGTGCCACAGGTGACTCCCGGCACGTCGGGCAGGGGCGGCTGCGGTGGGAGACAGGGAACCTGGCCGTTCTGCAGCTGGTTGACGGCGTCGGTCAGCTGCTTGCACAGCTTGCCGCTGGGGTCGGCGATGTTGAGCACCGGACAGAGCTGGCCGATGGGTCCGCCGTTCTTGTTGGTCCCGTTGTCACGCGTGTCCAGGGTGCCGGAAGAGGGGTTGTAGGCCAGCTGGAGGTTGGACAGGGCCACCGCGGAGTTGTCCGCGAACTCCCCCAGCGCGTCCTTCTGCTTGGCGAGCACGGAGGTGACCGAGGCGAGGTCGGTGATGTTTGCCGTCAGGTCCTTCTTGTTGTCGTGCACGAAGGTGGCCACCTCGCCCAGGGCGACCGACAGCTCCTTGATCGCCTGTGCCAGGGCCTTGCGCTGGCCGGCCAGCTGGGCCGAGACCTGCGCCAGGTCACTGTTGAAACGCCGCACGGTGCCGTCGCTGTTGGCGATGGTGGTCGTGAACTTCTGCAGGTTGGCCACCGTGCCGAACAGGTCCTGGCGGTTGTCGGCCAGGGTGCCGATCGCCTTGGACAGGTCGAACAGCGTGGAGTTGAGCAGCTTGCCGTTGCCGTCGAGGTTGGCCGCACTGGTCTTGATCAGGTCCGAGAGCGCGCCGTTGCGGTTGGCGCCGTTGGGGCCGAGCGCCTGGTTGAGGTTGTCCAGCGCGCTGTAGATCTGGTCCAGCTCGACCGGGACGGCGGTGCGGTCCCGGCTCAGACTGGCCTTGTCGGCCAGGACCGGCCCGCTGCGCCAGACCGGCGTCAGCTGGACGTAGCGGTCGCTGACGATGGACGGCGCGACCACGACGGCCTTGGCGTCGGCCGGCACCTTGTACTTCGCGTCGTAAACCATGTCGACCTTGATGGTGGTGCCGGCCGGGGTGATCTGCGTGACGTGCCCGATGCGAACGCCGAGGACGCGGACGTCGCTGTTCTTGTAGACGCCGACGGTGCGGTCGAAGCTCGCGCTGAAGGTCTTCTCGCTGCTTCCGAACAGGCCGCAGCCGGCCGTACCGGCCAGCAGCACCAGTCCGGTGAGGGCACCCAGCAGCCGCTTGACTGCGGTCGGGTTCACTTCGGCACTCCTAGCGTCGGGCCGTTGGCGAAGCTGCCCGGCTTGAAGTTCGCCAGGCTGGTGGGGTCGGCGAGGTTCTGCACCAGCGTGTCGAACCAGCGCCCGTTGCCGAGGTTGTCGGCGAAGATGCGGGTGAACGAAGCCAGCCGCGGGATCGCCTTGTCGAGGTTGTCCTGGTTGTCCCTCAGCACCTGCACGACGTTGTGCAGCCTGGCCAGCGCCGGACCGAGCTGGGCACGGTTCTCGCGCACGAGCGCGACCAGCTGCTCCGACAGCTGCACGGTCGTGGCCAGGAGCCGGTCGATGGCCACCTTGCGTCGCTGCAGCTCCTCCAGGATGAGGTTGCTGTTGTTCAGGAAGGCGACGAGGTCCTGGTCTCGGGCGGCGAGCACCTGCGTGACGCCACGCGAGCGGTCCAGCAGGTCGCGCAGCTGAGCGTCGCGGCTGGCGATCGTCCGGGACAGCCGGGTCAGCCCGGTCAGGGACGAGCGGACCTCGTTCGGCGTGTCCTTGAACGTCGCGGCGAGGGTCGCGAAGGCCTTCTCGAGCTGTCCGGTGTCGATCTGGTCGACGTTGGTCGCCAGGCCCTGGAAGGCCTCGGAGACGTCGAAGGGCGAGGAGGTCCGTGACAGCGGGATCGTGCTGCCCGGCTTCAGGCTCCCCACGCCGTCCGGGGTCAGCATGACGAACTTGCGGCCCAGCACGGTCTTGATGCGGATGTCGGCGTGGGTCTGCTTGGCGACCTTCACGCCCTTGAGGCGCATCTGCACGACCACCTTGTCGCCGGCGAGGTCGATCGCGGTGACCTTGCCGACCTTGACCCCGGCGACCCGCACCTCGTCCTGCGGGCGCAGTCCGGCCGCCTCGGAGAAGTCGGCCTTGTAGACGTCGCCGCCACCGATGATCGGCAGCTGGTCGGCGTTGAACGACGCCACCAGGGTGCTTAGGATGACGGCGAGGCCGACGGCACCGATGACGAGCTTGTTCTGCTCGCGGAACGGCGTCACTTCTGGCACCTCGCAGCGGAGTTGACGAACTGCGGCAGCGCCGCCGACAGCGGTGGCTGACCGGGTACCGTCGCCGCCGGGATGATCACCCGGCCGTCGAAGCCGCAGAGGTAGAAGTTGAACCAGGAGCCGTAGGTCGCCGTGCCGATGATCCGGTCCAGCTTGGTCGGGAGCCGCTGCAGGACGCCGTTGACGGTCTGCTTGTTGTCGTCCAGCGTCGTGGCGAGGGTGCGGATCTGACCGATGTCCTGCTTGAGCGGCGGGCGGACGTCGGCGAGCAGGGACGAGGTCGCCGAGGTCAGGTCGGAGATGCCCGCGATCGAGGCGCCGATCGCCGTACGGTCCTGGGCGAAGCCGGCCGTCAGCCCCTTGAGCTGCAGAACCAGGTTGTTGAGCTCGTTGCCGCGGTCGTCGACGGTGGCGAGGACCGTGGTGAGGTTGTCGATGACTCGGCCGATCACGGCGTCCTTGTCCGCCAGGCTGTTGGTGAGCGATGCGGTCTTCTGCAGCAGGCTCTCGACGGTGCCGCCCTCGCCCTGCAGGGTCTGCACGATCTCGAAGGCGACCGCGTTGACGGTGGTGGGGTCCAGCGCCTGGAACAGCGGCCGGAAGCCGTTGAACAGGACGGTGAGGTCCAAGGCGTTGCGCGTCTGGGTCTGCGGGATGGTGCTCCCGGTCTTGAGCGGTGCGTCGCTGCCGGGTGCCTCGGTGACCGCGAGGTAGCGCTCCCCGACCAGGTTGCGGTAGCGCAGCTGGATGACAGCGCTCCTGGCGACGGTGCGGCCGTCGGCCAGGCTGAACGAGACGTCGGCGACCTTGTTGTCCTTGAGCTCGATCCCGTCGACCTGGCCGACCTTGACGCCGGCGATGCGGACGTCGTTGCCCGACAGGAGCCCGGTCACGTCAGTGAACATCGCGTGGTAGCTCTTCTTGCCGCCGAAGGACAGGTTGCCGATGGTCGCCGCCAGGAACAGCGTGAGGATCGACGTGACGACGATGAACACGATCAGCTTGACGAGCGCGACGGACGTCTTCATGCCAGCCCCACCTCCGTCCCGCGCGCCACCGGGCCGAGCAGCAGGCCCACCACGTCAGGGACGTCGTCGACGGGGACGCCCATCACCGAGGCGGCCACGGCGTCGAGCGCCCGCTTCTGTGACGAGGGTCCGGCGAGGAAGGCGGCCGGGTTGGTCGAGGCGCTGCTCCCGCCGCCCTTGCCGTTGTGGATCCCGGCGCGCTGGCTGTCCCGGTAGCCGTCCTTGAACTCCTCGTCCTGAGCGGGGACCTTGGGGTTGGGGTTGCCGTAGCAGCGTGCACCGCGATCTTCCTTGAACTGGGGCTGGTCGCCCGGCTTGTAGGCCATCTGGCTCTTCACCACTTCCAGGGTGATGTGCAGCCCGGGCTGGAGGCCGCCGAAGGTGTTGTTCACCCGCGGCTCGAAGGCGCGCAGGCCGGCCGCGAGGCACGGGAACTCCGGGGAGTAGCGGGCGTAGGTCTGCAGCGAGGGCAGGCTGGAGGAGGCCAGCGTGATGAAGCGCGTCTCGTTCTCGCTCAGGATCGAGGTGGCGCTGTCGTTGAAGCCGGCGGTGGTTCGCAGGAACGCCGCCAGCTCGTCCTGCTGGTCCACCAGCGACCGGCTGGAGAAGGAGAAGTTGTCGAGCACGCGCAGCAGGTCCGGGGTCGCCGAGTCGAGGGTGTCGCTGAAGTCCGCCAGCCCGCGGAAGTCCTGCTCGAGCGTCGGCAGCTCGGGGTTGAGCTGCTTGAGGTACTCGTCGGTGAGCACGAAGTTGCGGCCCAGCCGGTCGCCGCGTCCGCGCAGCGCGCCCGACAGCGCGTTCAGCGTCATCGACAGCTGCGCCGGCTTGAGCGTCTGCAGCAGGGGCAGTAGGTCGTCGATCGCCTTGGCCGTCTCGCGGGCCGTCGTCGACCGGTCCTGTGGGATGACGTCGCCGGAGCGCAGGTGGGTCGCCGACGGTGCCGCGGGCAGGACGAGGTCGACGAACTTCTCCCCGAACAGGGTCTTGGGGAGCAGCTGGGCCGTCACGTTCTTGGGGATGAGCGCGACCTTGTCCGGGTCGAGAGCCAGCTGCAGCCGGGCACCGTCGCCCGAGGAGGACACCTTGCGCACCTCGCCGACGACCAGCCCGCGGAGCTTGACGTCGGCCGGCGGCGAGAGCTGGTTGCCGATCCGGTCGGCCTCCAGCGTGACCTCGGCCACCCGGCTGAACGTCTTGTTGTAGATGGCCACGGTCAGTCCGACCAGCCCGACGATCACGAGCAGGAAGGCCACACCCGACAGGCGCAGCTTCGAGCGGGCGAAGAAGGACCCGGTGCGCGCCATCAGCCCGCGATCCGCACTGTCGTGGTGGCGCCCCAGATGGCCAGGGAGAGGAAGAAGTCGACGACGTTGATCGCCACGATGGCGGTGCGGACGGCGCGGCCCACGGCCACCCCGACGCCGGCCGGCCCGCCGCTGGCGTAGTAGCCGTAGTAGCAGTGGATCAGGATGATGATCACAGCGAAGATCAGCACCTTGACGAAGCTGTAGAGGACGTCGACCTGCGGGAGGTACTGCGTGAAGTACTGGTCGTAGGTGCCGGTCGACTGCCCGTAGAAGCCCGTGGTGATCACGCGGGCGGCGAAGTACGACGACAGCAGGCCGATGACGTAGAGCGGCGTGACGGCGACGAAGCCGGCGATCATGCGCGTCGTCACGAGGAACGGCAGCGACGGGACGCCCATCACCTCGAGCGCGTCCACCTCCTCCGAGATGCGCATCGCGCCCAGCTGGGCGGTGAAGCCGCAGCCGACCGTGGCCGACAGCGCGAGCCCGGCGACCAGGGGAGCGATCTCACGGGTGTTGAAGTAGGCGGAGATGAAGGCCGTGAAGTTGGAGACGCCGAGCTGGTTGAGGGCGGCGTAGCCCTGCAGCCCGACCTCGGTGCCGGTGAAGAAGGTGAGGAAGGCGATGACGCCGACCGTGCCCCCGACCACTGCGAGGGCGCCGGTGCCGAGACTGACCTCGGCCAGCAGGCGAAGAACCTCCTTCTTGTAGCGCAGCAGGGCGCGGTAGGACCAGAACAGCGAGCGCGTGTAGAACGACAGCTGCTTGCCGAGGTCGTCCAGCGCAGCCGCCGGCTTGCCCACGGCGCCCCGCAGCAGGCGGACGGGTCGCTGGATCAGCGGCGGGAGCTGGGTGCCCACGCCTGGGGCGGTGCTGGCCACGGCTCAGCCTCCCTTCTGCGGGACGATCTGGAAGTACACGGCGGTGATGATGAAGTTGGTCAGGAACAGCAGCATGAACGAGATGACGACGCTCTGGTTGACCGCGTCGCCCACCCCCTTCGGGCCGCCCTTGGCGTTGAGCCCCTTGTAGGCCGCCACCAGCGCCGCGATGGCCCCGAAGATCACCGCCTTGAGCTGACCGACGTAGAGGTCCGGCAGCTGCGCGAGCGCCGTGAACGATGCGAGGTAGGCCCCGGGGGTGCCGCCCTGCAGGATGACGTTGAAGAAGTAGCCACCGATCACGCCGACGACGGCCACCAGGCCGTTGAGGAAGAACGCGACCAGCATCGTCGCGAGCACGCGGGGCACCACCAGGCGCTGCAGCGGGCTGACCCCGAGCACCTCCATGGCGTCGATCTCGTCGCGGATCTTGCGCGACCCGAGGTCGGCGCAGATCGCCGAGCCACCGGCGCCGGCGATCAGCAGCGCAGTGACGATCGGGCTCGCCTCGCGCACGATGCCGAGCACCGCGACCGCTCCGGTGAAGCTCTGCGCACCGATCTGCTTGGTGAGGTTGCCGATCTGGAGCGCGAGCACGGCGCCGAACGGGATGGACACCAGCGCGGTCGGCAGGATGGTGACACTGGCGATGAACCAGGCCTGCTGCACGAACTCGGCGCTCTGGAACGGCCGGCGGAACAGGCTGCGCAGCACGTCCAGGGAGAGGGCGAAGAACTCCCCGGCGCCGCGGACCGGCGCGGTAGCACTGACGGCCATCAGCGCTCGCTGCGGTGACGGGCGGCTCGGGCGCGGGCGCGCGGACCCGGGGTGCGGCGCGGCTGGGGTGCAGGCTCAGCGGAGGCGGCCGCCTCTGGCGCCCCGGTCGGCTCGGCGCCGGCCTCCTGTGCGCCGGCCATGGCGTGGGCCGGTTCGGCGTGCCGGTCCCGGCCGTCCGCGCCGGCCATCCCGTTGGAGCCGGCCATCCCGTTGGAACCGGCCATCCCGTCGGAGGCGTGGGCGCCGTTGCTCCCTGGTGTCTGGGCACCGGCAGGGACGAACTCGCCGTGACCGTCGAGCAGATGACGGCCGGACTGGTCCGACCCGTCCTGCGGTGCCGCGTCGCCCTGGCCGTCGCGCGAGTCGGCACCGGCGCGCTGGCCGTCCTGCTGGCCCATCTGGGCCTCGGCCGCGGCATCCACGTCGTCGCCCTGCCAGCCGCTCTGCTCCTGTTTGCCGGTGGGCACCTCGATGTCCTCGCCGGCGAACGAGCCGGCCGGCGGGACCACACCGTGCTCGCGCAGCCACTCGCCCGGGGCCCGCTGCGTCCTGCGCAGCTCGCCGTCGCTGGTGGGCAGCTGGACGGGGATCGGGGGCAGGGCCGGCAGGCCCTGGCCCTCCTTCTCCTCTGCCGCCAGCTCGGAGGCGTCCTTCTCCTCGGCCATCCCGATCGGACCCTGGCGCTGGGCGTTCAGGAACTGGCGGACGACCGGCTCGTTGCTGCTCAGCAGCATCTCGCGCGGCCCGAACATCGCCAGGCTGCGCCGGTAGAGCAGGCCGATGTTGTCCGGGACCGTGCGGGCGGTGTTGACGTCGTGGGTCACGATCAGGAAGGTCGCCTCGATCTGCGCGTTGAGGTCGACGATCAGCTGGTTGAGGTAGGCCGTGCGGACCGGGTCGAGCCCGGAGTCGGGCTCGTCGAACAGCAGGATCTGAGGGTCGAGGACGAGCGCGCGGGCAAGGCCGGCGCGCTTGCGCATGCCGCCGGAGATCTCGCCGGGCAGCTTCTTCTCCGACCCGGACAGGCCCGTCAGCTCCATCTTCTCCAGCACGATGCTCTTGATGTCGCGCTCGGACTTCCTGGTGTGCTCGCGCAGCGGGAAGGCGATGTTGTCGAACAGCGACTGCGAGCCGAACAGCGCGCCGTCCTGGAACAGCACGCCGAACAGCTTGCGGATCTCGTAGAGCTCCTTCTCGCGCACCTTGGTGATGTCGGTCCCGCCGATCGAGATCGAGCCGTTCTCCGGCTTGAGCAGGCCGATCAGGGTCTTGAGGAACACCGACTTGCCGGTGCCGGAGGGGCCGAGGAGCACGCTGATCTCGCCGGCTGGGAGCGTGAGGGTGACGTTCTCCCAGATGGTCTGCCGACCGAACCGCTTGGTGAGGTTCTCGACCTTGATCTCGACACCCACGGCTCGGCTCCACTCGACCTCGGCGCGGCACCCCACGGTGCCGCGCACGTGACTGCTCCCGGCAACCCGTCAGGAGATGGCGGGTCGGGGCGGGGACGTGACCGTTCTCCCTGACACGTTGCCCGTCACAGTAGTCGACGTAACGCCGATCACGTACTCATCGGTAACAGATCCCCTCCGACCGGTCCAAGGCGGGACAACGGCGGGCAGCCGATGGGCAGCCGATGGGCAGCGAATGAATGGGCAGCGCGCCGGGTTCAGCCCCGCCCGTGCACCATGGCCATGACCTTGGCGAGGGTGTCGGTGACCTTCGGGGCGCGCGAGAACGAGAGCAGCTGCACCGGCAGGTCGAACCGCTGCCGAGTGATCGACTTGGCCCGGGTGAACTCCTTGAGGCCGTCGGCGCCGTGGATCCGGCCGAAACCGGAGTCGCCGACCCCGCCGAACGGCAGCGCAGGCACCGAGGCGAAGGCGATCACCGAGTTGACGCTCGTCATCCCCGAGCGCATCTGCCGGGCGATGGCCATGCCGCGCCGGGCGGTGCCGCTGAACACCGCGCCGGCCAGACCGTACGACGTGGCGTTGGTGCGCTGCAGCGCCTCGGCGGCGTCGCGCACCCGGGCGACCGTGATCGTCGGCCCGAACGTCTCCTCCCTCACCGCGGAGCTGTCCTCCGGCACGTCCACCAGCACCGTCGCCTCCACGTAGGGCCCCTCGACCCCGCCGCCCGTCAGGGCCCGGCCGCCCCGGTCGAGCGCATCGCCGATGTGCCGGCGGATGACCTCGACCTGGCCCGCCATCGTGATCGGGCCGTACGACGCAAGCGGGTCGGACCCCGCGCGCACCTGCCGTGCCTTCGCGCTCAGCTCGGACACGAAGGCGTCGTACACCTTGTCGGTGGCGTAGACCCGCTCGATGCCGATGCAGGTCTGCCCGGCGTTGCTCATGCCGCCCCAGAGCGCGGCATCGGCGGCGGCGACCACGTCCGCGTCGTCGTCCACGATCATGGCGTCCTTGCCGCCGCACTCCATGAGCACCGGCACCAGCCCTTCGGCGCAGGCCGCCATCACCTTGCGCCCGGTCGCGGCCGAGCCGGTGAAGGCGAGCTTGTCCACGCCGGCACGGCACAGCGCCGCGCCGGTCGGCCCGAGGCCGGTGACGACCTGCAGGACGTCGGGACGCGCCGGGACCGCCATCGCCCACGCGGCCGCCAGCCAGGAGCCGACCGCGGGGGTGTGCTCGCTGGGCTTGAAGACGACCGCGTTGCCGGCCGCGAGGGCGTACGCCAGGGAGCCCATCGGAGTGAACACCGGGTAGTTCCACGGGCCGATGACGCCGATCACGCCGAGCGGCTGGTACTCCAGCGAGGCGGCCTGGTTGGCGGCCATCAGCCCGGCCGGCACGCGCCGCGACCCGAGCACCTTGCGCGCGTGCCGGGCCGCCCACTCGATGTGGTCCACCGCGAGGGTGATCTCCAGGACGGCGTCGGCGTGCGGCTTGCCGTTCTCCCGGTGCACGAGGTCGGCCAGCTCGTGCATCCGACGGGCGATCACGCCCTTCCAGGCGCGAAGGTGCGTGCGCCGCCCCTCCCACCCCTGCGCCTGCCACCAGGCGGCGGCGTCGTGAGCGCGGGCAACGGCCTGGCCGACCTCCTCGGCGCCGTGCACGGGATAGCTGGCCAGGACCTGACCGGTGCCCGGCTCGAGCGAGTCGAACGTGTCGATGGCGCCGGCGTCCGGTGCGGGGTCGAGCAGGGGGTGGTCAGCGGCAAGCGTCATGGCCCGACCCTAGACCGGGCGCGGGAGGCCGCCCGGGGGCTGTCGCGGCCGTCGGGGCCGTCGTGGCGTGCGAGCATCGCGACGGGACCCGACGACGGAGGAGACGGCGTGGCCGCAGCCCAGGACAGCTACGACTACGTGTACGACCATGTGGTCGTAGGGGCCGGTTCGGCGGGCTGCGTGCTGGCAGCGCGGCTGACCGAGGACCCGTCCGTGCGCGTCCTGCTGCTCGAGGCCGGTGGGGCCGACGACAGCGACGCGGTGCACATCCCGATGGCGCTCTCGCAGACCTGGCGCACGCACCTGGACTGGGGCTACCGCACCCAGGAGCAGAAGCACGCCCAGGGCCGGCGCCTGTACTGGCCTCGCGGCAAGGTGCTCGGCGGCTCCAGCTCGATCAACGCCATGATCTACATCCGGGGGGCGCGCGCGGACTACGACGAGTGGGCCGCGCTGGGCAACGAGGGCTGGTCGTATGACGACGTCCTGCCTTACTTCCTGCGCTCGGAGGACAACAGCCGCGGCCCGTCGGCGTACCACGGCACCGGTGGGCCACTGGCCGTCTCCGACCTGCGCTCGCCGCATCCCTGGTCCCGCGCGCTGGTGGAGTCGGCCGTTGCGGCCGGCCACCGCGACAACCCCGACTTCAACGGCGAGAGCCAGGACGGCGCCGGGCTGTACCAGGTCACCCAGCGGCGGGGGAAGCGCTGCTCGACCGCCGTGGCCTACCTGCACCCGGCGATGTCCCGGCCCAACCTCACGGTCCTCACCCATGCCCTGACCACGCGCGTGGTGGTCCAGGCCGGCCGCGCCGTAGGTGTGGAGTACCGCCGCGGCGGCGCCACGAGCACCGTCCGGGTGAGCGGGGAGGTGCTGCTGGCCGGCGGCTCGGTCAACTCGCCGCAGCTGCTGCTGCTGTCCGGGATCGGCCCGGCGGCCCATCTGCGCGACGTGGGCGTCGACGTCGTGCACGCGCTGCCGGGGGTGGGGCAGGGGCTGCAGGACCACCCCTGCGTGTCGGTGGTCTTCCGCACGACCCGCGAGGACTCGCTGTCAAAGGCGCTGCGTCCGAGCGCCCGCGACCTCTGGGACTTCTACGCCCGGCGCCGCGGGCACCTGACCTCGAACGGCGCCGAGGCCGGCATCTTCGCCCGCTCGCGCGCGGACCTCGACGTGGTCGACCTGCAGCACCACATCGCGCCGCTCAAGTTCTGGGAGCACGGGCTGACCGACCCCGACATCCACGCGCTGACGATGCTGGACGTGCTGGTCCGGGTGGCGTCCAAGGGGTCGGTGTCCCTGCGCTCGGCCGACCCGACCTGGTCGCCGGCCATCGACGCCGGCTACCTCGCGGAGGACGAGGACCTCGAGGCGCTGGTGGCGGGGATCCGGCAGCTGCGGGCGGTCGCCGGCACCGGCCCGCTGACCGGCGTGATCGCCGAGGAGGTCTACCCGGGGCCGGCCGCGCAGTCGGCGGACGCGCTGCGCGACGCGGTGCGCGGTGCCGTCGAGACGCTCTACCACCCGGTCTCGTCCTGCCGGATGGGCACCGACGACATGGCGGTGGTCGACAGCGCCCTGCGCGTGCACGGGCTGGCGGGGCTCCGGGTCGTCGACGCCTCGGTGATGCCGACGCTGGTGCGTGGCAACACCAACGCGCCCACCATCATGATCGCCGAGCGCGCCGCCGACATGCTGCGCGGCCGGACCGCCGGCCGCCCGCTCACCGCCGTCCGCTAACCCCTCTCCCCGCGACCCTCGCCCGTCCCCGGTCCGCGAACGGCGAGCGGGCCAAGGTCATCGTGTCCGGGTGCCCGCGCAGCAGCCTGCTCCGACGGACACGATGACCTTCCGCCGTACGACCTCGGGGCGGCCCACCTGTCGGTGGACCGCCCCGAGGGACGCGCTGTGGAGCTACTGCCGCGTCAGGCAACCTTCGCCCGTTTGATGGTCGCGGCCTTGGTGACGATCTCGCGTAGCCGTGGGTGGGTCGCTGCGTGCCGGTTCCGCCAGCCGATGTAGCGGCGGATCATGCTGGCCTGTTCGGCGTGGCTGTTGTGGTCGGTGCCATCGAGGGCGAAGTAGCGCAGCGCAGTGAACTGGGCCTCGATCCGGTTGAGCCAGGAACCGTAGAACGGGACGTAGGCGAGCTCGACGTTGTTGTCTTTGGCCCACTGCCCGACCCGAGGGTCCGTATTGGTTGAGCGGTGCGGGCTGAAGTTGTCGAGCACGATCGCGATCCGGACCTCGGCCGGGTGCAGCGAGCGCAGGTAGCGGCAGAAGGCCAGGAACTCGACGCGGCCCTTGTGCTTGGTGACGTGACCGTAGAGCTGGTCCTTGCTCAGGTCGTAGCCGGCCATCAGGTGCCGGACCCCGTTCGGGCGGTTGTAGGTCGCCCGGCGGGTCCGCCGCCGCGGCGCGTTCTGGTCGCCCTTGCCGGTCGCGACCGGCGCCCACTGCTTGCCAGGGTGCGGCATCAGGTTCAACGGCCCGAACTCGTCGTAGCAGCACACGACCGTCGGGTCGCCCGGGCCCGGTTGGGCTCCTCCGTCAGCGATCGCGTAGAGCTCCAGGACCCGGTTCTTCTTCGCTTCGTAGTCCGGGTCGGTGCTGGTCTTCCAGGTCTTCACGGCTTGAAAGCTGACTCCCTCCTCGCGGAGCAGCAGGCGCAAGCCCTCATGGCTGATGTCGTCGACCACCCCCTTGGTGACCAGGAAGTCCGCCAACTTCGGCAGGCTCCAAGTCGAGAAAGGCAGACCATGATCGGTCGGCCTGGCCAGCGCGGTCTTGTGGATCTCCTGTCGCTGCGGCAGCGTGAACTTCGGCGGTCGGCCGCCGCCGTACTTCGGCTGCAGCGAGTCGAACCCGTCGGCGTTGAAGTTGTGCAGCACGTCCCGCACCCGATCGGCACAGGTGAACGTGACCTCGGCGATCCTGACAGCGTCCATGCCCTGCGCGGACAGCAACACCATCTGCGCCCGCCGCCAGGTCACGACCGATCCGCTGCTTCGACGCACGATGCGCAGCAGCTTGTTGCCCTCGTCGTTGGTGATGGTCCGGACCTGCACGCGTTGCACCATCTCGCGTCTCCTGGGGGAAGTCAGGATCAGACACGAACAGCATCAAACGATCACAACCCCAAACCGAGAACCCCACCCGGCGTGTCGGCTACAAGGCCAAGGTTGCTGGCAGCGGCACTA
>JAABUT010000693.1_pt1 | contig 48173 bp, 45 predicted proteins | sample 5559281 | NCBI WGS metagenome assembly JAABUT01 (sample SAMN10711880, study PRJNA513359) | rock metagenome | isolation source: Antarctica rocks | place: Antarctica: Victoria Land, Ricker Hills nord | collected 2016-01-04
CGAACTGGAAGAAGGGCTTCCCGGTGGGGTCGTTCGCGAACGGCATCACCGATTTCAACGGCAAGACCTACCAGATCCCCTTCACGACCAACAAGCGGCATGACCTGCTGCTCTACAACGTGGACTACCTCAAGCAGGCGGGCATCGATCCGCAGGCGAAACGGCCGACGTGGGACGAGTTCCGGGCCGCCGCGAAGAAGCTGACGCAGCAGGGGGCGGGGAAGTACTACGGGACGATCATCGGCGGCAATCAAACGAACCAGTGGGAATCCTTCGTCCGTGTCCTTGCGCAGATCGCAGGAGCGCCGGGATCGAGTGAGGGAGGGCTGTCGCAGGACACCAACTACAAGACAGGCGAATACAACTTCACGACGGACCAGTATCTCGCGGCGATTGACCTCCTGCTCGGCATGAAAGCGGACGGCAGCATCTTCCCCGGCTCGTCCAACCTGAATGCTCCGCAGGCGCGGGCGCAGATGCCACAGGGCGCGGCGGGCATGATGCTCCAGGGTGTCTGGAACATCCCCCAATGGATCCATGACAGCCCGACCTACAACTTCGATATCGCGGACCTGCCTGTCCCGAACACGGGCACGCCGTTGCCGCTCTTCTCCGGTCCGGGCGGGGGGAATGCGCTGTACGTCTTTGCCAAGTCGAAGAATGGGCAGATCGCGGGCGACATCTTCCATTATCTCGGCACGGCGGAGGGGCAGACGAAATGGGCGACGGTCACGGGCGGCAGTGACCCGCCGAACTTCCCGCAGGTGATCGAACAGGCGCAGATCGATCCGCGTGCCAGAAAAGCGCTGGGAATCTTCAACCAGACGATGCATCTCGCGCCCAGCCCGAACGTCCGCAATCCCGACTGGTCGCAGGCTGAACTGGAGAAGAAGACCCTTTCGCCGGATTTCGGTACGACGCTGCAAGGCATCTACACCGGGCAGATCGGCGATGCGAAGAAGGCGATGCAGGACCTCAAGGATCGCGCCGATAAGGAACTGGACCGCGCCATCAAGGCGGCGCAGGCGAAAGGCGCGAAGGTCTCGCGCGACGACCTCGCCTTCCCGAACTGGGATCCGATGAAGGATTACACCGACGCCGACTACGCCGCGCTCAAGAAGTAATCAGTAGCCGGTAGTTGGTAGCCGGTAATACTCTTTCACGATAAAGCGTGATGCCCCCGTAGGGGCGATGCTTGAATCGCCCTCTCTCGGCGGCAGGGCACTGCGGGAGAGGGCCGGATGATCCGGGGAGGGCGATTCAAGCATCGCCCCCATAGGCATCAAGTTAAGCAAATTCCGCCGCCGCCGTAGGGAGATTGGGCACGGTATGGGAGCGACTGCGATGGTGAATGCTGCGATGCCGGAACGTACGGACTGCGTTGGCGGGCGGAACACCGCAGGGCGATGCGCCCCTCGCCCCCGCAATCGTCGCGACAAGGGGCCGTCAAAGCAGTACGTACACAGGCCATATCCTTATCTTGATGTCTATGGGCGATTCAAGCATCGCCCCTACGCAACAATGGCAGCGCTATCTTTGGCGACACAGCGACCGTGAAAGAGTGTAAGGACACTGACTTCACTGACTACTGACTACTACAGGAGGTACGGGTTGGCTGCGGATCGCCCGAATGTGCTCATCATTTACCCCGACCAGTGGCGCGCGGACACGCTAGCCTGCGCGGGCGATGCCGTCGTGCACACGCCGCATCTCGACCGGCTGGCGCGGCAGGGGGTGCGGCTCACGCACGCCTTCACGGCGAACCCCCTCTGCACGCCCTCCCGCGGCGCCTTCATGACCGGGCGGTATCCGCACACGACGGGCGTGATGCGCAACAATGACCCGCTTCCTACCGACGAGGTTTGCTTTGCGGAAGCCCTCAGTGCGGCGGGATACCGGACGGGGTACATCGGCAAATGGCACCTCGACGGCGATCCGCGCCCCGGCTTCGTCCCGCCGGAACGCCGTCACGGGTGGCAGCACTGGGCCGCCTTCAACCGCGGGCATCGCTACTACGACGGTGTCTATTTCCGTGACACGCCGGACGAGATTCCGACACCGGGTTTCGAGCCGGACCACCAGACGGACCTCGCCGTTGCGTTTCTGGAAGAAGCGGCGGCGGACCGCCCGCGGCCTTTCTGCCTGATGATCTCCTGGGGGCCGCCGCACACTCCGCTGGAGCCTCCGGAGCGGTATCGCGCCACCTACGATCCACAGGTGATGCCGCTTCCCGCCAGCGTCCCGCCCGCCCTCGCGGAACGGGCCCGCACCGAGCGTGCCCGCTATGATGGCCTCGTCACGGCGCTGGACGACAACGTCGGCAGGCTGCTCGCCGCACTCGACCGGCTCGGCATGGCGGAAGAGACGATTGTCCTCTTCACCTCAGATCACGGCGACTCACTCGGCGAGCACGGCCTGCTGCGCAAGAGCATTCCCTATGACGAGGCCACCCGTGTGCCCTGTATCGTCCGCTGGCCGGGCCGGATCCCGGCCGCCACGGTGACAGACCATCTCTTCGCCTGTGTGGATATCGCACCCACACTGCTCACCTGCTGCGATGTAGCGATCCCGGCGCATGTGCAGGGGTATGACCTCTCGGCCATCTGGCACGGCGCGGCCGATTCACCGCGCCAGACGGTCTACATCGAGGGCGGCGTCGAGCGTAGCCCGGAGTGGGAGGCGGTCAACCGGCCGATGCACCAACTCCCGCCGGACCGATGGCGCGCCCTGCGCACGCACGACCGGCTTCTCGCCACGGATCAATCAGGGGCAGTCACGCTCCTCTTCGATCTCGATACGGACCCACTCGCGATGGAGAATCTGGCCGGCCAGCCACAGGCGGCGGCGCACGAGGCGACGCTCCTCGCGCGGCTGCGGGACGAGGCGCGGGCGCTCGGAGACGCCTGTCTGACAACAGGGCACTGATGAGGCAGAGGATGGATGCATGAAATGTCCGCATGTAGTGTTCGTGATCTGTGATCAGATGCAGGGGCAGCGGCTTGGTGTGGTGGACCCGACCGCGTATACGCCCCATCTCGACCGGCTGGCGGCGGAGAGCGTGCGCTTCACGCACCACTACGCGGCAAACCCGCAATGTGTCCCGTCGCGCGCCTCGCTCCAAACTGGCCGCTACCCGCACGATCTGGGCGTGATGATCATTTACGGCTTCCACGGGCATACCGCGCATCTCAATGCGCGCCATCGCACCGTCGGACAGGTCTTCCGCGAGCACGACTACACGACCGCCTATTTCGGTAAGACACACTTCGGCGCGGCGCTCCCGGCGCTGGGGTACGACATCGGCGCGGACTTCCCAGCGGTCGCGCCGATGAGCGGCGTGGATCGCGCGATCACCGATACGACATGCCGCTTCCTCGCGGAGCACGACCCCGATCAACCGCTCTTCCTCACCGTCTCCTTTCAGGAGCCGCACCCGCCGTTCGCGCTCGTGGAGGAATTCGTGGATCACTATCCGCCAGAGCAGATCACCCTTCCCGTCAGTTATTACGCGGACGATCTCGCGAGCAAGCCACCCTTCCAGCGGGTGCGCAACCGGGATCGCGAACACGGCGATGCGACCGCCGAGGCGGCGCTGAAGCACGAGCTGCGGCAGTACTACACGATGATCTCCCATATGGACGCATGCTTCGGCGAACTGCGTGCCGCACTGGAAGCGAAGGGGATGTGGGCGGAGACCGTCGTCGTGTTCACGTCAGATCACGGCGACATGATGGGCGCGCACCGGATGCGCCTCAAGGGGACCCTGCCGTACGACGAGGTCTTCGTCGTACCGCTTCTTGTGCGCGTACCCGGCGCCCAATTCCCGCGCTCGGTCGTGGACGATCTGACCGTCAATGTCAGCGTGCCCGGCACGCTGTTGGAGGCGGCGGGGATCGTCGCACCTTCCGAATTCGCGGGCGGTTCCCTGCTGCCCATGTTGCGCCGCACGCATCGTCCGGAGAATGAGGCGGTGTTCTTCGAGCACTACGGCGCGTATTGGGGGTTGCACCCCTTCCGCGCCGTGCGCTACGCGCCGCTGGAAGTACATCAAATACTACGGCCCGGACCAGACCGACGAGCTATACGACATGGAGCATGACCCGCACGAACTGCATAACGTCGCGGCGGACCCCGCCGTTGCCAACACGAAGGCAGACCTCGAACGGCGGGTGGATGCATGGTGGGCGGAGACCGGTGGCAGGGAGTTCGACGACTATGAGACGGACGCATTCAAGTTGAGCGGCGCGGCGGACATCGTCCTCTCCGAACAGGAGCGGGCCAAATGGCAGCACGCGTGAAGGGAGCGGCCATGGATACGCACGACCGGACCGATTCGACAATCTCGCGCCGTCATGCCCTGCGGATCGCCGCAGGGACGGGCCTGGCCGCGATCCTCGCCGCATGTGGCGGCGGGAACGCCACGGCGCCACCACCGAGTGGACAAGCCACGGCATCTCCCGTCGTGCCTGCAACGGGGATCACAAGCGCTCCCGCCGCGACGACCGCCGGTGCGACCGCGATCCCGATTCCGACGAGTGGCGCGAAGCTGCCGACAGAGAAATTGACCTTCCACTGGGTGCATAGCGGCCCCGGTCCGAAGGGGATCTTCTTCAAGGCGTACTTCGCCTCCTATCAGCAGGCGCACCCGAACATCACCATTCAACTCGATGAACTGCCGTGGCCGGAGATCAACAAACTGGTGCCGCTCGGTGTCCAGAACAGCAACGCGCCCGATGTCTTCCAGATCCCGCAGAACCTCACGGGAGCGCAAGCGGTCAGCCAGGGATGGGTGCATGCCCTCGACGATATCATCCCAACTTTCGCGCAATGGAAGGCGGCCTTCCCACCCGGTTCGTTTGTTGATGGCGTGCACGTCTTCAAGGGAAAGACGTATACCTTCCCGTTCATCTCCAACAAGACGTACAGCAACCTGCTCCTGTACAACGTGGACTACCTCAAGCAAGCGGGGATCGACCCGCAGGCGAAGCCGCTGACGTGGGATGAGTACCGCGCCGCCGCGAAGAAGCTGACGCAACAGGGCGCGGGCAAGTATTACGGCGTCATTATCGAGGGTGGCCAAACGAATCGCTGGGGCGGTATCGTCTCCGGTCTCGCGCAGATGGCGGGAGCGTCCGGGGGCGGTGGAGATGGCTTCGCCGATGACCTGAACTGGAAATCCGGCGAGTACAACTACACGACCGACCCATACCTCGCCGCCATTGACCTGCTGCTCGCGCTGAAAGCGGACGGCAGTGTCTTCCCCGGCTCGCTCTCGCTCAACGCCTTGCAGGCGCGCGCGCAGTTCCCACAGGGTGTCGCGGCGATGATGCTCCAGGGACCGTTCAATATCGAGGGATGGAAATCCACCGCGCCGGACTTCACGTTCGATCTGGCGAGTCAGCCGGTGCCGAATAGCGGTACGCCACTGCCGCTCATGTACGGCATCACCGGTGGCTACTTCTGGGCGTTCGCGAAGAGCAAATACCTCGATATCATCGGCGACATGTTCCATTACCTCGGCACCGAGGAGGGGCAGGCGACGTTCGTAAAAATTTCCGGCGGCGGAGAACCGGCGACATTCCCGAAAGCGAATCAGGTGACGGGCATCGATCCGCGTATTACGAAAGCGCTCGCCCTCTTTGACCAGCAGATGCGCCGTGCGCCGAACCCGAGTATCCGCAACCCGGATGTGGAACTCGTCAATCTGGAGCGAAAGACGATCACGCCGGATTTCGGGACGGTCGTACAGGGAATTTACACCGGGCAACTCGGCGACGCGAAGAAGGCGATGCAGGACCTCAAGGATCGCGCCGACAAGGAGCTCGACCGCGCCATCAAGGCGGCGCAGGCCAAGGGCGCGAAGGTCTCACGCGATGACTTCGTCTTCCCGAACTGGGACCCGACGAAGGACTACACCGACGCGGATTACGCCGCGCTCAAGAAGTAGCTGCCTGACGGTGGTCCGTCCGCCGGGCAGAGAAGAGGAGTGTGGAAGATGACAGCACGACGAGCGACTGGCAGAGCGGGCGGACACGTTCCCCGCCGGGACGCGCTGCGACTGGCCGCCGCGGCTGGCATGGGGGCGTTGCTCGCCGCGTGCGGCGGCGGTACGCCCACTACCGCGCCGACCGCAAGCAGCGCGACCACTGCACCGACGGGTGGCGGCGGGGCGGCGACGACCACGTCGGAGGTGGGCGCGATCACCGTGCCCAACACCGGCCTCAAAGTGCCGACCCAGAATATCACCTTCCGCTGGATCGACAGCGGCGATCTCAAGGCGCTCTTCTACAACAAGTACTTCCCTGCCTATCACAAGGCGCACTCCAACATCACCGTGCAGTACGATGCCCTGCCGTGGACGGAGATCAACAAGATCGTGCCGCTCGGCGTACAGAACGGTGACGCGCACGACTGCTTCGCAGTGCCACAGAACTTCACCGGCGCGCAGGCGGTCGCGCAGGGATGGGTCGCCCCGCTGGACGACATCGTGCCGAACTTCTCGCAGTGGAAGAGCAGGTTCCCGTTTGGCTCATTCATTGAGGGCATCCATGTCTTCGACGGCAAGACATATACCTTCCCGGTCACGTCCAATAAGCGGTACGGCACGCTGACGCTCTACAGCGTGGACTACATGCAGCGGGCGGGCTACGACCCGGCCGCGAAGCTGCTGACGTGGGACGAGTTCCGCGCCGCCGCGAAGAAGATGACGGCGCAGGGCAAAGGACAGTATTACGGCCTTGTTGTCGCTGGAAAAGGGAACTACCTCGACGGATTTGTCGGCAATCTCGCGCGCATGGCCGGCGCATCCGCCGGGACTGGCGCGAACGCGGGCACCGACCACATCAACTATAAGACGGGTGAGTACACCTTCGCGACAGATCAGTATCTCGCGGCGATCGATCTGCTGCTCGCGCTCAAGTCCGACGGCAGCATCCTCCCCGGTTCACTCTCGCTCAACAGCTCCGATGCGCGCGCCAGGATGCCGCAGGGCGCCGCAGGGATGGTCCTCGAAGGGCCGTGGAACATCCCACAATGGCCGCGCGAGAACCCCGACTTCAAGTTCGAGGTCACCAGCCAGCCGGTGCCGAACAGCGGCGCGGCGCTGCCGCTCAGCGTCGAGGAGACCGGGGCGAACCAGCCGTGGGTGTATGCTAGGAGCAAGTACAAGGAGATCGCCGGGGACATGTTCGCGTACATCGGCAGTCCGGAGGGCCAGACGGCGATCATCGTCGCCACCGAGGGCAACCTGCGCGCCTTGATCCCGGAAGCGAACGAGAAGGCGCGGCAATCGCGCAATCTCGACCCGCACGCGAGCAGGGCGCTGCAACTCTTCGAGCAGCAGGTCCGGCTCGCCCCGATGGCAGTCGTGCGCAACACCGACGTGGCACGCGTATTCCTCGAGATGAAGGCGATCACGCCGAACTTCAACGACACCCTCGTCGGGCTTTTCAGTGGGCAGATTTCGGACTCGAAGAAGGCAATGCAGGACCTCAAGGACCGTGCCGACAAGGAGATGGACCGCGCCATCAAGGCGGCGCAGGCAAAGGGCGCGAAAGTGACCCGCGACGACTGGGTCTTCCCGAACTGGGATCCGACGAAGGACTACGCTGAGGCGGACTACGCCGCGTTGAAGAAGTAGAGGACGGGCATGGAGCGTGCATCGAAGATGAACTTCGTCTTCTTCATCCCCGACGAGTTGCGCGCGGAGAGCGTGGGATGCTACGGGCATCCACTGTCCCGTACGCCCAATATGGACCGCCTCGCCGGGGAGGGGACGCGGTTCGACCAGTGCCATGTGCAGCACACGGTCTGCACGCCCTCGCGCTGCGCGTTCATGACGGGATGGTACCCGCACGTCCGGGGGCATCGCACGCTCTGGCACCTCTTGCGGCCAGACGAGCCGAACCTGCTCAAGTACCTCAAGCAGTCCGGCTACCACATCTACTGGGGCGGCAAGAACGACCTGTTCGCGCCAGAGAGCTTCGCGGAGAGCGTGACGGATTACCGGCTCGGCGACCGCTCCCGCCGCGCCGTCGCGAGCAATCGCGCGGCATTGGCGACGCCGCCGTGGGAGCCGGACGACCCGCGCTACTACAGTTTCCTCTATGAACCGGCGGACTCGCTCGAAGCGTTGGGGGACTTCCGCCAGGTGGACGGCGCGATTGAACTGCTACGGGGGAAACCGGAGGAGCCGTTCGCGCTCTATCTCCCCCTCTCGTACCCGCACCCGCCGTATCGCGCGCCGGAGCCGTGGCAGACGATGTTCGACACGGCGGGTGTGCCGCCGCTCCGCCCCGCCAACCTGCCTGACAAGCCGGACTTCCACGTGCTGATCCGCGCGACGCGCCATCTCGACCGGTTGGACGAATCCGTGCTGCGGGCGATCAACGCGGTCTATCTCGGCATGACCGCCGTGGCGGACACCCTGCTCGGCTACCTGCTCGACGCCCTCGACGAGACAGGATATGCCGAGAACACGGCGATCTTCTGCTTCTCCGATCACGGCGACTGGGCGGGCGATTACGGCCTCGTGGAGAAGTGGCCGAGCGCCCTCGACGACACCCTGACGCGCGTGCCGTTCATCGTCCGCGTGCCGGGGATGGCGCGCGGGCATGTCGTGGCGGAGCAGATCGAGCTATTCGACTTCATGGCGACGGTGCTGCACCTCGCGGACATCCCCACCGCGCACACGCATTTCGCGCGCAGCCTCGTCCCGCAACTACGCGGGGAGGCGGGCGACCCGAATCGCGCCGTCTTCGCGGAGGGCGGCTACGGCCCGCACGAGCCGCAGACATTCGAGGGGCGCGTCGGCACGCCCGCCCCTTTCGCGACCAATCCCGCCGCGATCTACTATCCCAAAGGGCGATTGCAGCAGGACCACCCGGAGAGCGTCTGCCGCGCCGCGATGGTCCGCACGATGACGCACAAGCTCATCCACCGCCCGCTCGGCGTCAGTGAGCTGTACGACTTGGCGCGCGACCCACGGGAAACGCGGAATGTCCACGGCGACACGGCGTACGCGGCGATTCGGCGACGATTAGAATGCACGCTCCTCGATTGGTACACGCGCACGAGCGATGTCGTCCCCTGGGACGAGCATCCACGCGGCCTGCCGCCACAGGCGGGCTGACGGCGGGAAGGAGGCAAGGATGATGAGGCGGCGCAAGCCAGGGGCGCGAAGGTGATGCGGGATGACTGGACCTTCCCGAATTGGGACCCGGCGAAGGATTATACCGACGCGGACTACGCCGCGTTGAAGAAATAAGGAGCGGTCGTGGCTACCTCCCTCACCCAGCGATTGTCAGATCAATCCGTGTCCCGCCCGCGCGGGACGCTCCGCCAGCGCGTCTATGCCGCGCGCTGGTGCTATCTCTTCATGATCCCGTCGCTCATCCTCGCCGCCGCCTTCACCTTCTGGCCGATCGTCGCGTCGTGGTACTTCTCCTTGCTGGATTTCTCCGGCTTCTCCAGCGCGCGCCCCTTCGTCGGCCTCGCCAATTACCGCGAGCTGATCCGCGACCCCTATTTCTGGCGTGCCTTCGGGCACTCCTTCCTGTTCACCGCCGTGACGGTGCCGATCCGCCTCTCCCTCGCCCTGATTGTCGCGATCGTCCTCAACGACAAGGCCCTCCGGCTCTCGTCGCTCTTCCGCACCGTCTTCTTCCTCCCCGTCGTGACCACCACCGCCATCGTCGGCATCCTGATGACTTTCCTCTTCTCGCCTTTCAACGGCCCCGTCAACAAGACCCTCCTCGCGTTGCATCTCGTCGGCAAGCCCGTGGATTTCCTCGGCGACCCGCACCGCGCCCTCTACACGATCATGGCGGTGCAGGTCTGGAAATCGTTCGGCTTCTCGATGATCTACTGGCTCGCCGCCTTGCAGTCCATCCCCGCCGAGTTGTACGAGGCGGCGCGGGTGGACGGCGCGAACCCGTGGCAGCAGTTCCGGGGGATCACGGTGCCGCTCCTGAAGCCTTTCGCGGTCGTCATTCTCCTGATTACCGTCGTCAGTACGCTCCGTGTCTTCGACCTCGTCCAGACGATGACCGGTGGCGGCCCGTTCTTCGCGAGCGAGGTGGTGGAGACCTACATCTACCGCAACGCCTTCTCGGTGCAGGGCGGCATCCCGCGCGAGGGGTACGCCTCGGCGGTCGGCGTCTTCTTCGGGCTGACCGTGATGGTCGTCGCCCTCATCCAGGGATGGGCGATCCGCAAGGCGAACGCCGTGCGTCGCGACCTGACGGCGGGAGAGGCGCGATGACCGCGAACGCCCCGACCCTGACCGGCCGCCCCGCCGCCCGCACGAAGGGGCGCACCCTGCGCGGCGGGCGGCTGCGCGCGACGATCACGAGCGTCGTCCTCACGCCGATCTGCTTCCTATGGATCTACCCCTTCCTGTGGGTCGTCTCGGCGGCGGTGAAGACGAACGCGCAGATCTTCAAAGGCCCCGGCCTGATCCCGCCCGAGTTCCACACGGAGAACTTCCAGCGCGCCTGGACGCAGGCGCACATCGGGCGGTACTTCCTCAACACCGTCGTCATCGCCGTCAGCGCGACCGCCATCGTCGTCGTCACGACGGGCATGATGGGGTACGTCCTCGGGCGGTACGACTTCCCCGGCAAGAAGTTCATCGTCGCGGTGTTTATCGCGACGGTCTTCCTGCCCGAGGGGTACACGATCATCCCGATCTTCGACCTGATCAACCGCCTGCACCTCAACAACAACCTGCTCGGCGTCATCCTCGCCGAGAGCGGCGGCGCGCACGTGATCTACATCCTCCTGTTCGCGGGCTTCTTCGCGCAGTTGCCGCGCGAGTTGGAGGAGGCGGCGATCATGGACGGGGCGGGGTTCCTGCGCATCTTCGCGCAGGTGATGCTGCCGCTCGCCAAGCCCGTGATCGCGACGACGGTGATCTTGCAGTTCGAGCGCAGCTGGAACAGCTTCTTCCTGCCGCTCGTGCTGACGCTCTCGCGCCCGAACCTGCGGACGCTCGGCGTCGGGATGTTTGCGTTCCAGGGCGAGTTCTTCAACGATATCAGCGGTATGGCGGCGGCAGCGACCGTCGCGCTCGTGCCGATCATCGCGGTCTTCCTCCTCCTGCAACGCTACTTCGTCGAGGGCATCGCCGGCGCCGTCAAGCAGTAGGCGGTACACGCGATCGCGCGATACGGATAGGACTTACGCAGTTGCGGGCGTTTCTCTGGTGGTGGCAGGCTTTCCAGCCTGCTCTACGGTCGGGGAGCAGGCTGGAAATCTGCCCAGAGGGCACCCGCACCACCGTGATTCCCCATTCAACTGCGTAAGTCCTAACAGAAAGGGTCTCGAAGATGGCGGAACACTCTGCGACGCGACGGATCGGGCGAAGAGACGCATTGCGGCTCGCGGGGGGCGCGGGAGCGGCGGCGCTGCTGACCGCGTGCGGCGGCGGGAAGCCCGCAAGCATCCCCGCCGCTCCTGCGACGACGGCGGCGACCACCGCGAGCGGGAGTGCGCCAGCGGGCAACGGGGCGATTGTGATTGCCAACAGCGGCGCGAAGCTGCCGACGGAGGGCGTGAAGTTCAACTGGGTCGACAGCGGGGACGCGAAGGCGCTCTTCTTCAAGCCCTATTTCGCGGCGTACAGCCAGGCCCACCCGAACATCGCGATCACCTACGACCCGCTCCCCTTCGACAAGATCACGACGCTCCTGCCGATCGGCTTCCAGAACAACAACGCCCCCGATGTTTTCCAACTGCCGGGCCAGATCTCCCTCGGTCAGGCGATCCAGAATGGCTGGGCGCGCCCGATTGACGACATCATCCCGGACTTCGACATGTGGAAGGCGGCATTCCCGCCTGGCTCGTTCCTGACGGGGCTGAATGTCTTCGAGGGCAAGACCTACGGCCCGCCGCTCACGAACCCCGGCGGCGACACCTCACTCTGCTACAACACCGAGTACGCCGCCAGGGCGTCGTTCGACCCGAAGGAGAAGCCCGTCACCTGGGACGCCTTCCGCGCCGCCGCGAAGAAGATGACCGAACAAGGGGGCGGCAAGTATTACGGCCTGATCGTGGAGGGGCAGCCGGGTAACCGCTTCGCCTCCATCGTCAGCGGCTTCGCCCGGCGCGCGGCCCCGCTCGGCGGCGACATCAGCTTCAAGACGGGCGAGTACAGCTACGCCACGGACCCGTACCTCGCTGCGATTGATTTGCTCCTCGGGCTAAAGGCGGACGGCAGCATCTTCCCCGGCTCCGTCTCGCTGAACGCGGCGCAGGCCCGCGCGCAGTTCGCGCAGGGCGTCGCGGGGATGATCGTCTCCGGGACGTACAACATCCCCCAGTGGAAAACGGAAAATCCGACGTTCGCCTTCGACATCGTCGGGCAACCCGTGCCGAACGGCGGCACGGTCTATCCGCTCGCGTCATTCCCCAGCACCACGGGGCTGAATATCTTCACCATCAATGCGAAGACGAAATACCCGGCGGTCGCGGGGGACATCATCCACTATCTCGGCACAAAGGAGGGCAACCTCGCCTTCACGACGCTCTCCGGCGGTGGCCAGCGCTCGATCTACCCAGATGTGAACGCGCAGGCGCCGATTGACCCGCGCTCGCGCACCATCTTCAAGGCGCTGGACGACATCCAGCGCCTCGCCCCCAGCTCGGTCGTGCGCAACCCGGACTGGGCAAAGGTGGAACTGGAACTCCGGCCCGTGACGCCCGATTTCGGCGCGACGATGCAGGGCATCTACACCGGCCAACTGGGCGACCCGAAGAAGGCGATGCAGGACCTTAAGGACCGCTCCGACAAGGAGTTGGAGCGCGCGATCAAGGCCGCGCAGGGGAAGGGCGCGAAGGTCTCGCGCGACGACCTGGTCTTCCCGAACTGGGACCCGATGAAGGACTACACCGATGCGGACTATGCTGCGGTGAAGAAAGGGTAACCGATGCGACTCAGCCTCATCATGACAGGCGCACTGCGAAAACTCTCCCCCGCCGAACTGGTCGCGTGCGCGGCGGCGACGGGCGTGCGGGCGATTGACGCGGAGGAGGAATTCGACGACGACACGCTGGCGATGATGCGCGCGCAGGGCCTCGCGCTCGGGCCGATGCGCGTGCGGGCATCGCTCGCGGACTCCGATCCCGCGACGCGCACGGGCGCGGTCGAGGCGGCATGTCGGGCCATCGACCGCGCGATGGCATGGGGGCTGGACACGGTCTGGATGCTGCCGCGCAACTTCCGCAACGACACCTCGCAGCGCGAGAATTGGGCCGCCGTGCGCGAGACGATGCCGGCGGTCGCCCGCCACGCCGAGCAGCAGGGCGTCCGCATCGCCATCGAGAACTGCCCCTTCAACGGGCAGAACGTCGTCTGCACCCCGGAGGCATGGGACGCGCTCTTCGCGCTGATCCCATCGGGGATCGTCGGCATCTGCATGGACCCCTCGCACAATGTCTGGCAGGGGATAGACTATCTGCGCGCCACGCGCGAGTACGCCGCGCACATCTACCACGTCCACGCCAAGGACACGGAAATTCTCACCGAAGGATGCTACCGCTACGGCGTCGAGGGGCCGCACATCGAGTCGCCTGTGCAGCGGCACGGCTGGTGGCGGCACCGCCTACCCGGCCTCGGCGCGGTGGACTGGAACGCCTTCGTCACCCTCCTGGCCGATCTCGGCTACGCGGGCGACATCAGCATCGAGCACGAGGACCCCCTGTGGGAGGGGAACGCGGCGCGCGTCCAGCAGGGCATCGCCGACGCCCGCGCGCACCTCGCGCGGTTCATCCCTGCTTGATAGACCGAAAGGACGAAACATGACGGAGTTTCACGTCGGGTGCGCGCTGATTACATGGAAAAACATGCCGGACGCCCCGCCGGATTGGGAGGACGTGGCGCTGCGCGAGAGCGGACAGGCGGGCTACGCGGGCGCGCCGACGAGCTTCCACCCCGGCGAGCCGCCCGCAGAAACGGTCACGCGATACGCCCGACACGGCCTCACACCCGCCCCCGGCTACTTCGGCGGCACCTTCGGGGGCGCGAAGGGCCGCGCGGAAATCCTCGATGATGCGCGCATGTACGCCCGCTTCATGCGCGCGGTCGGCTGCACGGAATTGTACGTCGCCGCCGGGGGCGGCAACCACATGACGCCGCGCGGCAAGACGCGCCGGGAACTGGCGGGGCAGGTCCAGCCGGATGACGCCCTATCCGACGATGCCTTCGCGCAGTACGCCGATCTCATCAACGAAATCGGCGCGATCACGCTCGCGGAGGGCGTGCGGAGCTGCTTCCACAACCACGTCGGCACGGTCATCGAGACGCGGGGGGAGATGGACCACCTGCTCGCCCTCACCGACCCGGCATGCGTCTTCGTCGGGCCGGATACGGGCCATCTCGCGTGGGCAGGGGCGGACCCCGTCGCCTTCTGTCGCGACTATGCGAGCCGCATCGAGACGGTGCACCTCAAAGACTGCCACGCCGCCGTCATCGAGCGCGGACGGGCGGCGGGATGGGATTACCCGGCTTTCGCGCGGGGCGGCGTCTTCGCCGAACTCGGCGAGGGATACGTGGACTTCCCCGCCATCTTCCAGGTTCTTCGCGGCGCGGACTTCGCGGGGTGGGTGATCGCGGAAACGGACTGCACCCGGAAACCAACCGCCCTGCAAAGCGCACAAGTCAGCCGCGACTATCTCCGCAGCATCGGCATTTAGGAGACTCGAACCATGAAGACGCGAAGGAAACGCGAAGAGAAACGAACGGCGTGTTTTCGTTGCCCCATCTGCGTGCCCGTCGCGCCCATCGCAGTTCATCGCGTTTCATTGGGGAGGCAAGGATGATGGAAGAGTTCCGCGTCGGCATCATCGGCTGCGGGCGACCACGCCAGACGGAGGGCGCGACGGGCTTCGGCATGTCTCACTGGCACGCGCGGGGGTATGAGCAGTCGCCCGATTGCCGGATTGTCGCCCTGGCGGACATCAGCGAGGAGAACGCCCGCGCCTTTCAGGCGGAGCATGGCGGCGAGCGCCTCTATACCGATTACCGCGCGATGCTGGCGGACAAAAAGCTGGACATTGTCAGCGTCTGCACCTGGCCGCATCTGCACGCGGAAATGGTGATCGCGGCGGCGGAAGCGGGCGTGCGCGCCGTCCACTGCGAGAAGCCGATCGCCCCGACGTTCGGGGAGGCGAAACGGATGGTTGCGGCCTGCGACCGCCACGGCGTGCAACTGACCTTCAACCACCAGCGCCGTTTCGCCGCGCCCTTCCGCCGGGCGCGGGAACTGCTCCGATCCGGCGCGATCGGCGACCTCGTCCGGTTGGAGATGCGCTGCATCGACCTCTTCGACTGGGGGACGCACTGGTTCGACATGTGCTTCTTCTACAACGGCGAGACCCCCGCCGAATGGGTGCTGGGTCAGGTGGATCTGCGCGACGGGCGCACCGTCTTCGGCGTGCCATTGGAGGGGCAGGGGCTGAGCCACTTCAAGTTCGCCAACGGCGTCCATGGCCTGCTCGTTACCGGCCCGGACAACGGATGGGACGCGCAGAACCGCCTGGTCGGCACCGAGGGCGTGATCGAGGTGGCACACCGGGATGGACCGCCGGTGCGCATCTGGGGCAAGGGGCAGACGGGGTGGCAGGCGGCGGAGACGCCGGAAGACAACCCCGCGCTCGGCGTGGTGCCGCTCGGCGTCCTCGACCTCGTGGATGCACTGAAGACTGGGCGCGAGCCGGAACTTTCCGGGCATCGCGCCTTGCGCGCCACCGAACTCAGCTTCGCCACGTACGAATCGAGCCGCCGACGCGGGCGCGTTGACCTCCCGCTCGACATCGAGGATTCCCCCCTCACCGCGTTGATCGCGGCGGCGAAGGGGGCGGCCGCATGACCGCGCCGCGACCGAACATCCTGCTCTTCGTCAGCGACCAGCAGCAGTGGCAAACGGTCTGCGGCCGCTCGCCCGCGCGCTCGCCCACTATCGACCGCCTCGCCGCCGAGGGGATGCGCTTCGAGCGGCCCTACGCGACGGTCGCGCTCTGCTGCCCCTCCCGCGCGACGCTCATCTCCGGGCAGTTCCCGTGGCACAACGGCGTCCTCAATCAGGTGCATGTCCCGGAACGGACGCGCGGCGACATGTTCCCGGATGTGCAGACCTACAGCGAGAAACTGCGCGCTGCGGGGTATCGCTTAGGGTATGTCGGCAAGTGGCACGCCTCGTGGGAGCGCACGCCGCTCGACTTCGGCTTCCACGACCTCCGCGCGCCGAGCGGCTGCAACCCGGAAACGCTCGCGCGCATCGGCATGGTGGAGGAGCGCACACCCCGCCGCGCGGCGGTGGACATCGAGTGCGAAGTGACGTGGCCTGGGGACGCGCCGCACCTCTTCTACGGCATCGACCACACCCCCGAACACAAGACGCGCCCGCACGTCGAGACGAGCCACGGCATTGACTTGATCGAGCAATACACCGCGCGACCGGAGCCGTGGTTCGTCACGATTAATGTCGTTGAGCCGCACGACCCGTACACACCCCTCGCCCAATATGCCGCCCATTACGACCCCACCGACGTCACATTGCCCGAAAGCTGGCGCGACGACTTCGCCAACAAGCCGTATATGAACCGTCGCGACGCCGCGCTCTGGGCCGCGCTGAGCGAGGGGCAGGTGCGGACGGCAATCGCGCGCTACTGGGCGTACTGCGAGCAGGTGGACACGCAGGTCGGTCGCGTCCTCGACGCGCTCGACGCGACGGGGCAGGCGGCGAACACGCTCGTCGTCTTCACGAGCGACCACGGCGACATGTGCGGCGCGCATCGCCAGTTCATCAAAGGGTGGCAGCCGTACGAGGAGACCTACCGCGTGCCGCTCGTCGCGCGCTGGCCGGGGGTGATCGCGACCGGCGCCGTCTGCGACCATCTCGTCCAGCTCCACGACCTCGCCCACACGTTCGTGGATGTCGGCGGGGGCGCGCCGATCACACCCGCCGACGGGCGCTCCCTCCGGCCCCTGTTCGCGGAGCCGGGGCGTGACGACTGGGACGACGTGGCATTCTGCCAGTACTACGGTGGCGAATTCCTCTACACGCAGCGGATGGTCATTACCCCCCGACACAAGTACGTTTTTAACGGCTTCGACCGTGACGAACTCTACAATCTCGCGACGGACCCGCACGAGATGACGAATCTGGTGGACGATCCCGCGCACGGCGGGACATGCGACGCGATGCGCGCCCTGCTGTACGACCGGATGGAACGTCACGGCGACCCCTACGCCCAGAACCGCTACGGGGCGCCGCGCTACCTCCCACGGCCAGGGCGCATCGGATGAATGAGGAGGCGGCATGGAGACACCAATGAGCGGGGGGCAGCCGGTGGGGTGCCAGGCGCGCCCGTGGTTGCAGGCGATGGGGCCGGCGACGTTCGCCGAGAACCTCCCGGACGTGATGCGCCAGATCGCCACGATCGGCTATCGCGGCTTCGAGACGGCGCTCGCCCAGTTGCCGCTCGACGCCCCGGAACGCTTCGCCGCATGGCGGCAGGCGGCGGGCGGCCTCGCGCTCGCGGGGGCGCACGCGGGCGGCAAATGGTGGGAACCGGGCGCGGCGGAAACCGTGATCGCGGTCGCGGCGCGAGCTGCGGCGCTGCCCGCCCTCGGTTGCGACCGCCTCGTGGTGAGCGGCGCGGGCATCCCCTTCCCGGCTTCGGACGACGACCTCGCGACCTTCACCGACAACCTCGCCGCGCTCGGGCGCGCCTGCCGCGCGGCGGGTGTCGGCGTTGTGTACCACAACCACGCCGTGGAGATCGAGGACGAGGCGCGCGTGCTCGCGGCGATCGTCGCGCGGTGCGCACCGGACGAGGTGATGCTCGCGCCGGACCTCGGCTGGGTGGCGTATGCGGGGATGCGGGTGGAACGCCTCCTCGATCGCTTCGGCGCGCGAATCGCCTACCTCCATGTACGCGACGTCACAGCCTATGGCGCCATCGGGGGCTTCACCGAGATCGGGCGCGGCATCCTCGATTACCGCGCCATCGCCGCCGCGCTGGACCGCCTCGGTTATCGCGGCTGGCTGACGGTCGAGTCCGAATTCAACCAGTTCTGGCGCGGTCTGGCGGATCCCTTCGAGACCGCCGTGTCCCAGCTGGCCGGTCTACGCGCGGTCGGCGTAGGATGAGGGGAGGGCCGCGAACCGCCTCGCGGGGATGCGGCAGCGGGTGCCCACGACGGCAAGGAGGAGCAGGTGGCGGATCGGCCCAATGTGATCGTCTTCTTCACGGATCAGCAACGATGGGATACGACGGGGCTGCACGGCAATCCCCTCAACCTGACGCCGAACCTCGACCGGATGGCGCAACGGGGCACGCACTTCGCCCGCGCCTTCACCCCGCAGCCCGTCTGCTGCCCCGCTCGTTCTTGCTTCCAGACCGGCCAATACGCGACCACTACCGGCTGCTTCAAGAACGGTATCCCGCTCCCACGTGACGCGCGGACGCTCGCCCATTCCTTCAATGACGCCGGATACCGCACGGGCTACATTGGCAAGTGGCATCTCGCCACCGGCCGCGCGGCCGTGCCCCTGGAGGAGCGCGGCGGTTACCAATACTGGCTCGGCGCGAACGCCCTCGAATTCACTTCGGACGCGTACGACTGCGTGGTCTACGATAACGACAATCGGCGCGTGAAACTGCCCGGCTACCGCGTGGACGCCCTGACGGACGCGGCCATCCGCTTCATTGACGACCGCAAGGACGCGCCGTTCTTCCTCTTCCTGTCGTTCCTGGAGCCCCACCATCAGAACCACCGGGATGACTACCCCGCCCCCGCAGACTACGCCGAGCGCTACACCGGACGCTGGACGCCACCCGATTTGCAAGCCCTTGTCGGCACGGCCCCGCAGCACCTGCCGGGGTATCACGGCATGGTCAGACGGCTGGACGAGGCGCTGGGGCGGATGCTCGACGCGCTCGAAAGCCTGAGACTGGACGACCGCACCGTCGTCCTCTTCACGTCGGATCACGGCTGCCATTTCAAGACGCGCAACGCGGAGTACAAGCGCAGTTGCCACGACAGTTCGATCCGCATCCCCGCAGCCGCGTGCGGTCCCGGCTTCAATGGCGGCGGTCGGGTGGACGCACTCATCAGCCTCCTCGACTTCCCGCCGACGCTGCTCGACGCTGTGGGGATCGCCGTGCCCCCGGCGATGCAAGGGCGCTCGGCACTGCCGCTCCTGCATGGAGAGCGGACTGACTGGCCGGAGGAGGTTTTCGTGCAAATCAGCGAATCGCAGGTCGGGCGGTGCGTGCGTACGCGGCGCTGGAAATACAGCGTCACGGCCCCCGGTCGCTCCGGCAGCGAATATCCGGACGCAGAGACGTACGACGAGGAGTTCCTCTACGACCTCCTGGCCGATCCTTGGGAATTGACGAACCTGATCGGCTTCGAGTCGCACCGGGAAGTCGCGGTGGTGATGCGCGAGCGGTTGGTGCGGCGCATGGCGGCGGCAGGTGAGCGGGAACCGGCGGTCACCCCCGCCCCATCCAGGCGGAGCGGGCAACGCCGCGTCACCCCTGCGGAGGCACGGCAATGAATCTCCCGCGGGAGACACGGCCCCATATCCTGATCGTAATGACGGACGATCCTGGGGCAGTGCGCGGCGGGTTGCTACGGCACCGGCGCCGTGCACACACTATCACGGCATGACCGCCGTGATTGATGTCCCGCTCGGCTAGCTCCTCGATGCCCTCGCCGTAGAACCGCGCGGCCTGCCGTCGCGACGCCCACGAAGGAAAGGAAACGGTCATGGCCGACACGCGCCCGAACATCGTCCTCATCACGACCGACGAGCAGCGCGGGGACTGCCTCGGCATCGCGGGCCATCCCGCAGTCCAGACGCCATACCTCGACGCGATGGCATCGTCCGGCGCGTACTTCTCGTCCGCGTATGCCGCCTGCCCGGTCTGCGTCCCCGCGCGGCGCACATTGCTGACGGGCCAGCGCCCGCGCACGCATGGCGTCTTGATGAACTACGACACGATCCTCAGCGGCCCGACATTGCCCGGTGAACTCTCTCGCGCCGGGTATCAGACGCATCTCGTCGGCAAGCTGCACCTCTGGCCGCAGCGGGCGCGATACGGGTTCGACAGCACCGACTGGGCGGACGGTCCCGGCGCGGGCCGCGACAACGACTACCAGCGCTTCTTGCGGCGCGAGGGCATCCACCAGCCGCGCGCCTCGGATGCGCACGGCATGAGCGCGAACGGCTGGGTCGTGCGCCCCTGGCACCTGGACGAGCGCCTGCATTTCACGACCTGGTGCGTGGACCGCGCGATCGACTTCCTCGAACGGCGCGATCCGACGGCCCCCTTCTTCCTCAACCTCAGTTTCCTCCACCCGCACCAACCCCTGACACCCCCGCGCGACTACTACGAGCGCTACTTGGCGATGGACCTGCCGGAGCCATATGTCGGCGACTGGGCGCGCGTCTTCGACACACCGCAGCGCGGGTTGCCGGTCGAGGCGTGGCGGGTGTTCCTCGAACCGCGCGTGATGAAGCAGTATCGCGCCGCCTACTACGCGGCGATCGACCACATCGACAACCAGATCGGGCGGCTGATGCCCCTGCTCCAAGCGAACACCGTCGTCGTCTTCACCTCGGACCACGGCGAAATGCTGGGTGACCACCAGTGGATCCGCAAGCGCGGCCCGTACGAGCCGTCCGCGCACATCCCCCTCCTGATGCGCTTCCCGTCGACGATGGGCATCCCCACGGGGCAGCGCATCGCGCAACCCATCGAATTGATGGACCTGATGCCGACGCTGCTCGATGCGGCGGACGCGCCGATTCCTGGAACGGTCGAGGGCCGGAGTGTGCTGCCCCTCCTGCGCGGCGAGACGGCGTGGCGCGACTACCTGCACGGTGAATGCGCCGAGATGCCGACGCTCGGCAGCGGGATGCAGTACCTGACCGACGGGCGCTGGAAGTATGTCTGGCTGCCGGGCTGCGGTGCGGAGCAACTCTTCGATCTCCACGACGATCCACGGGAGATGGTAAATCTCGCCGACGACCCCGCCAATCGCGCGGCGGTGGAGCACTGGCGCGGCATCCTCGTCCGCGAACTCGCCGACCGACCGGAAGGGTTCACGGACGGGAAAACGTTGCTGCGACTCGACGGGCCAACCGCCTTCTCCCTGCCCGGCTTCGCGCGACCGACGCCATAGGAGTCGAGCGATGCGAGGGGGAGCACGAAGAACGCAACGCGACCAAACATCCTCGTCGTGATGACGGACGACCACGGGCAATGGGCGGCGGGCTGCTACGGTACCCGAAGAATCGCAGCGAAAAAGCCCCATCGAAACGGGATGCGAGTAGAGCTTGCGCGGTGTTCGTACAGGTGATAAGAGAAGCACGGTAAGATTCCTTATCATGCATCGTACGGGCACGAAGCGTGAGAATCGACAGAATGCGTTCCTTGCGGTACTATTGGGTCTACCTGGTCAGATAGGACGAAAAACGGATGGGATGTACGATGACTGCTCCAATCATGGATGAAGTTCAATTTTCGCAAGCGAAGGCGCGCCTGTCCGAGATCATGGATAACGTGGTGCATCGCGATCATCCGACGGCCGTGCGTCGGGAACGGGGGAAGAACGAGGTGATGTACCTCCTCCCGCGTGAGGTAATCGAAGCGGCAGTCGGCAATGCTCATATCGCGGTGGACTACCTGCCCGATGCGGAAGGGATCGGCCTGTGGGCGAATGACTTCGAGATCGGCGCGCATGGCATGGATGTGGCCGAGGCGCGGCGCAATCTTGTGCGTGAAGTCCGCACCTACGTCACCAACTTCCTTGGGGAGCTGCCTGTCTATCTCACTTGGCCGGATCGCGCCCGGCTCGTGCCGCAGGTGCTCCGCCTCGCGGTCGCCCGCGACGATGAGGAGCTCGCGCGGCTCCTCTTCGGCCCGACCGGGGCGTAGCGTGCCGGGGCGACGGCCGACATGGGGACAGGTGCGGCGCTTCTGCGAGCGCCAGGCATTCCGTCCCTCGACGACGGATCACGACTTCTACGACAAGGTACTGCACGATGGCAGTACGGCGGGGACGAAGATCTCCTTCGGCGTCGTCGAAACCGAGCCAGTTCCGTCGTCGCTCTGGCCGCGCATCTGGAAGCGGCAACTCCGGCTTCGTTCCGAGGAGGAGTTCTGGCGCGGGATTGACGGTGCGTCCGTGGCGTATGACATCCCGCCGTCATCCGAACCGGCCAATCCCCTCCCCGATTTCCTCGCCCGCCATCTGCGTGAGGAGCGACATTTCAGCGAGGAGCAGATCGCCGCGACCGCGCGTGCGGAGGCACAGCGACTGCTCAATGCGTGGTACAGCCGCGATCGGGGTGATGGTTGATCCGGGGAGGGATAGGTGGCAGCGGAGAAGAGGCATCATCTGCTGGCGCGGCGATGTACCACATTTCGCACGAAGAAGTAGACGCGGCGTTGGCTTTCTATCTCCAACATCGCTCGCTGATCGACAATCGCCTCGCCCAGAACGCCGCCGATTGATGGCGTCCTTTAGCCAGTACGACTGGGGAGCGGCGATCGGTTGGCATCGCTGGCCCCACTGAAACCGGAGGGAGTGCGGCATGGCGGCTCATGACATCATCCTCGTGCCCGGTCCCAGCGGCGCGGCGATCGCGACCGCCGCGCACGAGCAGCCGACCGATGAACGCATCGTGGCGCTGTGGCTGCACGGCCGCCTCGCCGAGACGCAGCGCGCCTACCGCCGTGAGGGCGACCGCTTCCGCTTTCGTTCGCCTTCCCCACTTCGTCGGCGGTTGCCATGGCGCAGGAGGGACCCGGTAGTGCAGCAGTTCGTCCACTGCCCTGAGATGATCGGTGATCCCACTTGCCATCGCCGGGGTCTGCCCGTGGGCCAGGCTGCCATGCGGCGTGCAGAAGTTGTAGACGGTGCCCACCAGCCACATCCCCCGCTCCAGTCGTGCTACCGTCCGTCCCCCGGCCCGCGTGCGCCGGACCAACGTCGCCAGTCGCGCCCGAAAGGTGCCGTTCAACCGCTCGATGTACGCCGTCTGGATCGTCCCGCCGCCGAGCAACCGTGCTGCCCATGCCGCCGGGCCGTGCGCCAACCGTCGCGTCACCCCGACGACACGTCCCGCTTCGCGTTGCTTGACGACTTGCCCGATCACCAACCCCGGCCACGCCACGCGCCGACAGCGCCCGCGCTTGCCGTTGCGTGGCAGCCGCAAGCGCGCCATCCGCCGGATCTGCTTGACATAGGCGGCGAAGCCATCCACGCAGATCAGCAACGGCGCGGGCAGCGCGCACGCCCTGACCAGCGCGCACAGCCGGGCGATCAGCGCCCCATCGCGGCGCGGACTGACCATCCCACCGAGCCAGAGCCGGGTCGCGACCAGCATCGCCAGCGCCACCCAGACGATGCCTCCCTGCTGCCGCACCCGGATTTCGTCCGCCTGCACCGCTCCCAAATCGCGCGGCTGGCAGACGAGCTGCCGCTGCACCGCTTCGCCGTGGCTGCCCGCCGCGTCCAGCCAGGCACAGACCGTCTGCCGCTGGAAACCGAAGGCGGCGACAATGGCGGCAATCGGGCAACCGTGCGCCACCAGCGTCACGACGAGCGTGATGATCGCCTCGGCGGTGGAGCGGCGATAGAACGGGGTACCCGCGCGTTCGCTGAACGTCTTCCGACAGACGGTACAGCGGTAGCGGGGCGGGGTACGGGAGTGGATGTAGATCGTCCCTGCGCCCACGCGCCCTCTTACCGGGCAGTCGGGGTTCGGACAGAATACGCCGTGCGGGTTCATAGCATCGTCTCCTTGAGCCGAGCGATTCTATCGAACGCGCATTTCCCTGTCTCATCGGGCTATACCACCGTTCCCCATACACCTACCACATCGTAAAGGCGACGAAAAATTGATCTTGTTTGCCTCGGTTACCATCTGCCGCTCATCCTCTCTTTCGAGCATGTGTGCGATCTCCTTGCTCGACCGGTGCCGTTCTCAATCGGCGCGAGCGCGGGGGTCGAGGACGTCCCGGATGCCGTCGCCGAGGATATTGAAGGAGAAGACGGCGAGCATGATCGCGATGCCGGGGAAGATGCTCATCCAGGGGGCGGTTTCGAGGAAGGTGCGCCCGTCGGCTAGCATCGTGCCCCAGGAGGGGTTGGGCGGCTGGGTACCAAGCCCGAGGAAGGAGAGGTATGCCTCCGTTAGGATGGCGGCGGAAAAGGTGATCGTCGCCTGCACGATGAGTGGCGAGAGGATGTTCGGGAAGAGATGCCGGAGCACGATCCGGGGCGTCGAAGCGCCGAGGACGCGCGCCGCCTCCACATATTCCTTGCCGCGCTCCGCGAGTACGGACCCGCGCACGACGCGCCCGAAGAGCGGCGCGTAGACCACGGCGATGGCGATGACGGCGTTCCGCACGCTCGGCCCGAGCATCGCGGCGATGGCGATAGCGAGCAGCAAGGCGGGGAAACTGAAGAGAATATCCATCAGCCGACCCGTGATGCCGTCCACCCAGCCGCCAAAATACCCACCCAGCAGGCCGAGCGTCACCCCGATGACGGCGGCGAGGGACATGCTCGTGAGCGCGACGAGCAAGCTCGTGCGGCTGGCATAGATGACGCGGCTGAAGATATCGCGGCCGAAGCGATCCGTCCCGACGTAGTAATACGCGGACGGGCGCTGCAGCGCGGCGCGGACGTTGTTCGCGATCGGGTTATACGGCGCGATCACCGGCGACCAGCGCCTCGTTGCCTACTTCGTTGCCGCTCCTTGGCCCTGGGACTGCGATATGCAGCAGATGACGCGGGAACAAGTTGGGCAGTGGCAAGCGCTCTACGACGACTTATATCAGAATCCTCCGTCCAACGCCCCAACATTCAACGTCGTCGGCTGGAACAGCAGCTATACTGACCAGCCCATCCCAGATGCAGAGATGCTCGAGTGGGTGGAACAGGCCGTCGCTCGTAGCCGCGCCAGCCCATCATGATGGCGTTAGGCCCCGGGTAGGCGCCGAAGATCTCCGTCGCGGCCCACCACTCCACGCTGTCCTCATCGAACGGCGACGCCTCCCATGCCGCGATGGTGCGCTCCTCGTCCCGCAGCCACGCACCGGCCTCTATCCACGGCACGCAGAGGCGCACCCGGGGCACCCACATGTCGAGCCCCGGATACTCCCCGTCGAGGAAGCGCACGCGCACCTTGTTCGTCTTCGGCGGGCCGAACTGAATGATCTCGGCCTGCCAGACGGGATGCCCGTGCCTGTTCGGCTTCTCGCGGTATGCCCACCGGTCGCCGATCTGCAGCGCTGTGTCGCTCATGCTGTCGTGACCTCAACCCGGTAGATCGCTCCCACGGGTGGCGGCTGGGCGAAGGTGATCGCCACTTCATACGCACTCGGCCAGGTGCATTGTACCGCCTGGCTCACGTCTCGGTTCGCCGTGTCCCGCAGGGAGACTGCTGGCTTCCGATCGTGGAGACCGTGCGGCAGCGTCCACATCCGCGTCGCGCCGTTGCCGCGAATCTCGGTGGTGTATCGCCGCGGCATCGTCTCCTCCTCTCCCGGAGTGTCACGCGAACTGCTTGGATAAGAGGACGCTCGCTTCCCTGTCTTGCCCGAATGCTCGCACCCGCCGTGCCCGCACATGCGTCACCCCGTCTACCCGTTCCACCGTCCCTGCAATCGCGAGCAGCGAGGCCAGACGCAGCGTCTGCCGTTCCCGCTGAAACACGTCCGGCATGACGACGACATTGATGGTGCCGGTCTCATCCGCCAACGTAAAAAACGCCACCCCGTTGGCCGTGCCAGGACGTTGCCGGACCGCCACCACCCCGCCGACTTTCACGGTCGCCCCGTGCGGCACCGCGTCGAGCTCCTTCGCGCTCACCACGCCCCACTCCGCCATCAGCGCACGGTAGAAGGTCATCAGGTGTCGTTTGCCCGGCGCGCATCCCATCAGTGCATAGTCGAGCCGCACTTCCTCTTCCGCAGTCAGCGGCGGCAGCGCCGGGATGTCGGGGGAGGCGTCAGGCAGCAGGTCCTCCCGCCCGTCCACGGCCCCGACCGCCCACATCGCCTCACGACGCGCGAGACCGAGCGACGTCAATGCCCCGACCGCCGCGAGGTTGGTCAGCACATCCCGATCAAGCGGCAGCCGCCGGACTACATCATGCAGCTCGGCGAACGGCTCGCGCTGAGACTCCGCCTCAATCCGCACCTTCTCCTTCGCGCCGACGCCGGCGACGAGCCTGAACCCGAGCCGCACCGCCCAGGTGCCGTCTTCGGTGCGTTCCATCCGGTGATCGTAGCCGCTCCGGTTGATGTCTGGCGGCAGCACGATGACCCGGTGTCGCTCGGCGTCGGCGATGAGCATCGCCGGCGAGTAGAAGCCCATCGGCTGACTGTTCAACAGCGCGCACAAAAACGGTGCGGGGTAATAGTGTTTCAGATACCCCGAGACCGCGATCAGGAAGGCGAAGGCGATCGCGTGCGACTCGGGGAAGCCGTACAGGGCAAAGCCCTGAATCATCTCCCAGACACGCTCGATCACCGCGTCCGCGTAGCCGCGTGATCGCCCACCCTCGACGAACCGCTCCTTGAGCCCGGCCATCGCCGCGACACTCCGCTTCGAGCCCATCGCCCGGCGCAGCAGGTCCGCCTCGCCTGCGGTGAACCCGGCGATCACCATCGCGCAGCGCATCCCTTGCTCCTGATAGAGGACCGTCCCGTAGGAACGTTCGAGCACCGGTTTGAGATCGGGATGGGGATAGGACACCTCCTCTTTGCCTTGTCGGCGGCGGATGAGCGGGTGGACCGCGTCGCCCTGGATCGGCCCCGGTCTGATTAAGGCCGTTTCCATCGCCAGGTCATAGAGCGTGCGCGGCAGGATGCGCGGCAGGGTGGCCTGCTAGGCGCGCGACTCGATCTGGAACACCCCGACGGTGTCGCCCATGCAGAACATGTCGTAGACCGCCGGGTCCTCCAGCGGCACCGTGTCGAGGGCGAGGGTCGTGCCGTCCGTCTCATGCACGAGGTCGAAGCACTTGCGGATGCAGGTGAGCATGCCGAGCCCCAGGACATCGGTCTTGACGAAGCCCTGCGCCTCGATGTCGTCCTTGTCCCAGATCGTCACGGTGCGGTCTTTCATCCGGGCCTTCTCCAGGGGGATGCACTCGGCGAGCGGGCGGGCGGTGACGACGAAGCCGCCGTTGTGGATCGAGGCGTGCCGGGGCGTGTCCTCCATCGCCGCGACGAGCGTCGCGAGCCACCCCACCGTCCCTTCGTTGATGCCGAGCTCCCGGGCAATCCCCGCCGCCATCTGGTCGCCCCGGTGATGGCCGAGGCGCTTCGTGAGCTGGATGACGCGGTGATGCGGGATCCCCAGCGCCTTACCCGCGTCGATCAAGGCGCTGCTGCCCCGATACGCATTGACATTGCAGACCATGCCCGCCCGGTCGCGGCCCCACTTCTCGTAGAGATACTGGATGACCTGCTCGCGCCGCTCGTGCTCGATGTCCAGATCCACGTCCGGGGGACTGGCCCGTTCCTCCGAGAGGAATCGCTCGAAGAGGAGGCCGTAGCGCAGCGGGTCGACGTTGGTCACGCCGAGGACGTAGGCGACGACCGAGTTGGCTGCCGATCCTCGCCCCTGCATGAGGATGCCCCGCTCCCGACAGAAACGGGCGATGTCCCAGACGAAGAGGAAGTACTCGGCATAGTTGAGCCGGTGGATCAGATCGAGCTCGCGGGTCAGTTGCGCCATCGCCGCGGGGGACATCGGGCGATACTTCTCCGCCGCCCCGGCGTGGCAGAGCTTGAAGAGATGGGAGAAGGCAGTCTCCCCGGCCGGGATGGGGAACGGGGGCGGCTGGTAGGCAATTTCCGAAAGCGTGAAGCGGCACTGCTCGGCGATTGCGGCGGTGTTGCGAACCGTCTGCGGACACCACGCAAAGAGCGCCGCCATCTCCTCGACCGACTTCAGGTACGCCTCCCGGTTCGGTGCGAGGCGTATCCCCGCCGCATCGAGTGTCGTGTGCTGCCGTACGCAGTCCAGCACATCGAGCAGCGGCCGAGCGGCGGGAGTCGCCATCCGCACCGCGTTCGTCGCGATCAGACGGCCGCCGACCTCCTTCGCCCACGTCGCCATGCGGGCATTGTGCCGTTCGTCGTGCGCCGTGCGGTGATCGGTGAGGGCGAGATACACATGCTTCTCGCCGTAGACGGCGCGGTGGCTGTCGAGCGCCTGCAGTGCCCCTTCTTCGTCGCCATCGAGGAGCCGGGTGGCACAACCTGTCCGCGTGGCAACAGGAGTGCGGTCAGGCCGCCGCCGAACTCACCGAGCAACCCGGCATCGAGCCGGGGCTTCCCCTTCCCCCCGGCGAAGTTGCCCGCCGTGGCAAGGCGGCAGAGATTCGCCCAGCCCGTCGCGTCGCGCACGAGGAGGACGAGTGCGTCATCCGTGGTCGTTCCTACCTCGACGCCGTGGATCGGCCGGATACCCGCCGCCCGGCATGCCCGCTCGAATCGCGGCGCGCCGTAGGGGTTGTGCAGATCGGTGAGGGCGAGCGTTTCGATACCCTGCGCGGCCGCTGCGGCAACGAGCGCTTCCGGACTGCTGGCGGCGTGCAGGTAGGCGCAACTTGAGGCAACCTGCAAGTGGACAAACCCGGTACCCATCAGTCGACGATTCCGACGCGGGTCCACGCACCGGTCAGCCGGTCCTCGACGATGAGGTGCAGCGTCTGATCGGCGGTGAGGAGGAACCAGTAGGCGCGGTCGAAGCGGCGCTCCTCCCACCAGCGGCCGTCGATGTGATACGGGCCGAGCGCGGCGATGACCTCGTGGTGTCTACCCCCGCATGTCAACGCGGTCAGGTGTTCCCCAATCCAGCCAACGGTGACCGGTTCCGGCGGGCGGCAGAGGGTCAGTCCGGGGAGCGACGGGAGCGACACCGCGTCCAGTATCGTCGGGGAGGCGGGCGGCGTGCCGATCCGCGCCGCGTCGTAGGGGCGCGACTCCCAGCGTTCCTCCGGCAGGTGCGCTTCAACCGGAACGTCCTCGACGACGCCCATCGGCCCGAGGAGCGCATGCAGCCGGGTCAGGAGATGGGCGACCGCCTCCCGCTGCACGACCGTCCCCGCCCCGAAGAGCGGCAGTTGCGTGCCCCGGTCAGGGGCGCAGTCGAGCAGTGCGACGGTGATATCGGTGACGCGCGGCGGCAGTGCGCCGTCGCGCTCCTCGCCAGCAAATCGCTCCCCCAGCGTCAAACGCAGGGCGTCCAGCTCGGCACCCCCGGGCACGCAGGCGGCGCCCCAGCGCTGCTCGACCACGACGGGTGCCTGCGCCTCGATGCCGAGGGTGAGGCACAGCCCGCTCGCAATGAGCCCTTCACGCCGGAGGATGGCGGCGTGGTTATCGAGGAGCGCCTTGACGACGAAGAGCACCGGCGTCAGATCGTCCACCGGTACCTCGAAGGGATAGGCGAGCGTTTCCCGCCGCTCGCGCACACGCGAAATGAGGGGACGGGTGTCTGTGCCGATGGCGAGCGCGAAGGCGGCCATCCCCATGATGCCGTAGCGCTCCTGGACGTGCGAGAGTCGCAACCCCGCGAAGCCGCTCACCGTGCGAATGCCGAGCAGCGCGAGGTCCGTGACCGCCTGCGCCGCAAGCGGCAGGACGGCGACCGGCAGCGGCGCGAGAAAGGCCGCGCCGTGGTCGTGCGGGACGAGGGTCAGGTCCTGCGTCGTGCGCCGGGCGGCGATGCTGGCGACGAACGGCCCATCCGCCACCGCAGCCCGGGCGGTCAGACCGAGGAGCGCCGTCAAGGCATGGAGGGTGCGGCGGACAAGCACCCGTTCGCTGCGGCCGACACCGGTCAGGTCCACGAGCGCCAGCCCCAGCCCCGCGTCCTCCACGACCGGGCCGAGGCCATCCAACTGGTCGAGCACCACGTCCCACAAAGCCTGCGTGCGGCGCGGGTCATCTTGGGCGAGCAGGAGGTCCGGTGCATGCGTGGCCGCCTCCATGACCGTCATCCCGACCGCGACCCCCGCCGCGACCGCGCGCCGATTCCGGGCGAGGATGGTGGTCCCGTCAGTGATCGCGACTGGCCGCTGCCGCATCGCGGGGTCATCCCGCCCGACGGCCTGCAGCGGCAGCCCCGGCAGCCAGAGGGCCGCGACCCGTCGTGCCCGCATCGCCCGTCACCTCCTTCCGGACCAGCTTCAGCAGGGGCGGCAGCGGGTGCGGATAGCGGAAGGTCAGGGGCATCGCGGCGGAGCGGTGGCGGCGATGATCGGTGACGGTCACCGTGACGGTCTTGCCCGCGCATTCGGGACGGCCGCGCTCCCCTTGTTCCCAGCGCTCGTGGCGGGCGACGAGGGTGGCGCCGGTGATGCCGGATGCAGTGAGGGGCATGCCCGACACAACGAGGAGGAGCGCGCACCGGCTTGCGCGTACATCGGGGCGCAACCGGTCGAGGAAGTGGGCGGGCGGCAGCAGCCCCGCATCCCAGACGACGAGCGGGCACGCGGAATCGCGCAAGGCAAAAGCCAGTGCCCGCCGCAGCTTGTGGGGATCGCGGACCCTGACGCGCAGGAGATGCGGCAGGTGGACGCCCAGGCTGGCTGCGCCTGGCGGGTAGAAGCGATCGCGAGGGTCAAGAAAGAGGACGGGGTGGGTCCGGGTCACCGTCGCAAGGAGGCCGTGCAGGAGCGTCGTGACGCCCGATCCTTCGGTGCCGGCGAGGAGGTGGGTGTGGCGGAGCGGCAGGCCGCCGAGGAAGGCGTCGAGCGGCGGCAATCCGGTCGGCAGGGCGTCGGTCTGCGGCGCGAGATCCGAGGCCCGGTGGAGCGGGATGCCCGGCGGCAGTGCGGCAAGGAGCGAGGGTGATTCCTGATCGGCTGCCTGCGCCATGGTCGCTCCGCCTCCGTTCGCTCGCCCCCTCCCCGTGCCCGACACGCACAGATGTAGCACGCCATCGCCGTTGAAATCGCCCGTCGCGAGCACCAATGTTTCGGATGGTGCCAAGAAGCTGCTGATCGCCATATCGCCGGGGGCGGGGCGGAAGGTGCCGTCGCCGTTGCCCAGCAGCATGGACACGCTGCTACCGCCGACGGAGCCGCCGCACTGACTCACCACGATCAGGTCGGGCTTCCCGTCGTGATTGAAGTCTCCCACGGTGGCGGTGTACCCCGCAGCACCGGAAAGGAGCGGCGAACCGGGGGCAGGGGCGAACGAGAGGGGAAGTGCCGCTCCTACGGGCACCGGCACGCATACCGCCGTCAGCAGCACGAGAGAGACAAGCATCCGTCGCATCGCATCCTCCTTCGTCGTCACCGTACAGAAAAAGCCGTCCCGCAACACGTGCGGGACGGTTCCCTCCGGCGTCTGGCCTCTCTCATCCTACCCGATCGTGATTGGCGATGACGCGCTCACCCCGTTGCACGTCACCGTGACGGTGCCAGTCCCGGGCGTCGTGTTGCCGCCGATCAGCCATGACCACGACACCTGCCCGCTCGCGCTCGCCGTCTTCGGGACAAGCCCCGTCGCTTCGCTGTGCGTGCCCTTCGGCGTCACGTAGCCAATCGAGCAGGAGGCATTCGGCGCGGTCTGCACCATCGCCGTCGCAACGTTGCCGGGTTTCGCGCCCTGCACGGCGGTGAACGTCACGCCGCTCGTCGTCGGCACCGTGGTCGTCATCGTCGCCGTTGCGGTCGGCGTCATGGTCGGCGTTGCGGTTGGGATGGTCGTCGGCGTGGCGGTCATCGTCGGTGTGGCGGTCATTGTCGCGGTTGCGGTCGTAGTCGCCGTGGCCATGGTGGTCGCGGGGACAATCAGCACGACCACGGGGGCGGTGAAGACGAAGACCGCCTTCGTGCCGGGCTGCACGGTGTCACCGAACCCGCTGGCGTTGTACTGCTGCTTGGCGGCGTTCTGCACGTCCGCACTCGCCGGGCCGAGGCGCTTGCCGTGCGTATCCACGACAAAGAAAGTGTCCGCGCTCGCCGGGCCGCCATTCGTGACATCCACGAAGACGACGACGAAGACGCCCGATGCTTTGGTAGCGCTGATGGTGGTCGTCCACGTCACGTCGGTGACGGTGGCGGCGAACGTGCCGGTCGTGAAGGGAACCCCGATGAACGTGGTGCTGCGCGGCGGCGGGGAGGCGGGCCGCGAGCGCTCGTAGCGCCACCGGTAGTAGTGGTGCCCGATGTTGCCGAACTCGACCTTGAAGGCGTCCGGGTTCGTGGCCGTGTAGGTGAGCACCCGCCGCTCGAACGCCTGCACGACGACGAAGGTACTCTGGCCGTTGACCTGCACGTTCGTCCCGAACGCCTCACCAATTGAATAGCCCATCGTCGGCAGCCAGCCACCGGGGATGCGCTGCATGAAGTCCCAGAAGGCTTTCGGGATGTCCTGCCCAAAGCGGCCACCCGGATCGCCCTGGTAGGTGACGAACGCCAGTTGCGGGTCCGTGGCGGGTGGCACACTGACGTACGTCTTGCTCGGCACGTCATAGCCGAGGTCCACGGAACCACCCGGCTGCGCGGCGATCTGCTCCGGCAGCTGCCCGAGTGTCGCGTACGTCGGTCCTGGTGCGTCCTGATCGCCCGCGATGCCGATCTGCGCCGGATTGCGTGGTTGGAAGTTGGGCATGAAGTCGCCCAACTGCAACTGGCCGGTCTTCAGTTCGACGGTCAGCAGCCCGTTGGTCACCGGGCGATCCGGGTTCGTCTTCTCCATGCGCGCCTTGTCGAAGTACTGGACGAGACGGATGCCCGGCTCGCCGTTGTATACCCCTTCGGCGTACGGCTCGACCTGCCCGGTGCGCGCCGTCTCCAGCGGCCCCCAGAAGTTGGGGATCACCCGCTCGACGCTGTTCCACTGCTGCTGAAACGCCGGGCTGGCGAACTGATCCGCGCCCTGTGCCGAGAGGGGGAGCAAGAGGAGGAGCACGAGACCGACAATGAGCGTATTGAAGGAAATGAACCTGCGCCGTGGTACCATGCCGCTCTCCCCTTTGTGCAACCGATCGGTCCGACGCAGATATATCCCCCCTGCTGGCCCATTTCGGTTCCATTTAGTGAAGGGATATTAGTTCTTTAGGGATATGTCCAAAACTCGTCGCCTCTATCGCTCTCTCCACGTACTCCTCACTCATATGCACGTGGTGACTATACCGGCAAAGCACGCCGCTCCGTGCTTTGCCGGTATAGTCACCACGGACGTTTTCTTGGGTCGGCCCGGCGACACCCTCGTCGTCTGGAAGCTTGACCGCTTGGGCCGCTCGCTCCCGCACCTCGTGGAGACGGTGCGTGATCTGGTCGCCCGTGGGGTCGGCTTCAAGAGTCTGCAGGAGAGTATCGATACGACGACCAGTGGGGCAAACTGATCTTCCACCTCTTCGCCTCGCTCGCCGAGTTCGAACGCGACCTGATTCGCGAGCGGACCAATGCGGGGTTGTCGGCGGCACGGGCAAGAGGGCGGAACGGTGGGCGTCCGAAAGGGGTGGACGCGAAGAAGCAGAAAGCAGTGCTGGCGCTCAAAAAGGAGGGCACACACAGCATCCGCGAGATCTGCGACATCGTGGGGATCGCGCGCAACACCTATTACAAATACACGCATGCGGAGAACCAGCTGGGACCAGAGAAGCGGCGCACGGACCAGCGCGAAGAGCACCGGTCAGCGCCCCAAGCCATGTAACGCCTGCGCTGGCGCGGTACCCCCGACTTTTTAGTGCTCTCGGGGACGAGGGCAGCAGCACCCCTAATCGTTGCCCTGACTGAGGCTTGGAGGAGATCGAGTTGCTCACTGTATTCGCTATGGCCTGGACTTGATCGCATCACTCCCCTGTGTGCGCACGACAACGATGAACGCAACGGCCACCAGACCAAAGGCGGGGATCCCCGCCACAACGGGCGCCAGATGAAGGGTGCCACTCCCGAGCGCGAAAAGGAGACAGGCGGCAAGGACCGCCACCCAGAGCACGCCGATCGTGCCCGACCTGTGCCGCTCAGGAATGTTCGGGCGCATCGGCCCGCAGGTTGCTGCGGACCGATTCCGGGTGAATGGGCACACGATCGCGCAGTGACGCCGATCCCCTCCCTTGACATCATGTTATGTCTCGTGTACGTTCACTCTCGCTGCGATGGTCGTGGCGCGTATCTGGCGTACCCGATCGCCGCATCGAGGGAGTGTTCTATCGGATGTCATCCGCTCGTCACCTCACACGCCGTACGCTGTTGCGACGGACTGGTGGTCTTGCCACTGCGCTCGTCGCCCCCCCGTTCCTCCAATCGCCGCTGTCCGTCCACGCTTCGCCCCAAGCGCTACGCTCCTCCTGGACGCTGGATGCTCTTGCCCTGAACGATCTCCCCGCCCTCTCCGCCCCCCTCTCCTGTGACTTCCTGTTCAATGCCCTGGAATCCGCCTGGGATGCCGACGTCCCGACTGGCAGCACCCTCGACCTCTCCCTGCGCACACGTACCGTGCAAATGGAGTGGGGGGAGTGGCTCCCTCTCCACGCCGACACGCACGCCCGCAACGATGGCGATGCAGTCTCCCTCGGTGATCTGGCGATCGTCGCCCCGGCCACCCAACTCCAATATCGCATTGATGCGACTCCCGCTGCGGGCGGCGAGTTGCCGCAACTGCGCTCGTTGACCTTCACTGCGGTCTCTACGCTGGACACGGACCCCGCACCGATCATGGTGCACATCGATGAAGTGACGGGGATCCGCATCGTCTCGCGGGCCGGCTGGGGGGCCGATGAGCGCCTCCGCTTCGACAAAGATCGCAAGGATCTGTGGTCGCCCGAGTACCGCCCGATCCAGAAGGTGATCGTCCATCACACCGTGACCGTCGATCCCGATCCCGATCCCGCCGCGACGATCCGGGCGATCTACCAGTACCATGCCGTGACTCGTGGCTGGGGTGATATCGGCTACAACTTCCTCGTCGCCCCGGACGGCACCGTCTACGAGGGGCGCTCCGGGGGGATGGGGGTCGTCGGGGGACACACCTATGGCTACAACTACGGCAGCCTCGGCATCGCGATGCTCGGGACCTATCGATTTCATTCGGTCAACGGTGCCGCGCGCGGCGCGCTCAAAGCGCTGATCACGCGGAAAGCAGGTGACCTCGACCCGATGGGGAAGGGGTTCTTCATCGATCGCGATCATGTCTGGAACATCAGCGGCCATCGCTCGCTGACGCAAACCGACTGTCCCGGTGATCGATTCTATCTCTCTCTCTCGAACCTGCGCCGCGAGCTGAAGGGGCTGCCGGTCTGGGATGGCGACCCGGCGATTGATCCGTTGGCAGCGAATCCGCCCGATGCGCAGGGGTCGCCGTCCACGGGCGCCCAGCCAATGAGCAGCGCTGCCAAAGCGAGCCCGGCGACTCCCGCACCGCCGCGAAGCGGGAGCAACAATCGCTACTTCACCGAGACGCGACATAACCTGGGCGGCGCCTTCCGCGCGTACTGGGAAGCGCATGGCGGCCTGATCCAGTTCGGCTTCCCGATGACGGAGTCCTTCGCCGAACGCAACACGGACGACGGGAAGAGCTACACCGTACAATACTTCGAGCGGGCGCGCTTCGAGTTGCACCCGGAAAAGGAAGGGGAGCAAGTATTGCTCGGTCGGCTCGGGGCGATCGTCGCGCGGGGCCGGGGGCAGGAGCAGCCCTTCCAGCCGGTGGGAGCGAGTCCGGACACGGCGACGCAGCGGTTCTTCCCCGCAGTGGCGCACACGCTGGCGGGTGTCTTCAAGGGGTACTGGGAGACGCATGGCGGGCTGCCGATCTTCGGCTTCCCGCTCAGTGAACCATTTGAAGAGCGGAGTGCGACCGACGGGAAGACGTATGTCGTGCAATATTTCGAGCGCAATCGCTTCGAGCGACATCCAGAGCACGCCGGGACGGTCGCGGAAGTCGCATTGGGGCTGCTGGGCAGGGAGATCCTGCGCAAGCGGGGCTGGTTGGCGTGAGCAGCTGTGGATTAGGTGCGTGGCTTTGCCTGGCTCAATCATCCGCCGCATGGTGCGCGGGGCGACGGACGGAGGAGGGAGACCGATGAACGACCGCGAAGGCACACTCTGCCATGCAAAAACAGTGACCGCACGACTCTACGGTGCGCTCCTCGCTGTGCTGATCCTTGTCGCGTGCGGCGGCACTGCGACCCCGACCATTCCCGCTTCCATCCCTGCCATTACCCCCGCCGCGGCCGCGACTCACTCGGTGGAGTTGACGCCGGGTGCGACCGAACTTGCGATGCCGTCTACCCCGCTTCCCGGCAGCGGGTCACCCGTGACCATCACCGCATCCGCACCCGCAGGCACGCCCGTCGTCATGGTCACGACGCCCGGAGCGAAGGGCGTGACACCCGCCGTCACGCAACCTACCGTCGCACGGGCCACCGCCCAAGCCCGGAGCATGACCCCATCCACCGCCACGCCCCACCGCAGGGTGACAATGGCGACCGTCAACGCGCGTGACGATAGCGGTAGTCCCCCTCCCGCCGCGAGTGAGCAGGTGGTGACAGTTACGGCGAGCGACGGTATCCGCATCCGCAGCAAGCCGAGCACCGATGCTGATTCGATCGCGCAGGTGGGCGACGGCACCGCACTCACTGTGATCGAGGCGGACGTGCTGGGGAGTGACGGGTCGTTGCGGTGGATGCGCGTGCGGTACGCAGGCAAGGACGGGTACGTGCGGAGCGACCTCATGGGGACGGCCCATGCGCCCTCCCCGATCAAGCCGCGCGCCACCCGCGCGCCGTAGCGCGTGACGAACGATCCGGTGCCTCCGTTACGAGGGCGTTTCTGACGCATAGCGACGACAAAGGACCGAAATGGCGCCGGGGCTTCTCACCTCAGTACGTTCATAGCCTCACGCCACGCTACCAAGGGTCTGCACTTCACGAAATCAATTCGTCAGACACGCTAGCGCATTGATGCAGGCAGGACGAGAGCACGGCATCAGGCCATGAATCTTCCCTCACAACACGCGTTTCTGCCGATTTGCTGAATATGTACCGAGATACCTCTGCCGTCATCGCGCCCCCATACCGCTGCAGAGACGAAGTACGACCCGGCAACGCGCCTGTGGACCATCGGGTCCCTCGCGGTCGGAGCGACGGCGACGCTAAACCTCACAGGATACCCGGTGGTCGTCGGGACGACGATGAACACGGCGACCGTGATCGCAAGCAGCCCGCCCAACCGAAAGACCGCGAACAACAGCGCCAGCGCGAGCTTCGCGATGCAGTAGAGGCAAGAAGCGATGCGGACCAAGGGAGGCTCCTGTGTGCTGCGGACGCTCGGCTGTCCGCTGGCGTGGTCTCCGCATCCTCTGGCTGTTTCTCTTGCGATCAATCATTTGCCGCTCCTCGAATCGCTGTACGGTTGCTCCTTGCGCCAACACGTTGGCCCTTGCACTGCGGTGCCTTCCCGCATCAGGAAGGTGTGGAGGCACCGCAGTGCATCTCGTAAGCCTTCCCGACCACTCGGCTCATCACGATATGGGAGTACGCCGCGCTGTCGTCACCAATACCGTCCTTTTTCCGTTTCTCCTGATGACCATTTCAGTACTCCGGTCACGGAGCATCGTGACCCGGGAGTGATTCGCCTACTCTCGCACCTGAGGGAACCTTTTTCGCAGTACGAGGGAAGTAGTCCGTGTGAACCACGTAACTTATGTATGAGAAGATTAATGCACCTTCGTGCAAGAACAGGATCGCCGCTATGTCTTCCCATCTCCTCCTCCTTGATCCCGACCCGCTCATCGCCAAGATGCTTGCCTTCCTGCTCGGCGACGCGGGTTACCAGACGACGACCCGCGCTGACCCGCGCCGGGTGGCCGCCTTCCTCACGGAGAACGCCGTCGATCTGATTCTGCTCGACGTGCTGCTCCCCTATATCGATGGCCTCACCCTCTGCACGACGCTGCGGCGTGAGCATCCAGACATTCCCGTCATCTTCCTCTCCGCCCGCAGCATGGTCGCCGATCGGGTGGCGGGCCTCAAGGCGGGCGCGGACGACTATCTTGCCAAGCCCTTCGAGCCGACTGAGCTGCTCGCGCGCGTCCAGACCGTGCTACGCCGCTACCGGCGCGCGGAGCGGCACTGCTTTGGTACGCTCATCAGGGCGGGTGATACGGCGCTCGACCTCGGCGCATTGCAATTCACGGCGCCCACGCGGCGATCCGTTCTCCTCACCCCGACGGAGATGAAGATCCTTGAGTGCTTGATGCGCAACGCCAACGCCGTCGTGTCGCGCGAGACGCTGATTGAGCGGACGTGGGGGTACGACTGCGAAGGCGAGACGAATCGTGTTGACGTCTACATCCGGCGCTTGAGGCAGAAGATCGAGGCGGACCCGGGCACTCCCGTCTACCTCCACACCGTGCGAGGGATGGGTTACACGTTTCGCCCCGCTGGGGCGGCGGCACGCCCCGTCTCGCACATCCTCGACGCGAGGAGGGGACACGCCCAGGGCGGGGAACGCGCACAGGGATGGCACGCGGTTGGCGACTAGGGTCGGGTGGACGAAGGCGCGCCGCGCACTAGTGCTGATATTGCGATGTTCCGGCGATGGACGCTACGGTACAGAGCGGTCGGGCTGCGGGCGACGACGAGGACGGCGCGCTCGTCCGGCGCGCCCGGGCGGGAGACCGGGCGGCCCTCGCCGCGCTCTTCGAGCGCCACCACCGGCGCGTCTTCCGCAGTGCCTACCTCGTCACGCGCAGCCCGGAGGCCGCCGATGACATCGTGCAGCTCGTCTTCCTCGAACTCTTCAAAGCGCTCAACACCTTCGATCCGCGCCGTCCCTTCGTCCCCTGGCTGTATCGGATCGCCCACAATGTGAGCATGGATTTCTTGAAACGCGAACGCTACCGACAGCCCATGACCCTCCTCGCCGACACCACGCCGGGGCCGACAGGCGAGACTGGGCGGGCGGAGATGCGCGCCGACGTGCGCCCCGCGTTGGATGCGCTGTCCGCCGAGCATCGCGAGGCGCTCGTCCTGCGGTACTACATCGGTTTGTCCGAGCACGAGATGGCGGACGTGCTCGGCGTCCGACCCGGCACGGTGAAGTCCCGCCTGCACCGCGCCCTGCGTGCCCTTAGAGAGGCGCTGGGATCGGGAAACGCGCCAACGACAGACGAGGAGCCGGGGGTTTTTGACGGCGACGGCACGCCACGGAGGGATCTTGCATGAGTAGTCACGCCCCCACTCCCCCCGACGAGGCCGTCGTGCGCGACCTGCTCACCCGCGAGGCCGAGGCGGTGGCGCCGCGCCCCGACGCCCTTGCCCGTCTTCTCGCGGCGGTCGAGGAGCAGGAGGCGCGGCGCCGACACCCGCGCGGTCTGCGGGGGGTGCTCCGGGGCCTGCTGGAACAGCTGCGTGGCCGCAACGTGCGCGTTGCCCTCGCCGTCGCGACGGCGCTGCTCGTGCTCGTCGTCAGCACAGTCGGCCGCCCCGTCGCCGCCGCCGTCGTGGGGGGAATGCGCGACGCCGCCCGCGCGGTCAGTGCGCGGGTGCGAGACATTGGGGAGGGAGATGGACCAACGGCGACGCCGATGGCAACGGTGCCCACCGCGCCCACCGCGCCAAGCATCGCACCGGCCACACCGACCCCCCTGCGCATCCCCGCCGTGCCTAACGGGACACCACAGCCGGGATCCCCCGCGTCGGGCGCGGTGACCGCCGCCACTCCCGGCGCGCCACCCTTCGGGACCCCGCCGCCCCAAGCCCCCGGCGCGGGAACATCGGGAGCCGGCACATCAAGCACGGCTACCCCCGCACCCGGGACGTCCGCGGGCAACACCCCCGGTGCGGGGACAACCGCTCCCGGTGCACCGCTTTCCGGGACTCCGCCTCCCCAGACGAACGGCGCGGCAACACTGGCAGTCGGCACGGCCGCCCCCGGTGCGCCCACCACGAATCCTCCCGGTGTTGACGGCCAAGCACCGCCCATGCCCCCAGGCATGCCGCCACCCGCCGCGCCGCAGCCCACGTCCGCGCTGCCGACCCCGCCAGCCGCACCGGCTACGCCGGGGACGTCGGGAGGGGCCACCGTGCCGCCACTCGTCCCGGGGGCGACGGCACCGACGCTGCCCACCCCGGTGCCGACCGGCGCGCCGGTGCTTCCACTTCCGACGGTGGCAATACCGACGGTGAGCGTCCCGACCATGGCGCTGCCCACCCCAGTGCCGACCGGCGCACCCGTACTCCCGCGTCCGACAGTCGCCCTCCCGACGGTCGTCGTCCCAACCGTAGTGGCACCCACGATTGTCGTGCCGGTGGTCGCTGTCCCAACGCCACAGCCTCCGCCTGTGCCGACTATCATGGTACCAACCGTGACGGGTCCGACCGTGACCGTTCCAACCGTGGTTGTGCCCACGATTGTCGTGCCCACAATTGTCATGCCGACAATTGCCGTCCCGACCGCAGCTGTCCCAACCGCAGCTGTCCCAACGCCGCATCCCCCACTGTGCCGACGGTCGTCCTTCCGACCGTAGCCGTGCCGACCGTGCGCCTCCCGACCGTGGTCCTCCCCACACCGCCGCGCCCCGATCGGGGCCGCGCCGACGAGCGTGGAGCAATGCAAGGGCGGCGGGTACCGGAACTACCGCGACCCGGGCACGGGGCAACCGTTCGCGAACGAGGGGCGGTGTGTCTCGTTCGTGGAGACCGGCACGTAGCGACATGACCCGTCGGTGCGTCGTCTGCGGGCGGCGATTGCTTTGTCGTAACATCGGCACGGCGAAGACACACTACTGGCGGCAACGCATCAGCACATTCGCGAACGCCATGTGCTGATGCAGAACATACAACGGCAGTTACCCGCTGTCTTGCCAGACGCGCCGCCAGCCCACGAGCGCGGCGTGGAGGCATCGCCGCGCCGGTACCGCACATCGTTCCTGTGGCATCTCAGCGGGTATTAGACGGCTTCTGGCGTTGGCTCACTCGTCGCTGGCGGCTGGAATGATGCGGACATGACCACGTTGCAAGCATCACACATCCCCGCTGCCATTCACTATGCATCTTCGCGTGCGACACTGCCGCTAACCCCGACACCTATCGGGGCCAGGCGGTAGTCGTGGCCCGTGCCCCCTACCGCCGACCACGTTCCCCTCTTTTGGGGCGACGGCCCTCCCTGCTATCCCCCTTTTTTGCTGACCGCCGTTGAGGATGATAGTTTACCCGCACCCGGCGGGAATGCCTTACCGTGTCGCTGAGAGCGCCGCTTTCGCGATACGGGGACCCCAACAGCGGCCGGTGATGGGTGCGACGCTTTGGATCGGAGTAGCCGTGGCAACGAAGTATACAGATCGCTACAGGTCGCTAGTGACGGGCATCCTGATTGCCCTCGTCGCGTGCGGGGGAACAGCGAGGCCGCACGACGCCGTCAACGTTGCAACAGACGCCGCTCTGCCTATCCCGACTGCCGCACCGACGAATACCCTGCCTCCATCGCCTGCGTATGCGCCCGCGCCCGTGGAAAAGGCCGGATCGGGCACAACATGTCCCGACGGCTACCCGATCAAGGCGGACGACGACACGAAGCTCTATCACCGCCCGGGACAGCAGGAGTACGACGTGACGAACGCGCGGCACTGTTTCGTGTCCGAAAGGACGGCGCAGGCAGCAGGATACCAGGCGAGCCAGGTGTGACGTGATCAACGAGGGCACCCCCACCCCCGCCCTGCCCCTGACGCAGCATCACGCCGGTCGCGAAAGCCAGCACCGACGCCTCGGCATGGTCGTGGTAGCCTAAGCACGTCCGCCCGCCGCGCGGCCGCATCAGGGCGGCGTCGGGATCGGTCGTGCTCACCCGCTGATCGCTCTTGCGCTCATAGTACGACGTCGGTGGGCGCTCAGGGTCGAGCCGACATTCCTCGAGCAACTCCCAGCGCGACGCTTCCTCCTCGCGTTGCGCCTCCACGAGCGCGGCGAGATGGTCGTCCACGACGAGACGCAGGACGGGTATGAAGCGAATCCATGGAGGCATTGGCGCCGGGCGCCCTCTGGGCAGTATTCGTCGCATCGAAGATCAGTCCCTTGCCCCAGACGAGCCCGGCATGGGCGCACTGCTCGACGATCACCGTGGAGAACCGACGGAAGACAGCCAGTCCCAGGCGAGTACGAATCTTACTCAGACTGGAATGATCGGGCAGTGGCTCGTCGAGGTTATAGCTGATCTGCTCCATCAGTTGACGTTCCGAGCGAATCCCGGCGAAGAACATCAGCAGTTGCAGTCGGAAGAAGACCTCGGGATCGATGGAAGGCCGACCACCGCTGGCATAGCAATCGGCGGCGATGTCCCGGACAAAGAACAGGTCGAGGACATCGTGGAGGTGGCGGTAGAAGTGATCCTTGGGCACAGAGGACTCGATGACGATCAGGACGGGACGGCCGAGATCGCGGGCCTTCGCCGGGCCGAGTATGGTGGACGTCCCTTCAGCGTTGATTGAAGGAGAATGCTACCGTCCGAGGTCCGCGATTAGCAACAGGATCGCTCGTTTGCGAGACGGGCTATTTCTGCACCTGCGCTGTGTTCAGGTCTCGCACGAACAGGTTGGTCATCGTCGGCGCCGCTGCACCCTTGCCCGGCACTGTGAAGCCGAGCAGGTCACCCAGCGTGCGCTCGAAGGAGTACATGGAGAGCGTGCGCGTGTCGATCAGTCCGTGCGGTCCGTCAGGAGAGACGGCGATGAACGCGATATTCCCGCCCGCCGCCACGCCATCGCAACAGCCCGCATTGGTCTCCCCCTCGTCGAACGTGATGATCAGTTTCCCGCCGTTCTGGTACGCGGTGCTTGCGAGGATCTGCGGCACGAACGATCGCAGCCACGCGTCAGCCGTCGCCGCGTCGGTATTGTGGCCGCTATTGATCTGATCCGGCTCGATCCACATCAGCGCCTTCGGTTCGTTCGCCAAGTCGCGCGCGAACTGGGAAAGCGGCACGTCGTGCGACTGGCAGCGCGCCGCGTCGTTGCGGACGCTCGCGATTTGCAGGGGGGTGTTGTGGTAGTCGGGATACAGGGGCGTTCCGCTCAGCGAGCACGGCTTGCTCATGCCCTCGATGTACCAGCCCCACGTCCCGCCGACCGCCTCGAGGTGATCGAAAATCAAGTCGGTGTCGATGACGCGGATCGTGTCGTCGGCGACGCCGTGCGTGTCGCCGGTCGTGATCGCGAGGCGATTCGGCAGGCTGGGGTGGGTGATGGCAAACATATCGCTCAGCTGGGCGTTCTCGCCCGCGAGCGTGGCGAGATAGGGCATCGCCGCGAGGGCATTCGCGCGCTCGCGATTCTCGAGCATGATCACGAATACCGTGCCCGCCGCTGCGGGATTCTGCGACTTTCCCGTATCGGTGGCCGTCCCCGCGTCCGTGGCATAGCGCCATTGGTAGTAGTGCGCCCCGATGTTGCCCATCTCCACCTTGAACGCGTCCGGATTACTCGGTGTGTACGTTAACACTCGCCGCTCGAATGCCTGCACGAGTACGTCCTTCGGCTGTCCGCCGACGAGCACGCCGTTCGCCCAGAAGGGTTCGGCAATCGCCAGCCCGATCGTCGGCAGGCCCGCCTTGCTGCGGTAGTCGGCGAACGCCTTCGGCACGTTGTGCTGCGTCGTCGCGTCGAAGGCGCCAATCGTTGCACTGGCATCGCTACCGCCCGCTGCGAAGGTGCCCGCAGCGTCGACACGGCTCAGCGCGCGCACTGTTGGTGAGCCGACGGCGGAGGCAGCGGCGGTGGTGAAGCCACTCGAACCGATCTGGGCATAGGTCGGACCGGGATTATCCGGGTCGCCCGCCACGGGGATGGCTGCGGCGGTTATCGGCTGGAAGATGGTATTACCCGCTTGCAAGCGTCCGCTGATCAGCTCGGTGGCGAGCAGGCCGTCCGTGACGACGCCGTTGGTCAGCTCCATGCGGCCCTTATCGAAGTACTGGACGAGGCGCTTCCCGCCGGGCGCTTCGTTGTAGGACTCCTGCTGCCCATCATGCGCGAGAGACAGCGGGCCCCAGAAGTTCGGCGTCATCGCCTCTCCGCGCTGCCACTGCGTTTGAAAGGCTGGGGCGGCGAACGCGCTCGCAGTGCTGGCGTTGAACCGCACCTGGATCAGCGCCAGCAGCAGTCCGCCGCTCAAGAGCAAGATGAGGGACCAGCAGCGGCGTGCGGACGGGGAAGCCGATTGTGCTGGCCGTATGTGCGAGGGCCGATTGATCCGCATTCATATATCCCTTCACGGCTCCCACCCAGGTCGTGTGAGAGTCTCGATCGACAATCGCGCTCGATCCCGGCGCGCAGTGCGCCCGACGCGGCGGTGGTCCTGCCTAGCCGCCGCGCGCGATCCGAGCGACTTGCATCATGAGGGCATAGGTGTCAGTGCCCGTCTCATCCTCCCGACTTGTCCCGAAGATGGCCGTGAGCCCGTCGATGAGAGCCTGCTTGTCCGCCGCGGAGAGTCGCGCTTCCGGGTGCAGCAGGAGGAAGTCCGACGGCGGCATCTCTCCGGACTGGTAGAGCCGCGCCGACTTCGCGGCGTTACGCTGGGGCCGGGTCCATTCCGAGAAGTTAAGCGCGGCGCGCCCCTGATCAACGTGCCACTGAACCAGCCACGAGGCGGGTAGGATGTTCGCGTACCACGGCCAGGTGACCTGGTTGCTGTGGCAGGCGAAGCAGGTTTGCGCGGCGAGCTGGCGCGTGCGGGGGCTGTCCCATTGCGGCTCGGCGGTGACCGGCGGGTTGGTGTGGTCGCGCCCGTAGGGGACCAGCTGGATCAGGGCGAACCCGACAACAGCGGTGAACACCCCTAACGTGACGAGGCGCTTGATGAGGGGCCAACCATGCCCGCTCGGCCGGGTCGATGCTCGCCTGCTTGTCATGGACATCTCCTCGTCAACGGCCTCCTGCTCCCACCATTGGGACTAACACCGACCGGCCATCGTTTATGACCGTAAAGAGCACGCCGCGTCACATGATGCTTGACGCATTTGGGTATTATCTCGGCTCTCCCCGCAGTTTGGTGAACCTCATCACGCCGCATCGAGCATCCGCTGCCGCAGGAGGTCGAACTTCGCCCGCCCGTACATCTGCCGCTTCAGCAGCTTGAGCCGATTGACCTGCCCTTCCGTCTGCCCGTTCGACCACACCAGCGTGCAGCCCGCCGTGACTGCGGCTTCGTCTTGGCGCACCTTGCGCGCGAACTGCCGCAGTTCATGTATCCCGCTCGTCTCGGCATCGCCCAGCCACGCGCTCAACTCCTCGCCACGTCGCTCACGTACGATCACCCCGAACCGCTCGGTAAAAGCGATCGCGGTCGCGATCTCCGGATGGCACACCCGCAACTGTTCAACAGCGGCACCCTCCGTCTCGCTCCGTCGCTCGGGTCTGCGCATCAGCAGATAGGCGGCGGTGTGCGGCGTCAGCGCTGTTTGCTGGCGCGCAACGGCGTGAGGTTCGCGCCCATCGCGCGTCGTGCGGCGCAGTCGGGCGACAAAGTCCGCCACTAAGGCGCGCGATCCGCAGAAGCCGTGCGCGACAAGTTCGCCATAGAGCCGCGTGCCGTTGCGGCATCCCTCCGCCCATCGCGCTTGGAGATAGGGCTCGTACGGCGTGAGCAAGCGGGTGCGCGGAGGGTATGCCTTCATCGTCGGGCACTCATCCGCCAGCGCGTACTTGCGCACCGTCTTGTCGTTGAGCTTCAGATCGCGCGCGATCGTCGTCAGATATTCGCCCTTCGCGTGCCGCTCGCGGATCACCGTGGCCTCTTGGGCGCTTTTGATGAGCGCGAATGGGCAGTAGGCTGACACTCCAGTCCTTCGATCCACTGGAGAAAGGCCCCTATCCCAATGCTCACTCATCTCCTCTTTGCGCGTGTGCCTGGCGTGCGGATTGATCGTATCTGGCGGGAAGATAGAACCCTCCACCTGAACGCCGTCACGACGCGACGCGCTGCCGCGTGTCCCCTGTGTGGCCGACGCTCGAAACGCGTCCATAGCCACTACACGCGGACTCTTGCCGATCTCCCCTGCTGCGGCGATCCCGTCGCCATCCATCTCCACACCCGCCGCTTCGTCTGTCGCGTCCGCTGGTGCAAGCGGAAGATCTTCACCGAACGGCTCCCGGCACTGGTCGCGCCCTCCGCGCGCCGCACCGCACGGCTGAGGACGCATCTGGAGCGTGACGGCTTCGACCTCGGCGGCGCCCCCGGTGCGCGACATGCCACTGCCCAAGCAACGCCGGTCAGTCGGCGCACGCTCCTCCGGTTGATCCGCGCCGCCCCGACGCCGAACATCGGATCTGTCATCGCCTTGGGTGTGGACGATTGGGCGCAGCGCAAAGGGCGGACCTACGGCACCATCCTCGTCGATCTGGAAACGCATCGGGTAGTCGATCTCCTGCCCGACCGCACGGTGGAGACCTTCACCGCGTGGCTGCATGACCGCCCGGAGCCTGCAATCATCAGCCGGGATCGCGGTGGCGCGTACGCAGAGGGCGCGCGGCAGGGCGCACCCCATGCCCTGCAAGTCGCGGATCGCTTTCATCTCTTGAAGAATGTCACGGACGGCTTCGAGCGCTTTCTGATCCGCAAACATTCGGCGTTACGACAGGCGGCGCGTGCCGCCTGTGCGCCGGATGAGCGACAGGAACCCGAGTCGACTGCGATGATGATCTGCGAGGAAACCGTGCCACCACTGCCGAACCGGGAACAGCGGGAGCAGCAGGAGCGTCGGGCTCGTCGCTATGCCCGCTACGAGGAGGTGCAACACCTGCGTGCGCAGGGCCACAGCATCCGGACGATTGCCCGGATGGCGGGATTAGCGCGGGGCACGGCCGTCGCTTCCTGCGCGCGGAGGGATTCCCGGAACGCGTGCCGCGTGCCCCGCGCTCGACGCTGCTCACCCCGTTCGATCCCTATCTGCGGGAGCAGTGGGCCGCCGGATGCCACAACGCGACGCAGCTTTGGCACGATGTACGCCAGCGGGGGTTCACCGGCAGCTATTCGATTATCACCGCGTATGTGCAAGGGTGGCGAGACCCACGCCCGCTTCCCGCTGCCCGACACCATCCCGGCACATCCCGCCCGGCGCAGACCGCTGTGACCTATTCTCCCCGTCAGACGGTGTGGCTTCTCCTGCGTCCGAGCGAGACCCTCACCGCCGAGGAGCGCGTATATCTCCTGCATCTGCATCGGGCATGTCCGGAGGTGATGCTCATGCAAGCGCTCGTCAAGGAGTTCGCGACCGTGCTCCGCGAGCAGGACGTGGCAGGGCTGTATGCTTGGTTAGCACGCGCCGAGGGATGTGGGCTTATCGAACTGCGCGCGATTGCACGGCGGATGTGGGGGGATCGTCCCGCAGTAGAAGCAGCGGTAGCGACGCGGTGGAGTAACGGCCAGACAGAGGGTCAAGTGAACCGCCTGAAGGTACTGAAGCACGCAATGTATGGGCGCGCGAAGTTCGATCTGCTGCGGCAACGCATGTTACATATAGGATGACGAACGGAGCCGGGCTCATCAAAAGCGCCCAAGAGCCCAATACTGTGCAGCGGGTCAAAGCGTCGGGGCTCACTGCCGGTGTGCACCTCGCCGGATCCGCGAATACGATCCTCAACGGCACCTTCCTGGACAACATCGTCCTCTCCCAGAACAGCGCATCGAGCAGCTCGGGTGCCTGGGGGATCCTGGTCAACGGCAGCGACAACGAGATCGCCTACAGCTACCTGTCGGGCAACAACGCTTAGTGCTCCTATCAGTTCGGCCACGAGGGCGCATCAATCGAGTTGTACGGCGCGCCTCGTAACCGCATCCACCACAATATCTCCGTCAACGACACGACCTTCACCGAGCTGGGCGGAGATGGGACCACTGGCAACGCCTTCTACTATAACAAGTACGTCGACACCGCCCACGACCGGACGGAGGCGTTCAACCTGGGTAGGGGACGGATCACTGCGGTGTACAACAATTCGATTTATCTGACCGGGGGGGACAGCCGGGGACTGGTGGTGGGCACCGGAGACGGCGGCACCGTCGTCAAGAACAACATCTTCTACGTGAATGCTAGTGGGTCAGTTGTGTTGCTCATCGCTATATCCTCATGCTGCCTGCTCCCAGTGAAGCGGTACCTCCGTACACGCTCCTGATC
>JAABUT010000695.1_pt1 | contig 48062 bp, 43 predicted proteins | sample 5559281 | NCBI WGS metagenome assembly JAABUT01 (sample SAMN10711880, study PRJNA513359) | rock metagenome | isolation source: Antarctica rocks | place: Antarctica: Victoria Land, Ricker Hills nord | collected 2016-01-04
TGATCATGCACTTCGAGTTAGTCTAACATAGATCATGTCAGACTATCATAGACTAGTATAAAGCTGATGTTGACACGCTAGCGATCTAGCGTGCCTTCGTGAATAAAACTCACGACGTGTTGCATCTTCTTTCTTCTTCAGCTTTGAACTTCTAGTTAGAATACACTCATATGATTCGCTCTATGCAGACTCATAACATGCTCAGTTCAATAGTTGATTTCTGAGCTCTGATTGGTCAAAAGCCTTAGTAATATATATATAAGCTGTCTTATTGACTGTCAAGTAGAAACATCTGACGTCAGAATGGCAGAAAACATCTGATCTGACCTGACTGTCATATGATCATTCGTTATTTCTACACAGCTGGTGATAGTCTGGTAGAAAGATAGATCTACTTCATGAAGCAATGATGACAGCGAGGTCAAACCCTCTGAGCTAAATCAGATAGGTTTAGCTTGCTTACATAATATAAAACCAATAAACAAACATGAATAAACCGCTAGTGAGTTTTAAACGCGTTTATTGTAGAATAAACGGTTTTATTCTGACCCTACTTGTCGTTAATGGCATCAAAAGAGCGCACAGCCTCCTGAGCTGCTGCAAAAGTACTCGTCGTGTTGATAGAGAGGTGGTCTTGAAATGTTTCGAGGTCCACAGATAAGACGTCTGAGGCTGGAGGCGTAATGCCCGAAGCATAAGCTGGGAAGCGGGGAAACGAAGATCAGACGCTATTTCTTAAAGAATGGATGTACTGATTCTGCAATTCTCATACCATTGTATACCACGACGCTCGGCTCGCCTAACTTCTTCCTCACCTCTTCGAAAACTCCATGCACGATTTTCGGATTTGTGAAGTCGGCTGAAAGAGATAAAGCAGCAATAGTCGTCGGAATGCTTTTACCAGATCTCGAAACAACGGCAACCTTATAGCCAGCAGCGGTGAATCGCTCCGCTACCTTGTTTCCCACATTCGGCCCAGCACCGAGGATTGCAACAACACGAGATGATACTGCCATTGCAAGCCAGGAGTAGACCAAGGTGATATAACAAGTTAGAATTATTACCTCAAAGATTTTGAGCTTCAGATTAGGGAAGTAGTTGCGATGCAGAAGAGAGACCGGAAACTCTGGGAGATGTATACATATTTATACCCAAGAAAGGCAACCAGAATCCATATTGCCACATCCTCCCACATCCAGGCTTACTGTACTATAATGAATGCAGAGTCGTATTGCTTACAAATAATGGTCCATGACTTGCATATCTGCCTTCATCGGTTTAGTGCCTGTTTTCGAGGAAGAAATTGAGAATAGCCGAATATTCTCGACACTCAACACGGTATCCGTGCCCCCCACTAAGCTCATTCTTCACTTAGTGCTCGGCAGCCATGCAACAGTTTCAGCCATGCAACAGCTGAATTCAACTATTCATCATATACATGATAATATTTAACCAATTCCTTCAAAATAACCCGCCATTTCTTCTGGTAAGCCTGGACGAACTTAATGCGAGCAGCCCTATGAGGCTTAGTAGCCCTGTAGCACTTCTTTAGTGCATTTAAATAACGCTTTTCCCAGGCCGCTTCGCGCTCCTTCTGCCTCTCGTCCTCCAATTTCTGTCTATCTTGAGTCATACTTCGAGCATCTTTGGCGTACAAGATGCCTCCGGTTTTGAGAATCTTACCCGACTGCTTTTTGCGTGCTTTGCGAGTATTTTCAGCGGCTTCTATTTGGCTTAATTGATCCTGCAGCAACTCCATTTTACGAGTCATCGCGCTAGCGCCTTTCCAGAACGTTCCAAGCTTTCTATCAAGATTTTCTGCTGTCGATTCTTTAGTTAGCTCAAGCAGCTGATTTCCAAGTGCTGTTCGGCTAGTAGGAGTGGTCCAAATGACTGGATCGCCTATAATAGATGATGGTGTAATAGGTCGATCCGTATGTTCAATAGTTCGAACTTTATTCAGTACTATCTTCGGATCAAAAGAAATTAGACCAGTATGCTTTCATGCAGATCGAATGGTAGATTCTTTGAAGGCTTTGGTTCGAAACTCGTTGAATGCAGCCAAAAATTCGACTTTTGAAAAGGTCTCGTCACCCATTTGAACAGCTCGATTAACCGCCTCCGAATGCCAGTGTTTCAGAGGCTGAAAAACACATACATCCAGCGGCTGAAGCAGATGAGTAGTATGCGAAGGTAAGCCGAAGGGTATGATCTTGTGATCTTCACAGTAGGATAGAAATTCGCGTGTATGATGGGATTCATAGCCATTCATCACAAGCATTCTTCAAGCTCCCTTTTGATGCTTTTGACTAAAGCGATCGAAGTGCTTCAGCCATCGAAGGGAAATTCAGTCGTTTGAATAGCCTGTATCAGAGGTAGTGATTAACACGTCGTCGTCAAGATCGTTGTTAAAATGGGGCGTCAAAAGTTGAACTTCAGTCATAATTAGCATTGGCGGTATATTCTTGTCCCCTTCGCTGATGCATTCGATGCCCGTCAATGACTCTCTATTATCCGGATCCTTGGAGTAGATTCTTCTATTTGAATCTACAGTAACAACCCAATCGGAGCGTGCAATGCCCATACGATAGCCGGTTTCGTCGAAATTCCATGTATCATCCTTCGTTATACCATATTGAACCACCACCTCTTTAAACTCATCAAAATGAGTCTGTAGTACTTTCGGATCATGCGCGTCCTTTCTGTCAGCTGCTATAGACTTTCGTTTAGCTTTGAAGAGATCTGGCTGACGATCTAACCAGCGCTTGGCCCATTGAGCGTTCAGTAGAGGTGGAGAATTCCAACGAGAAGAGTCCTGAGCACGAAGAGCGTTTGCCGTCGATTGCACCATGTGTAGCCTAGCTGGCAAGCCTAACTGATCCAGTGTGATTAAATATTGTCGTAAAGCTGACTCCTGATCAGGTTTTAAAGCTCTGTTATGCAGTCCTCGTACTGCTGTTTTGAACTGATAACCCTTTAGTCTAGATCGAAGTCTTTCATATGGAACACGAAATTCGCGCGCAATTTCGGCCCGATTAGGATTTTCGCGCGTGTTTATGGCGTCAATAGCCTTCTGAATGCGATCCTCGATGATAGCGTAAGTAGCAGCCATGTGGTTGAAATTTGGTGGATTTTTGAAGGTGGTGGATCAAAAATATGAAGATTTATTGTTGCATGGCTGAAACTGTTGCATGGCTGCCGAGCACTAAGTGAAGAATGAGCTTAGTGGGGGGCACGGATACTTGTGTCAGACTCATGGTACCCTACTCCAGCGAAAGTTTGCCAAAAGATGAGAGGAAAATCGAACGATGACCAGAAGAAAATATCGCAGGGACGATCCGTGCAGCCTTTTTTGCGAAAGGAAGTACAAAGTGCGGTCCTTCACTTTATGGTTCTCGAATATTAGAGCATCTCGAGGTCCCTGCCTCTCTTGAACAGGACGACGTACTGTTTACCTCCTCATTAAAATGGGTGGCCCTTAATAATGCCATTCTATGTTGTGACCGGAGCCTCCGGGAATGGGGAGAGAATGTCTGGTTGATTATAGGCTCAGAAGACGATACGAAAGGATATCAGGATATGGCAACCAAATCCGCAACTTATGCTCCGCATATCAAGGCTCCGATGACTCCTGAAGCATCTGGGAGCACTCTTTCCGGCTCGGTTCGGTCAGCTAATTTTGGGAACGGTGACGGAGGCTCTTCTATCATTTCTTAGGAACAACGAACGGCTGTAAGGTCGGACACAATTATTCGCGATGGAAATAAAGTACTGTGACATGCTCGTTAAGGCTTAGTCAAGAATGAACCCATCTTTTCAATTTCCCTTTCGGAGTGTGTACGTCGCTCTCCAAAGTACTCGGATGACCACTATCTTGCGTTCGTTTGATTGAATACATCTTATCCTTCGAACAACATCTTCCGTCGTGCATCAAGCTCATTTAGGAATTGGCTTTTTGGTGAGCCACTATTTGGCTTCTATTTGGTTTCTAGCCGTACTATGCCGACAAGGACTTACTCGCGACCATCATCGGACGAAAGTCGGTAACTTTGAACAAGCGCTCGGGGCAGCACCGTACCTAAGAAGAGGTTAAGCAGGCTTTCCGGTCACGGACGAAGATGTGTCAAGGTCGTCTTGTTTCCAAAAGGTCTGAACCGGGATCCTCATACATGCTTGATACTACAGCTCTCCGATGGTCGTCCCCTTGAGTCCCGCAAGCCGCATTCTGTAGCCTCTGCGTTTTGTCGCCAACGGGACTCGATCTCAACAGTATAGGAGTCCCTGATTGCCGTGAAACTTCCCATCTGAGCACTTCTAAGTATCTAATGGTATTCCCTGGACCTCATGGAGATTCTTTGAAACTCTTACAGGTACAGCAGCCTCGACGATCACTACCGTTTCTCATCCTTTGAAATGGCGTAGAAGTAAGCTTGGTAGCAATTGGCAACTCTGAAAAGAGCACGCTTCAAGAACTAGAAGCCGAATTAATTCCGGGTTATATAATGCATAAAACGAGGTCAAACGCCATATGCACACGATCTTCCGATCATGTCTAATTCGAAAAGGATGGAGGAATAGGTTTGATAATACTAGCATATTCTTCTCATAAATCATTCATCAACGTCGTACAGTCACCAAATCAATTCGCAGCTGACCAAAACAAGAACTTGGTATGTGAGAAATGTTTAAGATCAACAGTGATAAAATCTGAGTGCCTGAATGTCTTAGAGGTCGCCGAAGCAACGAATCGATGTTTTGAACGTGTCAAGAGCCTGATGGTGCTTTAAGAGTCGTTTTCAATAGCGGTTGCAGTGATCTGCACAGGGATATCAAGGCCGTGCTCGTGCCTCGGCTCCCCACATTGCTCGGTCTCTCTTTTCCATGACCCAGCTTGATCAACTTGATCAACTTCACCAACGCAGCCAGAATATGGCAGGTCCCGTGCGCCAACCGATCAATCTTGGTTCATTGTCAAGTTATATAGAGAACAACGTTCCTGAGATCAAGCTACCGATCACTATACAGCAGGTACCAACATGCGAATAGCCCCTCCCGAGCCAGCGCAAGACTTACCTTTCCGTAGTTCGGCTTCGGACAATCGAATCCAACTTATCAGCTCACCGCAGCCGATAATAAGAGATATGTTGTACGTAAGAAGCCTCCGGGAGAATTGCTGTCCAAGACAGCCCACCAGGTCGAACGGGAGTATCGGATCATTCATGCCTTGGAGAAGACCGATGTTCCAGTCCCAAAGGCCTACTGCTTGTGTGAGGACCCACAGGTGATAGAAACCCCTTTCTATATTATGAAATTCCTGGACGGGCGGATAATCGAAGACGCGTCGTTCCCTGGCGTTACAGCCGATGCGAGAAACGAAATGTGAGCACCTTGCTTCCAGACCGCATAAACAGCTCTCACGAACCTTAGGTGGCATGATGCAATACGTACTCTTGCCAAGCTTCATCGCGTCGATCCCAGCTCTGTTGGTCTTGGAGATTTCGGAAGGTCATCTGGATTTTACAACCGTCAGATCAAGACCTTCAGCACGATTTCTGCATCGCAAGCTCAGGCTGTCGACGTCGAAACGAAAATCCCTGTTGGTAAGATCCCGCACTTTGACGACGTTGTTGCATTTTTCCGGGATCCAAAGACTCAGCCAAAGGATCGAGGAACACTAATCCATGGCGACTACAAGATCGACAACTTGGTCTACCACAAGACTGAGCCCAGGGTAATTGGTATTCTCGAGTAAGTACCTCGCCTCAACTTCGCTCGTTGTTATCGTGACTCCGCTGTCACGTTGACTGACCACTAATCAGCTGGGAGATGTCTACCATCGGTCACCCACTCTCGGATCTTTCCAATCTTCTGACTCCCTATACCTTTGCCGTTAACCCTCCCAATTCCTCACTCTCGTCTCGCACTGTTCATGCCTTCTCCGTGGCCGCATCCACGCCTGGGCTTCCCTCGCGGACCCAGTGCATTTCTTGGTACGCCGAAATTGCAGGCTGGGATCCCAACTCCGAGCGAGGATGGGGTGATGCGTTCGGTGTATTCCGCAACAGCGTCATAATGCAGGGGATCGCGGCAAGGTATGCACTGAGACAAGCAAGCAGCGACAAGGCGAAGGAGAATGGTATGCTGATGGGGCCATTTGGAGAGTTCGTTTGGGGCCTAGTAGCGAGATTGAAGGACAAGGAGAAACCAAAATTGTGACAACTCCCAAATCTCTGGAGCGACGGATTAAAAGAGCGAGCGAGATCTACCTGACTCGGCCCCAGCCGATTTGAGTGATTATTGGCGAGGCACACCAACGGCCTCCAAACCGCTATCTTTCCGCCGTTTAGTTAACCGGCAACGGAAACCGCTATGACTTCCGAATCCTCGCAGCGTCTTACCAGTTGATTCCGTGCACAAGCCTTTGAAGATTAGAAAGTACCCGTAGAGTATTGCAATAATGCCATGCAAGCAAATGTCCTGTCGGACTTAGCGGTGGTTGCACTCCCGACGACAACTCAGGCCTGTCTGATGGCCCGCCTAACGAAAAGCCCCCATTTGTGGTAGGTCGTCAGCATTTCTAATCATCATGACCGAGGTACGTAGACTCGCAAATATTAGGAAACAGCGAAGGCCTGGAAGAAGCGAGAGGCTTCAAATAGACTCCACACCTTCTGTTGACCCTTGGAAGAACACCCGATGACTTGCTGCTTCGCTGCAGTTGCCTCACTAAGTGCTGTCAAATCAGGGAGCCTGGGAGGCCACCCATTGTAAGCGAGGTGATAGTTTTGCGCAACTTGTAAGTTGGGAGCATGCGACTAGAGTATTCTTGAGTAGTCCAAAGCACGCTCGACATTGCACCTTTGAGAGCCGCAGTAGTAGGAACAATGAGTTGGATGCAACGACAGGTGATTGGAGCAAAGGATTGGCGGTAGGGCCAACGGCCTAACAGCAGCAGCAGCAGCAGCAACATACTAGGGTGGGGGTCATACTCGTCCTTCCATTCGTTCCTAGGCCCTAGCTGTGCAGGACGGATTGGTACTCTGCAGCGCAGGATGCTGAACGTTCAATAGCATTACGTCCCAACGACCATGACGAGTTTTTCGGCTGATGCTTGCACATGCGTGTATTTGATGGCCAATACACACCCACACACACATGGCTAATTGAGCTCATGGTCCTCCAATCCTTTAGTCGAGAGTAGTATCTTAGTGTTGGAGGGTACACGAAACCAGGTCGGTAAAGTAGGTAGATACCGTGGATACCTACGGAGTACGGCGTACTGTACTCCTCTAAGGTACCTAGCTAAGGTAGTTACCTGGCTGTAGTCAGCCGTGGAAGTCGGCGGGCCATGGGTTGGTCCAGTGTCCAGTGTCCAGTTACCTAGTGTTCAGCCGCAAATTGTCCAATTAGCTACATCCAAGGATCAATAACACGGTTAACACCTTACCTACCTTACCAGCTGCCAGCTGCGCCCTCTCCCTATGTATGCACCCTACTCTACCGGCATCCCGTATCCCCAACCTGATCGGTGGCCTCATCGCCATCACCGAATACCTCCTCCGACGCGCTTTGTTGGTCAGTGATCCTGATCAGTTGTACCGCTCTCCATCTCTTCCCAGTCACTTCGATATTCTGCTGAACTCGATCCGGATTGCGATCTTCAACCGCGCCAAATAGCCTTCTAAGCCTCCTGAGGCTCCGGCTTAGCTCCAATACTTGGGCCACTTGGTCGCGTACGACTGCACATCCCAAATTTCCCACTGTCACGTACTTCAGTGAGTACTTCAATTCTATTTGCAGTGTGCTCCTATACGATTGCGATTGAATACGATGATTGATTAATGCCGGGGCGATTGAGTGTTTCTTGACGCGTCGTACTTTGAGGGATCTAATCTTGAACTTGAGCTACGGAAGAAAGAAACCATTTTATTTAATACTCACTTTTTGACTCCTCCCTTTCTGATATTGCTCTCGATTTTGTGCGCTGTGGATCGCTGCCCATATTTGCAGATTTAGACGTCTCCACATATCCAAGGTCCATGGGGAAACAACCCGATTCTGTATCACCCGAGAGCTTTAATGTCTTCTCCAGATCTCTCCACATTCGCTCCTTCTCCCTTACAATCTTGACAGACTTTTTGGGGCAAGAACCATCATGCGATATTTTCATTAATCCAATATCTAGGCACTCATACCAAGTTCTGACGCCGCTAGTGAGCACAGATACGGAAGTCCATGCGTAGTATTCCAAATCCCATCTATATGCGTACGTGCATTTGAGAATTGAAATCTTTTGAGGCCCGTTCCACCTATTTTGGGGCGGGGAGGGACTGGGTTCCCTCTGCGCCAGCAACCACGAAGCTGGCGGACAACTACGGCTCGGACGACGACGGCTTGAATCGCACGCCTCCACTTCTTCCCAGGATTGTTAATTTGAAACCTTCCCCTTCTCCCGAATATCTGCCCCAGCGAGCGCAGTCGTCGTCTCCTGAGCGCTCAAGTAAGTCAAGGCACAAAGGTCGCCGTCCAAAGACACAACCCTCCCAAGGAGACGAGGTGCTCATTGGGCTTATGGGAGACCTGAACAACCCAGAGATAGCGATAAGTGCAGGCCGGGAGCCTCTAAATTCAGCCTCTCAGTCGGAGGCTGATGACGAAGTGATGCAGCCAGATGATCACAAATCTACCGGCAAGAAGATTCACTCCCTCATGCAAACTGCTCGAGATGGGCTGGACGCCGTCGACGGCAATGATGTGTTGGTTGAAGATCCAAACGGTAGCTCAAAGTCTGACAGCGTACGACGAGTTCGTCCGACAATACAGGTTCCCCTTTCGAAAGAATCGAATTTGTCGGACGATGCCAGACCGAAAGAGGAAAGCGGATCCTCACATCAACGAGCGCCTTCGGATCCTAAAATCCCAGTTCCTAGCACGACTGAGCCAAGCGGTTCAATGGTTGGCCAATATGAAATGAAACCTGCAGTAACGAGCAAACGCCACAGTCCTTCCAGGCGGAGTGAATCTTTTCAGGCAACAAGATCGCCAGATCTACGGAAATACGCTATTCCGGCCTCTGTAGGCTCGCCAAAGGAGACACTGCCCGCCATGAAGGATCCGTCATCGGCATTGTCGTCAAAGTCACCAACTGGTCAGCAAAGCTTACCTCCTTTACATGCCATCAACCTAGAACCCCTCAACGATGATATTCGTGCGAACAACCTCAATCATCGGCAATCCTTTCCGCTGCCCAATGGCTCCCTACATTCGCCTCCCATGAGCTCCATAGCGTCGAAAATGAGCCCTTATCCCAGCCGAATAACTTCCCTAAACGGTCATTTTCCGCCTTTCTCCTCGAATCATCCATCACCGGTCACCACGTTCAACGAGTCTCCTCGCGAATTTTATCGGCCAGCCTCAGATCCCACAAGTATGTCTCCGCCTGGGAAGCCCAACCAACCACAGAACCCCAGCGGGCGGATATCACAAAGCGAGGAGAGCGCGCCTTTATCGGCAGAAAGTTATACGAGTACTGGCACTTTCAGTAGCGGAGCCTCATCGATTGGTGATCAAGCAAAGGTTGATGGCAACCAACGAACCCTCCCGCCACTTGGTAGTGGTCCGCTGATGACTGGCATATTCAAATGCGACCATTCTGGGTGTACCGCACCCCCTTTCCAAACGCAGTATCTCTTAAAGTGGGTCTCATTATCCTTCAATTGGTGAGGAATGTTGAACTGATCTGTCCCACAGCTCTCACGCAAACGTACATTCGCAGATACGGCCACATTATTGCCCTGTGAAGAATTGCAACCGCTCAGAAGGTGGCAAGGGCTTCAAAAGAAAGAACGAAATGATACGCCACGGGCTAGTACATGCATCGCCAGGCTACATCTGTCCATTCTGCCCTGAACGAGAACACAAATATCCTCGGCCTGATAATCTACAAAGGTGCGAATACGCTTTAGAGTCCACTTTGACGTCGAAGTCATCTCACGCTTACTGATGTGTATCTCCAGGCACGTCCGCGTCAACCACCCAGACAGAAACACGAACGACCCCCAACTCCGCGAAGTCCTCGCCCAAAGATCCGAAGGCGGCAGTCGAGGCCGACGGAGACGGCTAGGCGGATGAAATGGTCCAACTTTCTTTAGAACCCTTTCTTTTCATATGACTGGGATTGCAATACCCATCAAAACAAAGGTCACATCCCTAGGCTAGGTGTAGCGGTGTTACATATCCCCCTAGCCGCTTTTTGCGGGTGGAGAAGGAGGGAGAGAGATACCCACGAGAGAGACACGACAGATATACGTGTTGAAATCGTCGAGAACATGAAGAGACTTTTCGGCTGACGCTCCCTCCGCTGCTTGTTTTTGTTGGGTATATATTGGGGGGTAGCATTAACGAATCAATACGAGACCACGAATTAAGCATACAAGTTTTGTTGACTTGGTACCTTTGGAAATCGTTACTTTCCTGAAGAGATACAGATTTATATACATGTTTGGGGAAGGTGGTGCATTTGCTTGTCATAATCCAAGGACGCAGGGATTTACTGGCCCTCCAAAACCCACCTGTTTTGCTTCAGGTTCCGAATGCCTTTGCCGTTCTCTTTTCTATCTCCAATTTTCATTCAGTACGCTGTCGATTTCTATCAGACGATTTGCCAAATCGTCATTGCTCCTCCCTTGAATGCTCCTCCTCTACCCGCATCCCCCCAACCCCCATTTCTATCTTCTGCCTCCATCACACTATCTCATCACCGAGCTTACGTTCTACGTGAAGGAAACCGGGCGCTAGACACGCCGATTTAGGAATCTTTTGATGTTGTGTGTCTTAAGATGTGCAGAAGGATTACGCGAGGGGCTGGTGAGGTGCTGGTGAGGTGGGGTGGGAAAGGTTGCAGTGGGTTGGGGTGGAGGGAAGTGGAAGAGGAGAGGGGGAAGAGGGAAGAGGGAAGGTAAGTCAAGTCCGGCTCTGGCTTCTTCTCTCCCATCACCCCCCCGTGCCCCCTCACCCTTACGTTCCCTACCCGACCCGACTCGACCCCATCTCAACAAATCATTTCAAACCACCACCACAACCAAAATTGGATCGATCTACCCTCGTGAAAGGGTTAGAGCATTGTGAGAAGAAGAGCTAACGTTCATGCTTTGGGCGTGGATTTTAGAGTGGGATGTTGGAGATAGGGGATGTGCGAGGGAGTCATGGGGTTTGGGTTGAGGAGGGTGGGGAATTAAAGGGTATTGGGAGAGGATGGGGTGTTGTGGGGAGGTTGGGAATTGGAGGGCTGGGTAGAGGTGAAAGAGGATAGGAGCGGAGTGGCGGCGTGAATGTGGGAAATACCCTACATTGTAGGGAATCTTCGACCTGGAAGGATGGACAGTCAATCCCGGCCCTCAATGACGACGACATGTATCTTATGGAGAGAGATTCGATCCGGTTTACAAAGAACCGAAGCGCTATAAAAGCTGTAACAGTGTGGTGTTCGTTTATCGCTCGAACTAGACTGATAGAGATGGTTGTAGAGACAGGAGCGTGGGAGAAGAGCACTTCAGACGAGTCAAAAGCAATGGGTTCAGCGTCGAGCCCACCGATACAATCACGTCCATCCTAGCACCCTTATCGAGCAACAGGTCGTAGTCGGCGACCACCAGCCAGCGTTGAGTCGACCAATTCAACCACGTCCGTTATGTGATCCCTTTTTGGCAGCAGGTCGTAAACTGTAGTGAAAGCTGCTGTTGATATACGAGCGATCGCTCGAGCAGGATCAATCGCTGAACGAGCTTGCACCGGCGGGAACATCGCAGCCTACGTCTGGGGGATCTGCTCCCGTGCTAAAGGGGTGTGCGGAGTGTGACGGGGGGTACTGGAGGCGGGATCTGTAGTCGAGAACAGTTGGATACTAGAGCAGACGCTGTCAATTCAAAGGGAATCTGGTGCTGAAGCCGGGTATAATGCTGAAGCAGGAGCTGGCGCCGAAGTGCGGATGGTATTGGACGTGCTCTTATTGGTGGATCCAACAAGGCGTGAGTTAGGAGAAAGCGATGGGTCCTGGAGAGCGCGGCCACAGGTTGCCTCTTTAGATGGATAGCGGCTTTGCTATTTCGCTGCGAGGAATCACCAATCTCAATTCATCGTATCCAGTCGAATGGTCAATCACATCGGTCTCTTGACAGAGAGAATCCATCAACTCGATTTTCGGTATAAATCAGGTGTGACAAGGAGTGGAAGAAGAAACATGTCGGATGGGTCATTCTGGACCCGAATTACCACTTGTCCTAGTAGTCAGCCTAGCTATGGATTTTTATTTGCTGAATTTCACCTCCTCATGATGGCCTTTTGGATCTCTCGCCACACTCGGAATGTTGCCAGCACACACCCACTTTTGTTGTCCCATTGTTCGTCAGCACCGTAACCCCCAATAACTCATGGCCGATAATTATGATAAGGTCCGGCGACTGTTCTTCACTTCGTTCCATAATGGTAAACGCTGATGTGGCCTATCCCGTCCAAGCTATATGACATTGCTTGCAAAGTACAGGGTTGGCCGTAAAAGGGTGTACAGTTTTCTTTGACGAATCTATCAGTATCAGCGACGCTTTCCGCACAGGCATGGATAGGTGCAAGCTTTGATGTGTTTAGTGCTATTACGCCCCCCAAACTCCTATCGGATTTGGGTTCCTAATGGCGCTGGTGTCGCCATTTGTTTCGTTTTCCCTGAAAGAGCCCCTACATAGGCCTGCTTAAGGTCTGGAGGCTGGTGGGTCTTTTGCAGATAAAGTACAGATTCGAGAGTTCAGAATGCGATAAATGACTAATGAATGTCGTGGTGGTTAAAGAGCAGGGTATGTCCTGTCTAAAGAGATTCCAGTTTTAGCAGAATATTCGATTTGTGTAAGCAAGGAAATCTCGTAATTTAAGAAGCAAGAGATCCGAGAGCCTTTCTGAGGACACACATGGAAGTTAACTGCCGAAGAAATGGCTCGCCATGCTGAATATACCGAGTAAAAGAACAAAGCTCTAGTCCGAGCAAACGTAAACGGTACAACAACTTAGAACCGGAGATAGTAGTTAATTCAGTCTGGACCTGGAAGAATAGTCTCGGGTTGCCTAGTCTAATCTCTGGATGCCACTCTAAGAGTGTACTTGTATATGCCAAGGGTTTCCTCAGGATAGATGCACGCCGCGTGTTTGCTTATCGGGCCGTCGTTGATTGGTAGACACAAAATTGCTGCGCTTTGGGAGTCCTTGATCCCAGAACATTCCCTGTTTCCTCACAAGGATCTTGGGTCGTAAAGGTGGCAATCTCCATTCACGCTGCGGAGCGGTTAGAGATATAAGCCGATTATGATCTTATTGATTGGTCCACTCAGCGGTAAGTTCCCAAGAGATAAGGGGCGATGATCAATTGAGGTGGAATATAGCTGAGATTAGGGGGTGGCGAAAATGAGTATTACGGTCACGAGAAGATTCAGTCTCACCTATCTCCACAACTTGACGTGAATATGTTGAAGTGGCCAGACAAGTGACATCACAAGGCATTCGTTGCTTCGCGGGTCTAAGGTGAGGCACGAAGATCGAACAGAAGAAACAGGCCCAGCGTGAGGGGCCTTGGAGGCCTGAAGAACTTTCCCCCTTACCTCGGTGTCACCATCGCCAGTCTATATCCTTGACTACTTCTTATGATCTTCCGGACAGCGTGTATCTCCCGTTCAGCTCCCAAAGCCACCAACATCACGACTTCGGACAGCTAGTAAGGTACTTGAGCAAACAGCTTGACGTTTCTAGACTTGGGGTTTTACATGTCCTTGCCAAAGCGATGGATGTCAGCCAGTCGTCAGCCTCATGAGGCTGCTTCATTAATCAGCAACGGAAAGATGAGTGATCGAGTATGACCTTTTCAATGGGGGCGTGCATGTGTGTACAGTGTTATTATTATCGCTCAGTCTCAAGATGCTTGAAGATTAAAGCAGCAATTCTGTTTTCGGATTCGAAATTCTCGATGAGTAAGAAACCGTACAGGGGTCACGCCCATGCCAAGCGAGCTCGGCGGAAACAACACCAGATGTGTTATATATTTATGTGGACCATACTTAAGGTGCCGATATAATATATTCTCCAGACTTCTCAATCTCGAGTGTCAGCCCACTATCAACCATCGATGAAATCAAGGGGTTATCAAGCCGATTTGCTTATCGTCAGTCTTCAACGCTTATTGTCAGCCGCCGGCAGCTGTAAAATAAATGTAGAAGTAGATGGGTTACCAGGGCTGTGTAGCTACCTGAATCATTATTTTCCCTCTCAGAGGATTTGCCGAGACCTTTCCAGCGCCTGGAAACTCCTAGGGCGCTTAAGGCGTCCTAGATCCCTGTGGCTTGGATTGTTTTGATATTGATTAATTGCTGTCTCCAAGCTGCGCCTACCTTTCATTTGTTTAGTTGAAATGTGAAGAGGCTGGTATTACAATTAATAGTTTAAGTGCGTTTAGAATAAGGGAATCGAAAATAATTATAGATACTTAGACTCTGTAATGACCTAGAATATTTAGGAGTTTGACAAGTTCGTTTAGCCAATTGTTGGTGACCTATTAGTCTAGTAACAGGACCATTTGGGTGGCGGCCAGAAAAATCTAGTAACCTTTATCACCTTCGGGAGCTGGAGCTTTGCCACATTCAGACTCAGACTATCCTCTGTGACCTACATTGGACACCGGTTATTCTCGCTTTTGTAAGCATGAGCAAACAGGCAGGTGGCGGATGGTGCTGCCCAAGGCCGTCTTCGATGGCCGCAATTTGGCCATACATCTAGTAGAAAGTGAGATGCGAGTAGCCCACCGTAGTTGCTGAAGGTCTTCGACGGTAAAGACGCGTGTGAAAAGTCTTGGAACGCAATAAAGATTCTTTCTCCTCTTTGTTCTTTCATCATCCCGCGTGAATTGTTGATCTGATGTCCCAGTCATATTGTTTGATTCGGCCTGAGACAAGCCATTAAGTCAGAAGCAATTACAACTGGACCACACACAGGCTTCGACGCGCAGCCAAGATCTACCCACCTTTTGAGCCTGGACGAACATAGTCCTTTGTAGGATGGCTATGTCGGGTACTTTCAGCTGATGGCTTAAGGACTGTAGTTCCCTCCGAGTATGTTGACGGTTCGAGAAAGAAACGCCCAATAGCTGGAGTCATTTCACTACAAAAGTTCTGACAGCCTAATGCCCCAAAGGACGAAGGCTTCGGTAATTTATGACACGTAGAACTTCTCGTATCAGTAGGTTAGAGATCGTGCAGCATCAATGCTCATGACCAGCAAGAGAGTAGATTTGTTTTTAGATCAACACCAGCTGTAGCGACAGAATAGGAAAGAGAATAGAAAGTACAAGATTTACGATACAGTTTACGAACCACATGCGCCTCCCAAGATGCACCAGCCAACCATTCCAACCTCAAGCGCTTCGCCATCAACACCAAGGAGCCAGTACTATAACAAAGACAGCAGAGCCGAAACAGGCATAACGACGATGAAAAATCTTATCCGGGCTATCTAACCAGTGGTACTTTCTTGCTGAGGCAGGGCCGGATTGAATAGTGGTATGTCGGATGCAGTTCACTTCTTCTTGCGATGAATCCTGCGGACGTGATCTTTCATATTGTCCACTCGGCTGAACAATCTTTCGCATCCTTCCCATTCGCAAGACACACCCGGGGCGTGCTTAGCTTCGTGACGGTCGCGGTCCTTTTTACTCGAAAAGCCCGGTTGCGCTGTCTGAGGGCAGCCTTCGAAGCGGCAGAAAAGCGATTTTGTGTGCCGCCGGAAGTGCTTGCGCAAGTCACAACCTCTAGTGAAAACTGCTTGAGAGGTACAGCCCGGATAAGCGCAGCGCCAACTTCTACCGTCGGAGAGTGGGAAGCCAAAGTTCTGCAAATCAGCCGGGTTTCCCGGGGACGATGATCGGGAGGGCTGGGAAGATGTCCCATCGTCGAAGGCATCCGGACGAAGAGTGGACCAAGAGGAGTTTGACCATGGCTCTGTAGAGTAGTGGGCTGGGGCCGTAAGACCGTGGGAGGACGATTGAAACGGTATTCCTGCCGACGCTGGGTTGAATTCAGGAGCCCAGTGCTGCGAAGGTAGATACGGCAGGCCTGTGTGCTGTGTCGGAGGAAAGGCGCCGGAATCTTGAAGAAAAAGGCGACGAGCCTCTTCCTCTTCTCCCTGAAGAGCTCTTTCGGCTTCAGAAGATAGAAAACCCGACATGTTTGAACAAATTCGGAAGCGTCTCGACGCTGTTGTAGTCAACGATGGATCGGTTTGCCGACGTCGAAGGGAATGGGTACTGCTATTAGTGGTTGACGTTTTCGGATGGTAGGTCGGAAGTGAAGTGGCGAGGGCATGGGACGGGAACATATAGTAGCTACAATTGAACTCGTCCATTTCAGCGGATATTTTTACAAAGCAAGGCATGAAAGGTAGGCGTAAATTTCCCCTAAGGACTGAAGGAAGCAATTGCTGTCGAAGGCAATGTCGGAGTCTACACCCGCATCTGAAGGTTAGGCCACGCGGCGAAGTCCTGTGCCGCTGGAGAAGTTCAGTTATGTGGAAAGATGATTCGCTTGCATAAGCTATGAACACTTTGCTCACTATGTCGAGGGTATCGATAGGGCTGCGACACAGTGGCTACTGACTGCGTTCAATGTTCTATTGTCAGCAAACTATTGGCCTCTCAGCTCCGGCGCCAGCTTGTCAGGGTTGCCGCGCTTGGGGGTGAAGAAGCTGGATATGGGTTTTCACTGCCTCATAATCCAGGGCAAGACTTTATGGTTAAGATGGCGTATCCGATCCCTTGGAACGGGGACCGTTATGTTTCAAGTCTGCTGAGGCTGAGATCGAGTACCATGTAGAGTGCCGATGAAAGGTGTGGGTAGGGCGGGCAGTTGACTCATAGGGATAGCAATGCAATGCTTGAGGGAAGTAACGAATCTTTGTATTGCTGACCATTCTTCTCAGGTAGAACATAGATTTTTCATCTTTGTCAGAGCAATACTTGGGGACATCTCCGGGCTCACGCTGACCCATGGCATTGTGCAAAACCTATATAAACACTAATAGCCGAGAGGCGAAAGAAAGAGCTATAGAGCATGTTGACGTAAGGTAGCGTCCATTGTCACATCCCTCAGGTCTTCGGACGACACAAATGGGATAACGATCGTTTGGCAGTCCAGTTTTGGCTTACTTAGGTAGCTTTAGCCTTACTCTTCCAGTTACCTTTTCGAGCTTTTCTCATTCCGGGAAAAGGTACGAGGACGGATCCTGGAGACGCCATGCCATGCGATATTTGATGCATTATGAGGCGCAATCAACCTTAATCTCATGTCCTCGGACTAGAAAAGGAAGATCAACAATAGTATTTCTGCGAACAAAGCAATTTCTTAGAGATTACGTCCATAGCCCACATGCTCACGAATCGGCAGGCTGACGACATGATTGGAGCAATAATATGCTAAACGGAGATCAGATCTTTATTTTTTGCTTGCTGAACGCTAAGATCTGAAGATCACATATGTCGGAATCATAGGGTACATGTTCAGGTGTGCAAGGGTATCTGACAGGTACCGTTTAGGTACACCTCAGGCACAATGGTCATAATCCGGTACGAATCCCGCAAACGGGCGACCATAGAATTTCTTTGCTGATATGGACTTGGGGTAGGGACAAGAGGGTGGCTTGCACCTCTGGAGCTGATCGTGTACAGCCCACGGCGTATGCTAACCTGTAGAGGCCCAGTCATGCAATTTCCAACAAGAGCGTTTTTTCGAGTGGCACCTGCGATGGAAGTACCTGCGACTGCTGTAACGAACATATTCGAACGCTCACCGGCCGCGAGGCTGTGAACAGTTAGTGGAAGCCACTAGATGGCTAAGCCTTACCGGTTGAACGTCAAGTCATCTCCATTACCACAGGGGGTGGAATTTCGTGCCGGGCAGGGGAAGTCTCCCTAAGGCACTTGGCGGATGCGCAGTGGGAGGCCTTAGAAAACAGAGTGAGGTGTGGTCAGCCTGGCCTAATCGACTCTCGTCGTCGCTTAAAGAGGCGGGATGTTCCATTAGCTTGGCTAGTCACGTGATCCTCTGCTCTTTCACCCAACACCGTCGGACTCTGTAGGACAAGAATCGATCAGGCATGCCACCGTGAGCGCTGGACATCCCGGCCCGTCTGTTTTACAGTGCTATAACTATCTCTCCAAGGATCATGCTACGAGTACGCGCTCAAACTCAGCTGCTACGAGTGAGCTGGATGGTTTTCATCTTTGCCTTAGCCGTCTCTGCAATATGTCTGTTTCACAGATGCTATTACTATCCATCTCCAACTCTCCAAGTACCTACTTCTATTGGCTCATCACTAAGAACATCAATGTCTACACCCTCACTATCTTGAATTCCCGAACACCCCAGTCTTTCGGCGACGATCCAAAGGCCCGTTCCATTACTCATGTTGGGCTGAACGTCCGTCTCTTTGATACGTAGATTGCTCGGATTCTCAATGAACTCACTGTTACCGCTAACACCAAGAACCTTCTTGGACGGGCCCTGACCACACTCGAACCCGAGCCTGATTGGCGACCTCACAATCTTGCTTGACCCTGTTCTATTTTGTTGCGGTTTAGCAATCAAGGATAGTCGGGTGACTCTGCGGACTGAGAGTGGTGCGAGGAGACGGTCATTGCCTGGCAAGAATATTGCAGTGGGAACCTTGTGGACCATTCGCCCAGCTTCTTCGACTGGCACGCGCTCGACTGCACATTCTGACATAGTGCCGATCCGCAGGCTGAATTTGCCAAGCTGGCCTTGCTCGAAGGTAGAACACACGATGGTATAGGCACCAGGTTGCAGATTTGAAATCTCAGCGAACGCAGATCCGGTCCTGTACTCGCCGCTATCGCTAATAATGTCTCGACTTGTGATCGAGTTGATCCGCCTCCCATTCGACCATAGAAGCTTGAAGTGGACAGGGAAATCTTTCTCCCAACTTTCGATCAGAACTGAAACATCTGATGCACTCGCCAATCTGATGCTGAACTGAGGGTTAATAGAATAAATTTTGGTACTCGCGTTCCCACCAGATGTTGAGAACGTCCACGCACCATTGTGCGTCTGTTGGTGAGTATATTTGTCCCGAGCTTCCTTGATAGACACATGCTTGAGAGAAAATGCTGATAGGGTGAAATTGTAGCTGGAGCAAGAGAGCCCTTGTTCGGATACCACCACTGTATAAGATGTGCGCGCTGGGCATTCAAGCTTAAGCAAGGCGTTAGGAGAGTCAACATATGGACCACGAGCAGCGGCGCCGTCATTCAAGAAGACCTTTTGGCTGTTGTTATAAAAAGCATACAAGCTGATAAAGCCGCCGTTGTTCATTCCATCTGCCCTACAGTCTTTCATGTAGGCCTCTGACGTTCGGCTGTTTGTTGTAAAATGTCTGCTCAGAAGCAGCCACACAATACCGCCACTAATGCTATATACCTGGTACTGCGGGTTTTGCGCAAATGAACCGGCGGAACGGCTTGACGAAGTAATGTCCCAAGTGAAATGAATGTCTTCTCGGAAAGAAAATAAGCCTGGGTTCCAATTTAGATATATCGATCCAAAGTTCTGAAAGACATCTTTCAGATCCATCCATAAGATTCCAGGTGCGAGGGTTTCCGTCTTCGTTTCTGTAACACTGGTTTGGTCTGGCCGCTGTTTAGGTAATATACCGTGATCAGTACTGGCTGAGATGTTCCCTAGCCAAACGGTCCCTTCGGACCAGGGGTTCTTGACCAGAAACATGGGCCGATCTCCATCCTCTTTCATGTCTAAGATCGCATAGTCATGTTCGCTGGCCAATCCCATACACTCTTCTTCACTCTCGGTCAACTTACCAGTGCCAATCGTCACGAGGACATCTCCGAATTTGAAAGCATGGAAAAGTCGGTGCCACGCTGATGGAGGTGTTATATCATCACTACACGATAATTCAGCACTTCGGTCCCGCAGCCCAGGTTTAAGAGTTTGTTGCGATTTCACCTCTGCAAAAACAGTTGCTCGGGAATCCACCCTGTTATAACCCACAAGTCTGTTCCCGAATTACTTCCCGGGAAGTTATAGCCGCCTCTAACCTTCAGGTAGGCCTTCTCAATGAGCGCTGGCCAGAGTAATCCGGGATTCCTCCGGTCAATGACATGTAAAGCTCGTGCAGTCCTTGAGGTAGGTAAAAGATCGTCAACGACGACCTTTCGAAAACAGCCATTGAAGTGCAATCGAAAGATGTATTTTCCGTTTGACGAGAAAGATGGTTTCTCTAATTTATGGTCATAAGGAAAGAAGATGGATGAAGTAATCTGGCTTTTCATTAGATGAGAATGGACTGAACTCCCCGCTTATTTTTACTTTGGGGTGACCACGACTCGCCCTAGCGATGACCGCACAAAGGCTGGCAACAACAGAACAGTCGGTAGTGAAATCTTGAATGAGGTCAACGTTTTGTTCAGCTATCATGGTAGGACCTGCGTCTGTAGGTAGACTAGATACTTGGGATTTAGGTGGAGGGAGGGCTTTGTCGGGCCGCCTCCAGCCATCGAAAATTTCCAGTTGTACATCTGAAAGCTTCAGTTCTGCTTCATCTCTATACGAGTTAGCTTGCCTGGTCACCCTGCACTAAAGCAGATATGCATAATGCGTGCTTATGGAAAACTCACCTGAATCGAGGTTCCCCTGGATGTAAGCCGAATTCTGAGTCACTGGGACCTTCTCTCCAGGGCGGGAACATAAATCCATGCAACTTCGAGCCTTCCAGCAAGATAATCTGCTCCCGCGTTGAGAGATTGCGAGTGGATCTAGGCTCTTGCAGCTTCAAAGGATTCCCAGGAGGTCTCTCAGTCGTAGGGTGTTTGCTGGCCGTTAAACCTGTGGTAGAACTTGTCTCGGTCGCAATTTGGAGGGACTCGGCCTTTTCAAGTAGTGAACGGCATTTTCGGTCAAGGCGTTTCTTTTCCTCTCCAGTCTTTGCCAGCTTCAATTGACGCATACATGCTTCAATAGCATCAACTGTTGCTGCAAGAACTGCATTCTTGGAGTGAGGAGGTTGAATCTTCGTATCTGAATTCTGGGTATAGTTCAATTACAAGTCCAAACCAGGCTTGAGGTGTGATTCACCTTCCTTCCAGCCTCCATTCTGTCTGACCGTTGCCATGGTGTTGGCGGCTTTAGATAGGATGAAGCGAGAAAGCGATCCTGGTTCTCGGACCCTTTGCATCATACCTCGGCTAACACATAACACTGACATGACGCGGGGCCGCTCTCGGGCACAAGGCTTTCCAAGTCCCGCCCGATCATTATATTTGTCTTCAGACGAGTTTGACTTAGGCAGGACCACTTCCGAAGCTGCACTCATATTTTCAGGAGTCAACAGCAGCTCCAATGGCCGGTAAAGCACGTCAACCGCCTCTACCGCCATGGGGTAATGCACTGGCAGGAGCCACTGGTGCGGTGTTGGCCAATGCAATTGTCTACCCTTTAGATATGTAAGCACTCTCGTTCAAGCTTGACGCATTTCTCCGTGGTCTTAGCTGACAAGTACTCTGGCAAAAAAGCGTGAAGACCCGTCTACAAGTGCAAGTGAAGCGCAAGTCAACAGACCCGGAGCCCTTGACAGTAAACCATGCCCATTATACCTCTACTCTCGATGCCGTCAAAAAGATCATGGAGGATGAAGGTATCACAGGTCTGTATTCTGGAATCAACGGCTCCCTAATCGGCGTTGCGTCTACAAACTTTGCCTACTTTTATTGGTATTCGGTCGTCAGGACACTCTACCTCTCTACGCAGAAACTCCCGAAACCCCCAAGCACTGCGATAGAGCTCTCTTTGGGTGCCGCGGCTGGAGCCGTTGCTCAGATCTTCACCATACCAGTGGCTGTCGTTACCACTCGTCAACAAACACAGCCGAAAGGAGACAAGAAGGGCTTGATAGACACAGGCCGAGAGGTGGTAAATAGTGACGATGGAGTGGCCGGGCTATGGCGGGGGCTGAAGGCCAGCTTGGTCCTGGTGGTAAATCCTGCTATTACTTATGGCGCATATCAAAGGTTAAGGGATTTGATGTTCCCCGGCAAACCCAGTCTAAGGCCGTGGGAGTCCTTTTGTAAGTCGATTGCGGGCCTCAAAACTTAGAAGGCTTCTAATGTCGTTCCAGTACTCGGTGCCATGTCAAAAGCTCTAGCAACGATAGTCACCCAACCCCTCATCGTCGCCAAAGTCGGTCTCCAATCTCGCCCTCCACCAACGAGACAAGGCAAACCCTTCAAGAGCTTCGTCGAGGTGATGTCCTACATCATCGAGCACGAAGGACCTTTGGCGTTGTTCAAAGGCATCGCGCCGCAAATTACGAAGGGTATACTTGTTCAGGGTCTCCTGATGATGACGAAGGAGAGGATGGAAATTCTCTTCGTTGTGCTTTTTACCTACCTTCGAAAACTGAAGTCGGCTAAACTAGCGCAAGCAGCAGAAGCTGCTGCTTCGAAGGCAAAGCAGATTTTGCCAGTGGTTGCTAAGTAATTGGTCGAAAAGGTATATTCTATTTCTCTGTGAATAATGCTTATGTATTGTACATATGTGGGGCCTCCTTTGTGCATTGGACAGGCGTTTCTGTAAATCTGTGCGACTCTCTTGCTCTTAGCCCGTTCCGCGTTTTGGTATATGTTGAAGGGAGAGGGGGTCACATAAGAGTCCATCGCTGCTTAGGTCGGTACGGAACGCTACTACCTACCGATGTTCAGATAGAGAAAGGAACTATGCAAAGACCTGCGATAGCGCATAATCTCTTGAACCTTTTAGACCGCTCATAAGTCATTGCCATACAAAAAAGAAGTAATGATTTAGTAAAACTTGATTTTAATTTTCGTAGTGGTAATAGGTGTGACTAATTTATGTCAACAAAAAGTAAAAGAGATCATCTTGACCAGAATTACTTGAGATACTGAGAAGGCTTGATTATTTACTAAGATTAAAGAGGCTGTTAGCTATTGGCTATTGGGCCAGGTGGTGATATTGTAGATGCATTGCCGTATGTACGAAAATCGAACAGCCACCCACGTAGTTCTCCGAAAAACCTGAGCAAGCTTCAATTCCATTCAAGGCTCAGTTTCATAACATCAAGACCGCCGAGACTGTTCCGATGAATGCTCCCCAGAGCGGCATTCTACTTTCAATCAGCGCCCCAGCTCCCATAAAAGGTGCTGCAGTCGGCCCTGCCACTCCAGCACTGGCACCGGAAGGGGCACCCGTACCTGTCGCATTCCCACTCGTGGCATTTGCCCCAAGCTCAAAATAGTTCGCCGCCAATGGTCCCCCCGCCTTGAAGTCTGCTGCGATCCTACTGACATTGAATCCGGACCTGAAAGTGTTGTTATACGGGAAGTTTGGTGGGATAATAAAGTTTGGCGGCTGTGGGTATAGGAAAAAGATGTAAGGGTGGCCCACGACGGAGGGAGCAAGGTACGGGACTGTGGCAGGGGAGTTAATGGTGGCGTAGTAGATGTGGTAGTTTGAGCTGGCGTTGGTGGAGAAGGTAATGTTCGGTTGGAACCATAGGAGTTTGGCGGGGTTAGGGGCGGACAGGTTGGCGTTGGGATCCACAAGAACGGCAAGGTATTCCGAGGGGGCGGTTAGGGGCGTAGGAGAGCTCAGAATGGGGGCTTTGGCGGGGACTGGAAGAGTGTTAGCTACTTTTGGTGTTGGGTGTGGTATAGAAAGAGGGGACGGACTGGAGTAGTCGAGAACTTCTCCTTCTCGCACGTTATGGTGGCCATATCTGACGCCCAGACTACCATTTGTGCTAGGGGAGTAACTCGGAGGAGTCCCTGCCAGTGCAGTGGCAGCAAGACACGCCGTTGCAACAATAAGAGAAAGCATAGTTGATTGGGCTTCTCCGGAACAAACGTGTAGATTTATGGAGTAGTGAAACAGCTTGAAGATACATATTGACTGAGAAAGAGAGCCTTATATAAAATTCAAGAAAATCTCAAGCAGCATGAAAGGTAACAATCGGCTCATTGTCTTGCAATGATCGCATAGACTATGAAAGCTTAGAAAATGTTACACTTGTGGAAAGAGGCCAGAGCATGTCCCAAACGGTGAAATCAAGGCTCTTTGAGGCTATTTCATTGTAGCCCTAAGTGGTGGAGGTTCATGTATATCTCGGCGACCGAATATGTATCATCCTACAAAATGCGGACTGAATTGCAAGCAAAGCTGCGAAGACGACGACTTCGCACTGACGAGGATGACAGTCAGGTACCTAACGACGCCGTAGCACGAGAAGAGTTTACCTTGTCAGCTCGTGGCAAGTACCTCGAACTCGCTGAAGTAAGTAAGCAAGGTAAGGTAAAGTATGTACCTTGGCTCCTCCGCAATATGTAGGGCTGGACTTTACCCTAGCGGCACCATACAGTACATAAGCGATATCCACTAACGACACTTTGAACATTGAGAAATTCAATCCTCCATACCAACTATCAAGCCATCTACAGTAACCGTTCGTCACGATGGCCAGTAAGGATTCTAGCCTATATTTTGGGAGTCCAAGTTATCTTGTGTGCTGATGTGCGGCTTGTGCAGAATCCAAAAACTCGTCTCAGCATAACCAGAGCAAGAAAGCTCACCGTAATGGGTTCGTGCTCCATTGATTCGATGCTTCTCGCCCTCCAACGCTTGCATTCAGTGGTACTTGGTACTAACGCCACTTTAATTCCGACAGTATCAAGAAGCCCAGAACCAACCGCTACCCCTCCTTAAAAGGCACCGACCCTAAATTTCGAAGAAACCATAGACATGCGCTGCACGGGACAATGAAGGCTTTGGTACGTTGTCTACGAGATACAAAAACAATGCCGAGTACCCGGTTGCAGGAGCGGGTGCTAACAATTTCCACAGAAGGAGGTCAAGGAGGGAAAGAGGGAGACGGCATAGTGGGGAAGAAAGTTGGGGTCTTGATCGATTCGTGGATATGGCTTGACAGCTTCGCTGATTCACGGCTTGTCGATGATCAATGCATGAGCGCAACTCTCCACAACACCACCTTGTTTCTCTTTGTTGAAATGCTGTGAGAAAAGCCCTGGCGTTCATTCTTTTAAAGTGAATAACCCTGTTGCTCCAAAAATATCCACTCAGGCATCTGTGTGTACAGCTCCGGTCGCTTTCTCATGCGCGGCTGCTGAAGGATTATAATCTTTATCGTGCCGATATCTACTTCCAGACCCTTTCATTACCAAACACCCTCCGTCCTTCCCCGTGGTGCGAGGGCGCATGGAGGCTGGGTTACATAACTTCTTTACAAACGCTGGTTATATGATATGATCAAGGTGCAGTGCTGCCTCAATTCACATTGATCTTCGGCGTTCTTGAATACGTTGTTCGCTTGAATTATTCCAGTAATAAAGAAGATTTATGAAACTCAAGAAGGTTACAGTCAGGCGTGTGTCTGCGCCTCTGATTCTATTAACTCTCATACACCTAAAGGTAGACTATAATCACTATCTGGTAGAGGCACATCGCTCAATAAAACTTCTACAACTAAATCAGATCAGGGCACTATATCGTCCTCTTTCTCTGGCTTCCAAATGACTAATCTCTTGTCAAAACCACCACTGATCACCCACTCTTCCTTTGTCCCACCGATGTCGACCAGTCCAGCCCAGATACTTCTGATCTTGCTGCCGACTTCGTGGCCATTACTAAGGGTGGCAATGATTTTCCCTGTTTTCGCTTCTATACCTCGCAGCACCCCGTCGTCTCCATTAACCCATACCCCAGATCCATCAGGCCGCCAAAAAACTTGCGGTGTTGAGTAAGCTGTTTGGGGTGCCAAGGTGCTGATGTGTATCTGGATGGCTGTTTCCTCTTTGTCCTGAATGGCTAGTTTGGCACGGGTTTGGGCTTCTTGAGTGGCGGGTTCCGGGAAATTTGAAGTTGGGAGATATAGGGATGGGTAGAGGAGACGGACGATGATGAGTTTCAAGTGTGGGATTGCCGATGTGGCTATGGCGAGGAGGGTAGGGTCGGTTGGGCATACAGCGACAGAGGAAGGGGAAAAGGCTATCCAGGCGTTTGAGTGGGGTGCAAGGTTTTGGGAACCCAGCAGCCGGAGTTCTGCTGGTGGTGGCGACCCCGAAACGGGGAGAGCATAGAAATGTAACGATGTCGAGTCTCGACGAGTCACAAGAAGAATTGGATCCGAAGATTCGGGGTGTTTGATAAAGATAATTGTTTCCGGATTAGTTGGTAATGTGAGCACACCCAATGGTTCTCCTAATCCGGGAGGTTTAGCATCTGTGATGTAGGTGTAACGGTAGATGAAGACCTTGGCATCCCAGCCGGCTGTTGCGATCCAGGTGAACCTATTTTCAGATCCTCCGTTCCACGTAGTAACTTTGACGGCATACTTCTTATGATCTCTTCTCTCTTCGATTACTCTATCTTCTTTATGGTCGTAGAGAATGACCTGGCCGGACATACTTGTGGAGACGGTGGTGAGGAATCGCTTGCCGATGACGGCATATGATAGTATTGGAGAGTCATGAAGATGATTGTTGGACTTGAAAAGAGTGAATACTGGATTGGGAGCAACAAGGTTCAATCGACGGTCAGCTGTCGTTGCAAAAACCAATTGGAAAGGCCGGTTCGATGTTTCATCCTCGACGGTTTCGAGAGAGACATGCAGTAAATTCGTTGAAGTGGGTAAAGTGGAAATTTCAAACGGCCGAGAGGGGGCTGAATGGATCAGGGTCAGGCCAAAGGAAAGCCGTCGGTTGATTGATCATACCAGGGAACCTCCATCCTCGACCACCGTCCCCAGTGCTGAGCTTCTCAAATCTCACGCTCAGATCATAAACCTTCTTCTCCTCTAGGATTTGCTCTATGGTGAGGTCACCCCTTTCAATATTTCCAGCATCTGGTGGTAAGCCCGCTTCACTGATGAAAGCTTCGAGTGTCTACAAGGTTAGTTTCTAGTCAATCAGAGACTATTTGGCGACCTTCTGGGCTCTGACTAACCTCACGGTAATTGTTCGACTTAAGAAATCTAGCACAAATAGTGGCTGGAGAATCAGTCGATGGCATGATGGTTAGATCTGAATAATTAATGTTATGGTATCTATGATACTTTAGAGAATTGTAAGTTAAAGTATCTAGATACCTTGTAATATCCTCAAGCTTCTGTTGCTGTCCTACGTCATCTCTTCATGGGCTATCGCAGCGTAGACAAAGTGATATAGAGCACATTCGGGCACGCCCATGGTCTGCAATCTATCTGGAGCTGTTATGATTTCCAATCTGACTGGAAGAGGGCCTTCCAATCGCGCCAAGCTAATGCCTTACGGCAGTCAGATATCTGTCAACTTTGCAACGCTTGTAATAAGAAAACCAAGCACGATTGAGTTACTATCATGAATCCTATGCTAAATAGAGCTAGGATAACGAGCTTCGGTGTAACTGACGCAAGATGGCTCTGTGGGAACAAAGAGGGTTGTTAAAGGCGGCATTCTGGGTATCGTACGAAAACAAGTAAACGAAGCGCTGGGGGCTTCATAAACCCAAGATATGCTAGATTTGAGGGAGCATCCAAAAAAGAGTAGCCAGCTTCTAGTAGAACATGTCCTCAGCCCTGTTTCTCTTTCCACCTCTGCCCTGAAGCTTCTCAGCGAAAAGCTCCTTGCCTGCGTTACCGAGCGCCTTCCCTGGAAATAGTTCTTTGGCCATCCCACTGCGAGGGTTTTCGTCTGCAGCCCCACGGATTGAGAAACCTTGATCTTGCTTCTTCGAAACACCTCGGATACTAATACCACCACCCTCGAGGTTTTCCAGAGCTTCCGAGACCGGTTCGAATTCGGAGTCCTTCAATCGGCCAAAAGAAGATATTGGACCCGCAGTAGTCCTTCTGGGTGCATTGGTGGAGTTGTCGCGTTCAGTAAATGAAACAGACAGACGAGACGCAAAGAGGTCTGCCGTCTCATCAGCTGCGTCGAAAGCATCAGAACGGCGGTGGTTGACGTTGTTGGACTTATTCGGGAAAAGTTCTTTGATTACATTTGTAGTAACGGTCTTGTGGGGGAACAACTCTCTTCCGATTGGGTTTATATCTGTATCAAGTGTCGATTTGGATGGAAACAGCTCTTTGCCCTGGTTTTGTCGAAGAACTGGATGAGGATCGCGTGGCTGATATGGCGGAGGTGGTGTTCTTCGTCTAGATCTACGCCTCGAGTAATTTGAAGTGTGAGTGCTAGATCTGCCCGGTGATGCACTTCGATCCCTGGATATACCAATGCTGTGGCCATGTCTTCCTGGCCGGTAAGAGCCAACGCCGTGGGCGTGCCGAGTCCGTCTCTCTCCGCCACTATTACGTTCATCGGAGGATGAAACTGTGGAATGCATTGAATACGAGCCACGCCTACTCATATATCCATTCTCTCGAGAGGCAAGTGCACTTGGGTCGTCATCATACATGCTAGGCTTGAAACCCTGTGCACTGTCCCCATTTCTTCTGCGCCTGTGTTCGTGATGGCCATAGCGTCGCCTACGATAGCCATCGTAACCATTTTGGCTGCTTCGGTCACGAACATGCTGTTCCCGCGGATCATGCTCAGGATGCATCATATAGAATCTGCTAGCTTCATATGCTCGTGGGCGCTTCCGGTCGGTAAAGAGCGCGACCCGTATTTGCAATGAGGACTCGGGATGTTTTGAGAAGGTTTTAGCGAGTCGAGGTTGGAGAGAGGGCACAGAAGATGAGTCGCCAAAAGCAATGTTGGTGAGCTGGTCAAGAGCCTTCAACGCAGTAGCTGGGGTGCCGAACACCATGTTTGCAGAAGTATCGTCGATCCATTCAATACGAGTTGGGGTTTCGGAAGGGAAGTGTTCTGCAGCGAAGGCGATGAGATCCTCCGTGGTGAGGTCGTCAACGCCACGGATGTGGATTTTGTGAGGAATCAGGTTGTCGGGATCAGCGCCAGGCGACTGAGTTTCGTCGCCAGCATGGTTTTGGCTTTGTGCGGTTGTAAAAGTGGACTGACCAGGCTCCTACTCAACAAAGTCAGTATCACCGACTCGAAAGGGACTTGAGGCATACATACAAGCTGGGTAGTTTCACCGTCGTCAACCGGCCCTAGATCTATGTCCATATCGTCGACGTCGTCCATTGTTGTATACGCTGTGTTCTGTTCGATGGGCGAGCCTGTGAGGACAGGTGTTTGAAGGTAGGAGACCTCCATTGGAGGCTTCCAGTAGGTCTTAAGTGGAAGTGATGTAAAGATGAATCCAAATATTCTGTAGACATTGATGATAGGTAGGTGAAAGATAGCTTTGTCCGCCAAGCTTTCCGTAATGTAAAGTAAGCTAAGCTAAGGGTAAGGTACATATGTATCGATCTTTTTGGTCCCGCCGTTAGATCGTGTGGTCCGTGCCCTTGGTGCTGTTATGTACTCCCATGAATATGATCCTCTAAACACCAACCCGGAATCCAACAGTCCGTCGCCCAAACGCCAGTGAGTTTTCAATACAAGAGTATTCACGGGTGGCGCCTCTGGCGCTTGGTGATCGGTGGGTACTCGTAGTCTTCGCTTTCGTCGTCGCTCTCCTCTCCTAATGGCCTTGAGCGCTTGGTCGACTTGATGGGCTTGGTGAGCTTGGTGGTCGGTTGGTCGACTTCTTCTTCAATGTCTTCCTGCGCCGTCATCTCTGCCTTGGTTGCCTTATTCTTCTTCGCCGCCCTCAGTGCCTTGCGGTCCTCAGGGTCCTGTACCCCAGTGATAAGCTTGTTCGGATTCTTCTTGTTTCTCTCGTCGAGACCGGAAGTGCTTCTCCCTTCACGGTTCCAATAGTTTTTGACAGCCGTAGCCGTTCTAGTAACATTATAACGTTGCTGGAGAAGATCTCGGACCTTTACCCATCGTTTTTCGGTCTTGGAAATACGCTCATCCCGCATGACCTCGTGCATCAGCGTTGTCACATACGCTTTCTCCGAAGTTGACCAATTTGCCCCCTTGGGGTTCCTATTGGTTGCAGCTTGCCCAGGCATCGTTCCACTAGCTGAAGGTGCGTAACTACGTTTTAAAGGCATCTTTTTGGGAGCAGTGTTGTCGTCGTCGGATTCATCGTCGTTGTCAGATTCGTCTTCTGTACTGGGTATAGACGCGGAGGCTCTATCCGAGGCTGGCCCCATTTCATCTTTGCATTCCCAGCAATACCACTGCTCTAGATGCAATATTAGCAGATTTTCATGCATAGGGCAGGACCTTGGTCTTACCATCCTCTGTTGGAGTGACATCTAGTCCTACGCACAGGAAATGAAACCAATGGTCATCTGTGCCATGGGCCTGCTCGTTCGAACAACAAATCATTGCCCCTATTGGATGACCGTTCTCTCCGTCCAATCCCAGACAAGTACGACACCGATTTATGTCAAACAATTCTTCAAGTGGTCTGTTGCGAGTAACAGGGGTGAGTTGTCGTCTACTTCGTATTGGTGAAATGCGCGCGTTTGGAGCATGGGTTGGACTCTCCAAACGAAAAGCTCTCTGTTGAGCGATCATGTTGGGCGGTGGCGTGGCCCCGCGAGAGCGGACTGGGCGCTTTGCCTTTGGCTCACCTGATGGTTCGCTAGCCTGCGATCTTTTACGGTTCTGTTTGAAATAGTCTTCGACTACTCCAGGAGGCCGAGAGGAGTATGCCGATGGAGGATAACTCGAAGGCATATTGCGTTCTCGATTGCGGGTTGGTTCGGATACAAACATCGGTGTTGAAGTAGGCAAAGCGCCCCCTGTTCCTCGGGGGCTTTGTAATGCATCAAATGCCGCTTCTCGACGCCGACGGTTACCTGGCCCCAAATACCGCAGCAAAGCGTCATACGAATCGAACTGGGGGTCTTCTGGTAATGAGGACTCCCAATCCTGTATTCCGAGCGGCGGTGATGCTGCAGCAGAGACTCTTGTTCGATTGTTGCGTGGTGCTGAAAGACCAGTGTACCGTGGAGCTGGTTCGATAGATGGATCCAACGCTGGCCGCTTTGCCCTTGGGTCATCAGGCGTCTTCTCGTCCTCTGATCGTTTGCGCTTTTGGTTTGTTGGTGCGCCGAGTGCTTGCGAAGCCGAATTTGGTGGTCGAATGTGAACTGGCACTGAAGCAGAGACTCCTGTTTGGTTTTGGGCTTGTGCAGCAGCAGGTGGAGGTGCCTGCACTGGTGGATACGTCACAGCCACTGGTGGGATCATCGATGCCTGCGCAGGACGAAACCCGTGTGGTGCTAGAGGAAGAAAAACCTCATAAGGAAGGACCCTACCTTCGCGTACTGTTGTTCTTGGAAGCCCTAGTGTAGGCCGTGTAGGCGGACTACTATCATCACTATAGCAGTTGCAGCCGATAATAGCAAGGGGACAACGGCGACCAGCTCCGCTCCCCACAATATTTTCGATGAATACCGGCAGTGTGAGCCTAGCGTTTTCCTACTCGGATATCAGAATATGTCTTCAAAATTTGGAGCCTAATCTCCAATTATATATACTTACCGGTGTGTTTTCATCGCCATACCTCCAGGGTATCCGAATTACAGGCTCAGGTGAAGGAAGCTGTGCTGCTATTGCTGCATATATCAATAGATCACCGCGCCTCAATAGTTCGTTTCGCTGGTCCATAGGTATTCTGACCGATCCGTCAATGCTCGTTGCTCGACGACGACGTGGCTGGCGTCGGGGCCCCATGGTTTGAGCTGGGCTGCTGGGAGGCACTGAGCGAACTCGAGACCGGCGTTTAAAAGGCATGATGTAAGGAACCGGCAAAGAAGGAGAAGATGGTGCTACATGAAACAATAAGGAGATACACGAGCAGACCAGCTGCTTGATTAAAAAGAGTCTTTGCTTGTTTTTGCTGGTGTACAATGCGAAAACTGAAGAACGACGATGGTGATAGCTTCTTGCAAGGCAAAACGAGGGAGATAATGAAATATGCTTCTCTAACGCAGACCAGCTACGTGTAACAGAAGCGAGTAGAGTATGCTAAGATTGGAACGAAAGGTTGTGGTATGAAGATATTGGAAGAAGAAGAGTAGATATAATTCGAGTAATCGGGTATGCACCAGGGGAAGAATGCTTTCTACAATAGGATTGCATACTTTATAAGATGTTGGGGCGTTCCCATTGAGCAAAAACTGTCTTGTTTCATATGCTATTGTCCGCCTCCTTTGCATTCCTATTGAGCATTTTCGTCTGGACATTGAGCGCCCATTCACCATTGTGTTTGAAAACCAGAACTAGGTTATGATATCAAATCCACTCGATAGAACGGCAGAGGTACTCTCTGTGTGATATACCTCAAGTTCAGCGTACCTATTCCATGCCCGACCACATACATACATCCGTCCTCCAGATGGTATTCCCTAATCCAAGGTTGATATAACACAACGTTCGTCGAACCAAGTCTCAGGCCAAAGCGGTTAACAAGGAGCACAGACCAACTTGGCGCCCAAAAATTACTATTGTCGTTGCAGCCGCCTTGGTCTCATTTCCAGAAACAACAAGCTGAAAAATGTCTGTGTTACCACAGTGAATATCGAGCTTCTTGTTATATATGCATAATATCTGCAAACTATTCACATCCCAGCTTACTTGGGACCAATAGAATCCAGCCATTATGTTTTCCGTCTCCTCCAGCCAACACCCATGTCCCCGATCAATAAGGTATCAAGCAAGAAACAATGCCTCCGATGTAAGAAAAAAGGCCTAACCCCGTCCATCCACGGTGTGTTCATTCTGTTCGGTTTCCGTGGTGCACCGCTCCATCATCATACTCTCGTGACCAAGTACTCTAGTTTCCCCATTCCGCAAAGAAACCTTTCCCGATAACGTAAAGCACAATCGCCAAATTACTCCATACACAGCAAAGGTTGTATGTAGCCAGGCGCAAAGCGACGATTTAGTACTAGCGCCGGCATATTATCTTAGCACCCGCGTGTCAATCAGTTCGTTAAACGATCTTTGGTACCCTCGGTAAGTCGGTAGAGCGTTCCATGAATACGAAGGCTTGGCAACGCTCCGCTCCGCTCCTTGGACCTCTGGCTCCCTGATCTCCGTGCTGTTGGTTGTGGAGGGTGGGAGCATTCCTGGGGGGGGAAACATTGTGCCGGGGTGGAAATCTGGGGTATTTCGCTCTCGGGCGAAATTATGGGAGTTTGTTTCGGGCTCAATTGGATAAAAAAAACAATAATAATAGCAATAGCAATACCGTCTTCGATAGACTTCAGAATTCTCTTTCTCGGCTCTCTACTCGAAATATCAGCAGTACAGGCCTTGGGTTACCTCGTTTGCAATATCAATGATTCGTAAATCTCGAGATCCCTACATGACAATCAAGTTGATGGTGTCTTAAAATCGGTGTGTTACTATTATTACTGAGCTAAACCTCTCGATACAGGTCACAAAGTGATAAAATTTAGTAATAAGCTGATTGGAGCCATGTGATACCTCTCCATGGGTCCCTTGGAAAGTACTAGTTGTGCATCAGCATGGAAACGATCAAGGAGGTGGATAACATGCATCAGGGTGGAAAAGATACGAAGTATAAGTAATATGTTTGTAGTCTAGCACCGTCTTTTTATTGAACTCGGCGTATATCAAGCTGTATAGGAATAGCGTCGTATAGATCACTTGCACAACCATCGCATATCATCCAGGTAGAATTATTCAAGTGGATTGGGACGAAGACCTGTCCTTCCCACAACCGGCCAAGGCCCTACACCCTTTTCAGTCGCCGCTAGAAAGAATGATACAAAATATCAATGCCGTTCAGAGATCTAAAAGACTCAGTGAGGAAGGAGCTAGGCAACAGGTACTCGAGTTGGAAACGGGAGTAGTTCGCAATAGTATGGTCTTGCTCGCACCAGGAGAAGCAGAAGCCCTGTTCTTATCCATATTAAGACACCAGACCCCGCTGGTTCAGTTGAATGGTTCCGTCCACATGTGGGTGCTACCTAGTGGGTTTATAGATAGGTTGCTTACCATCTCCACCATCGATCAGCCTTTTGTGGCAGGCCGGTAAGACCTTCCGTCTCCATCTTCTGTTCCGTGAATAGTGTTTGACTTAAGCAGACCAAGCGGCGTTGAGTCATTTAGAGACCATTGAACCATGGCACTCCAAAGTCTCCACAAGTGCTGGCCAGCAACATCCGTCATGTACCGCTTGGAGCCGCACAATCCGGGCCTGACGCGCATCCGCAGTATCCGTCATTTTTCACATTATGATCGGGATTGCGACGGCGCAATTGAGGCATTGGCTGACGGAAGCCACGGCATTGAATCACTCCAGCTCCGACGCTTGGCTCATTGGCTCTTGCACCGGCTAAGGCTTTGGTTCTCAATCATCCTATGGCCTCGTGAAACTGACCGGCTGGGTGCGGCGGTTGATAAGGGATTCTATCCTCCAGATACTGACAGTAAGTTCTACTGTATATCGAAGAGATCGAAGTCGGGAGGTGCCTAACTAGTGCTCCTTGACGTGCGAGCTGGATAGATGACAGCCTGTTGACTGCGCTGGTGCTTGAAAGGCTCCGCGGCGACCGCGAGAACTCAAGTTGAAGCACCCAAGCTTCACGATACCGAGTGTTCGTATCCTGTTCGTCAAGACTTCGTCAGCAGTGTCCTCTCTCAATGCTCACAACGATCTTATTGAAAATACTGCAGAGGGATTTGATTCCTCGGCCTCAGGCGCTATTGCTTGGGACAGACGGATGTTGAGTGTGCTCTCTTGATGTGAGATACGCCTAATGCATAACTAAGTAATCCAATCATGGATGGAAAATAGCGCCGAGCAAAAGAGCCCTGGTTTGATTTAATAGAGTCTGTAGAGATACACAATCGGTAACCGAGTAGATATAGGTATATTGTATTACGCACGACCAAGATAGGCCGTAAATCGTACCTCCCAAATAGAACCCGAGAATGGAAACAATCGAATCGGGCACAGCGCCGTTGGGTCTCTGAGCTTGGACTAAGGCAGCAGCGACCAATGAAGATGTAGCTGCGGTGCCTCTTGAAGAGGTGCTCAGTAGCTTCTATCGTTACACACACTTGCCCACGGCCGTAATCGGTGCAAGCGCATTACACATACCAAGCAGGCATATCCTGTTCAATAGCGATAATTGCAGCTTTTAATTACCCAAAACGACAAATGTGAAGGAGTACCCAGATCTTCCCAAAAGGCCGGAGGAACGCCCGCTAAAAGCACAACGAGTGGCGGCGCCAACTATAGATGGGTATTGAATACAAGATAAAGGACATGGGGGTATAAGAGCCTTGAAGCGCTGCAACTGTATTGAACAAAGCGGATGTGGACCGTCTCGGTGTACGCATTTTTGTAAAAGCAGATAGTAAAGATCCTGAAAAGCGGTAGGTCTAGTCCAGGATGGCGGATACGCTCATCTTCCCCTTAGTCGGAGTAGGGGCTGAGAGCTCGACCCCATGGAGGAGAGACTGGAACGGCGGGAGCTGGAACTGGGGCTGAGGGGAATGCTTGGGTTGAGAAGGATAGTAAAATTCCGAAGCGGTCCCGGTCGCAACTTCGGCGAATTGGTGTAGTCGTTGCTCCGTATGCCTCATGTGCGGCGAGACGTTATGATAGGCACAGTCGCTGCCGCGGAGCTGGATGCTCGGCAGGATCGGTCCGTATGAGCTTGCTCGAAGGGTCCGTGGGGGTGGGAGCCTTGATGTCATCCGGGCGATATTCGGGGATGCCGAGATGTGAGAACTCGAGTCCGACACAAGCGAGGGGGCCTCTCCGATCGAGTCGGTCATTGAAACGTCCGAGGCGGCGGGTGATATCATGGGCGCTTCGATCCGTCTGTGAGGCGATGAGATCATGATGTTCTTGACGGTCCGTGGGAGCGTGTTTTGGATCGGCCGTGCGTAAGAGAGTGTCTGCGTTTTCTCATCGAAGTTTTGCCCACAATGTGAGCTCCCGTCTCGACGGACGACGATGCGACGTCGACGGTTCATTCCACCATTCCACCAGTTCTTGACGGCGTTGTCACTGCGACCTCGCAGGCGGCGTGCGATCTCGGCCCAGCGTTTCCCCATCTCGGCAACGAGTCTCTCAATGACGGCACCTTCCTCCGGAGTAATGGGGTCGTGGTTCAACGAAGGTTTCAGGTTCTGATGGAATCGTTCTCGGCACTGCTTCGGAGACCGAGTACCTATCATCTGGGATATCCTGACCCAGTTATGGGCGCCTTGGGTTTGGACGAGCTGCAGAAGATATCCATCTTCGCCTTGCGACCACGGTCCTCGTTTGTGGGAGCCCATTCTGTTTCAGCCGCTAGAAATCGGTGAGTTGCAACGATAAGTCTGCTCAGAACATCCACACCACCCGATTGAGCTACCAATTTGGAGGTAATGACAGGTACTGCAAGGGACGTTAGCAATTTACATGATGTTTTCGACGGAAAACCATACGAAGTCCGGCAGGAGCAAGTTGCGATAGAGGAGGATAAATACTGCAAGAGTGTGATTGTAGAAAGAATGTGGGAAGGGACAGGTTAACGTCAAGGTATGTAATTTTTATTGGGGTCAATGATGATAATAATGTGATGATATATTGTAAAGTACGGTACAGGACTTTGAATAGGGAAAGTGTATGTATGAGCTGGAGCAGAAGTAGCGGCGGATTTGAGACGGAGCGGTTGTACGGAAAGGTGGAGACCGAAGAAGGGGACCAGGGAATACTAGTAAGGTACTTTAGGGTAGTGGACACTTTGGGGACGATCTCAGATCGCACCGTCCGTTGGGTTTTGGCGACAAGGATTACTGCGCGGCTAATGATGTGGGTTTTCGGGCTGAACAAGTTCAATTAACAAGGGGTGGGGGTGGGGGTGGGGGGGGGGAGGGGGGGAAGGGACAGGAGGGGGAAGGAGAGAGTTCAGAGAGAGCATAGTTCTAACAGGAAATGGAGTGGGCGTTGTTGCAACTGTGAGAGGTTGTGAACTGCTTGCGGACACGCTTGAAGCTCACAAGGAAAGAGGCGCCGATGATGGGATACTACTTTGGGACACATGGGCGTGATATGAGGCGTGATTCTTGTACGAGTGCAGTAAGCACTGGAGTATAGTCAGGTAGTTCTAGGTAAGGTGTAGAATGGCGTGAATGGCTACCCTCTGGAAAAGGGAAGATCCAGTACGGTAGTCCGGATCCAGATGTGCTTGAATGTACTGGGGTACGAGTGGGCCCTAAGGTAGGACTTGGGTTTAGCCTCCTACCTTAAAGTAGGTGGTGATGGGATGATGGGATGATGGGATGATGGGATGATGAGATGATGTGCGGCAAGGATGGGGGGAGGGACAAGGTCCACCCTAGGAGGAAGCCCGTTGTTGCGGGAAAAACTCAATACATACGGAATACGGAGTACATACGGACTTCAGTAATGGTCCGACCACAGCCTGCTAGCGGTCAAATACATTACAGTAGTAAGCACGCAAGAAAACCGGGGTCATCACAGATATTACCCCCCTCGGGGCAATGATATGTACCTTGTGATTTCACTTGGAACATGAATATCAGACTTCCTTTTTGCAGGATTATCGTCGTGTTTTGTTTCAAGAGCTGCACAACAGAGGTGCAGTCGACTGGGAATGACAAAATAGCTGCCAATGCTGCCACTGCTGCCACTGCTGCCACTGCTGATGCTGATGCTGGTGCTGGTGCTGGTGCTGGCAATACGGCAAGGATTATCGTCTTCGTTGCGGATTTTCTCCGATTTAGCTTCGTCCAACTCCTGAGCTGAGCTGACCACTACTAGGTACATACATACTACCACGGGGGTCACATACATATGTTGCTCCAATAATGCTAGTGTGCCATGTTTCGAGTAAATCTTCTCTAACCCACGTTTTGACACTTTCAAGGACGTGTCCGGAGTAGGGAGCTGTGCATATGATCCACCGTCCCAGGTTTGATTAATCAAAGCGTTGCGGGACTACTTCCGTACTGACGACCAAACCGGATGATTTGTTGTTAACGTTGTGAACTTGTGATACTTGGGGAACGCACAGTTCATTCAGCCAGCCTTGGATCGCTTTGGCTTGAGCTAACGAAGCACGTCTCCATGCTTCAGATGCTTGTCGGCCAGTGAACCTTGGCGCTGGGATGAATTCGAATCGTCTGGGCCCCAATTTGCGCTCTCAGATCATGCATGCACGAGTAAACCGCTTTTCCGCCCGCGAGTAATCGTCGATACAGCGTCTTAGCGAAAACCTCCTGAACCCGGGAATTCTGGACTTGCTGCTGCAGGGCGTATGCAGAAATACACCATCAGTCGTCATAACGGCCACATGCTCACATTTTCGAAACTGGTCGACTGCGCCAGTACTTCCGCTGGAGCATAATCATCATGCCTTCAGGGAAAGTACCGTACTGATTGATTCTCAAACCGGCTCAGCCAAATACACTTTCGCATTAATTGCAATCGGCTCTCTCTCTGGGAATAAATTGATAAGGTAGTTTTGAGTAGTTGACCGCCTTTTCCATCATATGATAATGACTTTCAGAATCTTGATCGCATCGATGGAGAGCCTTGCACATTCTCGCGCCGTCCTTTTCTTTTCATCTGGCATGGTAGATGGTCTACCGTTGGAAACGTTGGTTCGCTTTGGACACGTAACCCTACTTACTACCTTGCTGTCGCTTCAGCCGAGCATGTGCGAGAATATGGAATAAACCAGTACATACCGCAAGGTGCCTTACTACCTTACCTACCTTACCTTATACGTTAGTGAAAAGTAATCGGCGATACATGCCTGTACGTGCATCATTTTCGTGACTCTCCAATCTGCTTTTCTCGGTTCGGCCGTAGAAGCGCATCGCTACAGCTTTTAGCGCCTTGGGCCATGACGCTAGGATCGGGCAGCAGATCACATATACAGGGGGCTGCTATCTGTCCAACGTCTGAATCCAACGAATGATAACAATGGTTTGCCTCGCTCCCTTGACCCTCGTCGTATGATGGCCTCTTCCGTGCACGCGATGGCCAGCTTTCCTCCCTTAGAGGCAATTTGCAAGCTTGTTTCTATCGTTTCGAGCTACGGGATAAGAAGTTAAGAGCAATCGAATCGGTTGATCAACCCTCCAGGGCGAGGCGTTATTGTCGACGGTGAAGCAGGAAATTGTCCCAATCCAAAATCAGATGCATTGGTGAATGGTGAATGGTGAATGGTGAGTGGTGATGTGCCCGATCATCGAGAAGAATGGACCACCACGCTTGCACTGCAGGACCCATTTGTCAGGCATGCAAGGTTGAAGGCTCAGAACGGTGAGACCTGCTACCAGCCAACCAGCCAACGTCTCACCACTCCCCACTACTACCGCATCCCGAATCAAACCTGTCGCAGAAGGTACCACAAGGCTGGACGATGGATTGATTCGCGGGAAAATGATGGTATGCAGCCGACGGGGTCTGACGTTGTGAAGCTGCTGTGCCAATGGATCATTCCGACAGCATTAGCATGAGCATTATTAGCATTATTAGCATTATTGGGGTGGCTGCAGAGGCATGGCAGCTGCATAAGTCGCCTGCATGATCACGGTTGCTGTGTTTTCCTCGCTAGATATGTCTGGTTGTGGTATCGCGCCCGGTTCAATGCAGCTGCCATGGATGCTTTGAGCGTGGCCTGGCTGAGCGCTGAGTCCGACAGTCGGGTCGAGTGGCTTGACGTCTTGTGGGGACGAGATCTCGGCCAGCGGGTCGTTTGGCTACAGTACTACATACCTTACTACTCCTCCGTACTCGTACTTGGACTCGAGTGACGAAGTGAAGGACTTGCGTGTTCCAACTCTTGGGGAATAATACGGTAATACGGTAATCCCGTACGGTGGGTGAGGTGGTTCATACAATCCAGTCATAATCGCGTGACATGTGTTCGAGTCGCCAGAGAGTAAGGTACGTACGGTAGGTACTACCTACTTATGACGGCTAAACAAGTGCAACGATGAAGTATGAAAAGATTCCACGTTCCGTAAGGTACCGTAGGTCTTACATGTATCTACGTACGTCCGTACTGAGTGCGCTGGACTGAGGAGCTAAGGTAACAATGGTGGTACTGTAATGGAAGTAAGTCCCAACGGCCCACCATCTGTCGCAATTGGAATAATTACGTATGGCCGGTGCTCCTTTGGCATTGTGCTCCGAAGAATGGACCCCAATCCGTATAGAATTAATTCATTATTAACGATAATCAGCATCATCAAATATTCACCGAGAGAAGCTGTCGGTCGCTGTGTTGATTCGGAGTTGCACGGTCGAACACGAGCATGGTCAGTGCTTGCTGATGATGTAAAGAGATCATCTCTCCACGTGAAGTGTGGAGCGTCAAGCATGAAGCGGGAAGCGAAGCGTGAAGCATGAAGCGTGCTGCGTAATTGCACATGGCCGGATCCAGTCCCGTGCATTCTCGCCTGACCAAGGCAAAGTCAATAAGGTAAAGCAAAGTACGAAAGTAAGGTACCTTATACGAGTACCCTTACCACCACCACCACCATTATACGTTTCTACGCTATTATTAGCCTGACAGGTCTGAGCACAAGTACTACGTCCGTAGGTACCGGTACTTTACCGGCGGAGCCTGCAATGGTCCAGAAACTCCGTCGTTCTCGGCACAAAGCGCTTCTTAGCTGCTCTTTCCGGTCGAGATGTCCGAATCCTCGATGCAGAGGCGTTGGTAGCAGTCAAGTAAATTGAAGGAATTCATCCATATTGCCCCTTCGATAATAACAAGGTGTTGGTCCCATTTTAACCAGGTGCCAGCCAGCCAGCTACGCGACGGCATCGGCGGGAATCGACAACTCAAATCTGGAACCGGCCCTTTCCCCCTTCCCCCTTTCCCCTTCCCCTCCCCCCTTTCCAAACTCAAACTCTAAACAGCTCCATCGAGGACCCGGATCTTTCAGTTGGAAGGAAGGTGGTCAGCGGAAAAAGAAAAGTGAGGTGGGTGAAGGTAACAATGGGTAAGCCTGAGTAAATTATAAGACATGTCGGTTCGATAAAGTAGTCAAGCGGCAGCTGTTCTATATGAATATAGTAAGGTGTGTATAGGTGGACATTTGAAGGGTAAAGGATGGTAGATCGGAGCACTCACCTACTACTTTATGTATTTTTTACGTCTTGCATGATCGTCCCCTACTAAAGTTTACTCTACTCCGTATGCAGACCTGTCTGTACCCGATTTCCGAGGGATTCAAGCGAACCAAGATTTGGACGGACGTGATCTCTCCTGCAAGATCTGGATCTTATTAGTAATCCATGCGAGATCTTGCATACCGTATTCCGTACCTACCTTACCTTGGATACTTTACCTACCGTACCGTACCGTACCGTACCGTACCGTACCGTACCGTACCTTACCCATACTCAGGGCGGTTTTGGTAAACCAAAAACTCACTTCAACCTGTACGCTCACCAACAACCGTCCGGAGTAGGAGTTGAGTGGTTCCATCCACTTGTGGGTGCTACCTTGGGGGTTTACAAACAAGGTAGGTTGTATACTACTACTACTACTACTACTACTACGACGACGACGACGTAAGTCCACTACTGATCGGCCTTTTGTGGCAGAAGGGTAGGACCTTTCCGTTTCCGTTTCCGATAGGTACCACCATGATTGACCAGCTAAGGTACAGCACTCCCCCCACAACGCACCTTCAATCCTATCAACCATATTCACAGCCACGTTCACAGTACTGGAGCCTCCATGTCAGCGGCGTATCATGAATGCTCTAGAGCTGCACGTGCTGCTTCCTCGTCGAAGCACCAAACCACGGGAATCCAATTATTAATTTCCAAACCCCAAGATGCTTCTCACCCGCTACAATGTGTAGGCTCAAATAATGCCCCATGCCGAGTGACACCAACTCCGATACCGCTTTCGCCCGTCAGTTTTTAAAGAAGTAGCATGCATGACCATGGCAAAGCGAGCACTTCGCTATGCCCGATCGTCCCTTGTATACCCTCCCAGTTATTCCAGAACTCCCATCTCTTAACCCTTTTTCCCCGTCCCTGATCCTTTATTTTCCCAAAGACCAATGTGCGCTAAATTACGACGTGACTCCTCATAACTTCACAGCCATATGTCCCCTCCTTCTCCGGCAACCCACCGGTTCCATGCCTCCTCGTAAGCCGTTTCCAAGTCCCGCACCCAGCGTCGCGTGTCAAACAGCGCGCTCGTCCACCGACTCTCATACAAGAGCTTTCGGAGCTCTGCAAGCCTGCCTCTCCCAAAGCCTTCCTGCCCTCTCTGCAACATGTACACAAGATCACTGCCTAATTCCACCGCCCGTTCCTCATACTCCTCGTCACTGCGAACGGTAAGTTGTTCGGCTGCACGGTCGCCTTCAGCCGTTTTCGGCAGCGCCCCTCTCAGGATCGAAGCTGCCATCCTCGAGCACATCTTGTACTCATATCTAGGCAAAGTCAAAAGCGGAGTCCCCGACCAAAGCACGTCCGCAGCTGTGGTGTGAGCATTACATTCGGGAGTGTCTAAAAAAAGATCACAGACCCGAGCGCGAGAAATATGCTGGTGCTTTGGAGCAACGTCTGTAAACCGGATACGAGACGCAACTTCTGAACCAACCCAAAGAAGGGCCGTCTGTTTAAGGTTAGTTTCGCCAAGATCGGGAAAGCGAAGGAGCCAGAGTATCGCTTTAGGTATTCGCGAGAGTATGCGAAGCCATGTCCGGAATGTCGTTGGTTCGATCTTGAGCAGAGACTGGTCAGCACTGTGCACATCACTGTTTTGGGACAAGAATGGACTACCTTGTAAAGCTGGTTGAAGTTACCTAAGATGATCATATCATCTGGCAAGTCTGGAAACAATTCTTTGCGCATCCTCCACCGCCGTTGCTGTTCTTCTGGCCAGGTGAGCTGTACTTCCTGTGAGTCAGGGGCACTTTGTCTATGGTCACAGCAGAAGAATGTGTCTCTAGTATAAACGATATTTTCCCCATAAACCCAGTCACCGTTATCGTCGCCGTTGTTGCCATCGTTTGTCTGATCTATCAGATCCACGTTCCGCCGCCACGGCCGTAATGTTTGAGGTGGAACGGCGATTTTGTCTGCTAGCAGATAATCGCACCACTCTGCGCCGAGCGTACCAGCGAAACCCATGAATGACATCTGGACTGGCGCTGGACGCGCCGCAAACACCTCATTCTTAGCTCCACGAGTGTAGCCATTCAGATTAACGAGTATGTGAATCCCGTCACCGACAATCTGACTTACCAACCGATCTATTGACCATGAAGAAACATCGAGGAATACTGGCGCTTCACGCTCAATTTGATGACGATGGACCGACCCGTCACTAGCCGTTGTCGCATAGCAAAAAGCCCTAACTCTGTTAGGGTTGTGATAGCCAAAAACGGACTGCATCAGGTGGGCCAAGGGGTGGTTATTGAAGTCCGAAGACACGTAACCGACGTTGAGATGGGGCTCAGGTGGTGCTGGGGGGTCATAAATCCGAGTCGGAAGCCAGGGAGCTCGTAATGTGGAACACGAAATCCTGAGCCCATTCCGCTGAGAGATTCTACGAATCTGTTTTGCAGAGAGAGGACATGTAAAGGTATGAAATGGCAAAACCGTCGGCGCACTGGGAATTGCAAGGGCTGTCGGAAGCTGTGGCCGTGTGTAGTCCATCGCTCGGTACGGCTGCTTATGGATATACCTCTTCCAGTATGCTTGCCATCCAAGCCTTTTAGTAGCACGTTCGACGAGCCGTACTACCTTGGCACCTTCCCAAGGCTGTTCCGCCCATGCCTGTAATGCTCTGCTTATCAGGACCTTATTATGATCGATTCGATCTTGACGACCGTATCCTGTGACAAGCTGTTCAAGGAGAAATTCCGTATCAATGGCGTGAAGGACACCTTTGCCCCAGCCCTCGCCGTCTCGAAGTTGCTTTTCGACAATAGCAACAACTCGCACGATCCAGCCAGAGCTAGTGTTTTGAGCCATTCTGGCATCATATAACATCCCTTGCTCGTCCACGTGCCACCGATCTCGTTTGCCATCAGAATATTTGATGCCACCACGACCAAGCCAGCTACAGACCGAGTTGAGGGCATTTGCAAGTCCACAAACAGCCTCTGCAAATTCGGGGTTCGATGCGACAGCTCTCCTGTAATAAACTATGGCGTCACTAATCCTGCCTTGATCTTTAACAGCGTTGGCTAGGTTTGCCAAAGCTATGTCGAATTTGCCATCACACTCGACAGCCTTTTCGTACATCTTGATGGCAGCGTTCAGCTGCCCAATATCTTTGAAAAGACTGCCGAGGTTCGTATAGAGATGAGCGTGACGATTATCGAGGTTCAAGCCAAAATTATAGTACGCAAGTGCGAGCGCAACTCCACTGCCAGGTACAACCCCTGGGATTATTGGGGTGGCGTTTTTGCTCGGCCTCATGCTCAGCTTCGTAGGAGTAGACTGCTGAACACTAGCGAGCAGAATGCCAACGTTGTTCGCAGTCGATGGACTCGGCTGAAGTGATAACGAGAGATAGTACAGTGCAAGTATATCCTGTACCCCAGAGGTCGCCCTTGGTCCAGTAGCCGAGGCTCCGCTAGAAGACATCCCATCCTGGTATATCTTAGCAAGAGACAACAGTGAATTACTAATAATCAAAATCGCGGATTTTTTGGCCACTCCGGCAGCCACGTCCGTAAGACCGGGTAATTGACCTTGGGACGGAAATACCAGATGCGACGTCTCTAAGGCCATCTCTGGGACAAGTAATATAGGATTATCAGCAGCGCTGTCCTCACGAAAGTCTCTCCTATTCGCCGTGGTCTGGTCTGAGCAGACCCTTAATATCCGCCTAATGAGCCCTCGAATCCCAAGCTGACGCTGTCCTGCCCCAATAAGTATGGCATCTTCAAACGCTTTAGCGGCTCCAGCATTATCCCCAAGAGCGTAGAGCATATTCCCTTTTCCATGAACCAGTGCGAGGATTCTGCCGTTCTCGGACGGAGGGATCGAATAACCGCTGAAGTGGAAGCTGGAGGATCTCAGAATTTTGCCGGTTGGCGTTCGACCCTCGCCAGTCTCCTGCTCGACAACCCCAAAATCGGATCTTTCCGAAGCCGAATAACTTGGGGAGAGGCTAGCCTCGCTGGCGGATTCGCTGTAGCGCTCTGAGTGACCTATGAGACTAGAAGATTGACCAGTTCGAAGCGCTTGTTCTACAAATTCAATGGTTTTAACAGCCTCCTTTCCACGGTGGTCTTCGCAGAGGAGGCCAACCAGATGCTCAACGGCCTCAAAGTAACTAGGACGAAGCTTGACGGAGCGGAGCCAACAACGTTCAGCTTCTGCCCTGCGATTCAAAGAAAGCAGTGTAGCCGCTAGGTTGGATATGGCCTCCACATTACTAAACTTTGTCAGCTAAAGACTGTCGCTCACTGCACACATGACTTACTTTGGGTCACAATTCAAGACCTTCGAGTACCATTTGAATGCCTTCTCATAATCGCCCAATCCATAAGCTAAGCACCCTCCGAGAAGTAGTCCGTCAGTCCACTCCCAGCCGCTTTCTTGACAGAGCCTATTGAGAAGCTCAATCGCAGTTGCTGCGGCACATGCTGGAGAGTTTTCATATTCTCGGGTGGGTGGAGACATAAGCGATCCCCGCTGATCACGATGATCGCGGCCAGGTGTAGGACATGCTGGAGACACGTACTGTCCGTTTAGCTGCCACGACTGAAGAGATTGCCCATTCTGAAGAGTGGAAGGCTGAAACATCCCGGCGAAGTCTTCCGGCGAAGTCCTAGGTGTGCCAGAGATATCCTTCTGACTACTTAAGTGATGAGGAGACATGTCGTCGCTGTTATGCAAAAGCCCAAACGGACGTTGTGGGCTGTTCTGAACCAAGAAAGCATGCCCTTGAAGCGCCGACGAAGGTGAAGAAAGCTGCCTCGGTGCTTTGGGGTAAATATTGGGTTGTGGGTGTCTCTCTCCATGACGCTGCGTATGTGACGCCGCCCTTCGGGATTGGTGTACGGAAGCCAACAAGCTAAGATAGATTCGATGAGCCCACACCATAACCTTTTCTTTGAAATGAGCATTGGTCGCTTGAGGATCTGGTTCCTGGTATTTTGCTTGTTGGACAGGAAACGGCTCAGATATCGAAGGACGTTGGCCACGCTCCCAGCTGGTTCTTGCCCGCACACCCGGTGGCCTTGGAGGTAGCGGCTTAACGCGATACGCCAACCGATTTGCTTCGGGCTGTTGTGCCGGAATAATTTCAAGGCTAGTTGGAAAGTTTTCTCTCCTTCTGAGAATATCAGCCTCAGGCACTGAATGGTTAGCGGATGACTGGTGGTGATGTGCGAGATCTGACGAATACTCGGCCCAGTCCATGCGATCAACGTTAGAGCCGCCTCGGGACCAGTCAGGATGCTTGTTAAGAGCAATCTGCAGCTGAGCAGCACCATCAACGTGGCTACCTTGGGTTCGACATTGATATCGCGGATCTCGAAGCGGGGCAGGGCGATAGGGTACGAATGCACCGTCCGGCCAATAAGGCCCATATGGTCCAGAATTATTGAGGGACGTAAGACCTAAGCATGGCGGCCACATGGGCTGCAGCACCGTTGGAACTTGCGGACCGCCTGCAAAGTAGTTGTAATGGTGGGATAGAGAGCTTTGATGCAAGACCGAGTCTATCCCAGTAGCGGAAAGTGTATCAGGTCTTCTTGCTTCTGGGGTGTGTGCGAAGTCTCCAACATCATCGCGGGTCTCATAAGCTGATTGGCATCTTCCACTACTATTGCGCCGGACCCGATACCTTTGCTCCTCAGCCCGCGCAGAAAATGATAGGTCTTTGCGTTCTGGCGAGTACTCTTCAAGCGTCCCAGTAGGGACAGATGTGTACATAGCTTCCCCCACGGATTTCGAAATCGGCATCAAGTAATGTTTCATGGCGTGTGGTCTGGAAGTCCACTCTACTGGCCTTCCGTCATACCCTGCAGCAAGTGTTCCATTCGGCGTTTTTCGCCGAAGCATATGCTCTGAGGCATCTGAAATTGCCTGGTAGGACTCCGAGTTCGGTATTTTAGTTGAAAGAGATGATGGTAGCTGCAATGGGTGAGCATACTGTTCCGGTCTCTGAAGTCTTTGTCGAAAGCCGCTGTTTCGGATAAGATTGCGGTGTCCGAACTGGGAGGCGTCGGTCGGGGGCTGGTTGAGAGAATAATTATTGAAGTCACTCTGTCGGACAGAATGCTGAGGGTAGGAGAAGTGGTGTCCAGGTTGACGATGAGCAACATCCGTGAACATGATGAGGCGAAAAGACAGATATTCGAGTCAATATCAAGCCTTGCCCTAGCCCGAATTTGACAGCGGTAAATTCGGCCGAAGCAACGGTTTGACAGCGGCTAAAGAGATGACGATGGAAATCGGAGGAATTATATAGACGACACAAGGCTGAAATATCGTTGGAGGCGAGATGTCCCAATGCCTTTGCGACTTTTTATACGGTTCTTCGCGCATGTCATTCTCCCGACCGTTGAAGATTGGCTGAGGCACTCCAGAAGTTTGCCCTATTGTAGCCCAAATTGGCTTAAACTGAGGCTCCAGTCGGCCAAACGGTTTGGGGCTTTCGGAAAGTCAGGAAGTCGCTGGAAAACAGTAAGAGCTATGTGGTAATGAACGTCCCACGCAACGAGTATTTTTCTCTCCGGGAAATGGTATGTTGGAGGTAGTAGCGATAGGTAACTAGCATTCTAATGCAGTGCCTTAGTGGGGCTGATGGCTAAGGCTTGCAGCCTCGCAAGCTAAAAGAGGATAGAGCCGTAGTAGTAGTAGTAGTAGTAGTAGTAGTAGTAGTAGTAGTAGTAGTAGTAGTAGTAGTAGTAGTAGTAGTAGTAGTAGTAGTAGTAGTAGTAGTAGTAGTAGTAGTAGTAGTAGTAGTAGTAGTAGTAGTAGTAGTAGTAGTAGTAGTAGTAGTAGTAGTAGTAGTAG